>Ga0172364_10000570_pt1 | contig 26512 bp, 20 predicted proteins | sample LakKivSesite10cm_FD_114545 | JGI IMG/M metagenome (GOLD analysis project Ga0172364, IMG submission 114545) | Sediment microbial communities from Lake Kivu, Rwanda - Sediment site 10cm | ecosystem: Environmental > Aquatic > Freshwater > Lake > Sediment | place: Rwanda: Western Province, Lake... | reverse complement strand
TAAACTTCAAGAAAATGAAAAGGATTTTTTGGAAAACTCTTTCTTTTATGTTTTTGACTCAGCAAAAGGAAGTGCAAAGGTATTTTTCATTTTCTTGAGGGAAGATTATTCTAAAGTTGATGAAATTATCAAGTCATACGGGATTGAGTTAATTGAGCCTAAAAAAGAAATTGTAGGTTTTGTTGAAGAGGAAGTTTTAAGGATTTCAGAGAAGCTTTTAAATATTAACAAAGAAAAGAACATTATCATTTCAAAACTTAAAGAGCTTTCCAACCAGTCTAAAAAGCTTATCACTCTGGAAGATTATTATTCTTCTTTGAATAAGAAGGAAGAGTCAGTTATTAAGTTTATAGAAGGTAAAAACTATTGCGTTATAAAAGGTTTTGTTAGAACATTTGATGTAGCTAAGATTCTGTCTTTTTCAAATGATGATAATTGTTTTGTTTTCATAGGTGACCCGGAGCCTCAGGATTTAGTACCTGTTTCTCTTAGGAATGGCATTATTTTTAAACCTTTTGAGTTTCTTATAAAACTCTTTGGAGTACCTTCTTACGGTGTAATTGACCCAACTCCTCTTGTTGCAATACTCTTTTCTGTTTTTTTTGGAATTGCATTAGGTGATGCTTTTTATGGTTCACTTCTTGCTATTTTTGGAGGACTTTTTGCTTATAAATATAAGCAGAAAGTCCAGGCCCGCAACTTTTTTATGATTATGCTTTACGGTGGTATTACTGCAGTGATAGCAGGTCTTTTAACTGGTTCTTTTGCTGGAAATTTCCTCTCCATGTATTTTCCTATGTCTGGCTTTACTGTAATTTTAAAGTCATTGCAGATTATTAATACAAATTCACCCTCAGGCTCAATGAATTTTCTAATATTTGCAATTTTAATAGGAGTATTTACTCAACTACTTGGAGTTTTTGTCAGCGTGATTGTAAAGCTAAGGCAAAAAGATTTTTGGAATGCTTTGTTCAACGGAGTTGGGTGGTTATTATTCCTTCCAGGGCTCATGTTCTTGTTTGTGATTAAGAGTTTTCCTCAGTTAAAAATGATTGATAATATTCTCTTATATGCAGGTTTAGCATTCCTTCTTATAGGTGGTTGGATTTCTGTCAGGAATTTTTTCTTCAAACCTGTTGCAGCAGTTGTGAATCTTTACGGAATAAGAAGTTCTTACGGCATTACAAGTTTTCTTGGGGATGCTCTTTCATATTCACGTCTTTTTGCATTAGGACTGAGCAGTTCTATACTTGCTTCTTCTTTTAACTTAATGGCTCGCGCTATAAGTAGCATGTTTGGGAACTTTGGAATTGTTCCACTAATTCTGATTCTATTAGCAACTCATGCGTTAACTCTCGTAATGAATGTTTTGGGTTCTTTCATTCACTCCATGCGTTTGAATTTCCTTGAATTCTTTGGACGTTTTTATGAAATCGGCACCTATGAATTTAAACCTTTAGGGTATAATTTTAAAAATATCAGAGTAGAAAACAAAAGGGAGGCAAAATAAATGGAAAATTTAGTAAACAACTCATTACTGAATGGGCCAATGTGGGTTGCTTTTGGTGCTGCAATTGTTGCAGCTTTGGCTGCAACTGGCTCTGGTATTGGCATCGGAAGAACAACCTCTCATGCAGGGGGTATTTTGTCAGAGAAACCAGAGCTTTTTGGAAAGCTTCTTGTTATTATGGCTTTGCCAGGAACCCAAGGGTTCTATGGATTTGTAATTTCCTTTTTAATGATGCAGAATTTTGGTTTTATTGCAGGAAGTCCAAAAGCTACATTAGGACAGGGCCTTGCGATGTTTGTCCTTGGAATAGTAATAGGCTTTGTTGAATTCAAGACAGCCATGGATCAGGCTCATTCTTCTCTTGGTGCTCTTGACCTTACAGGCAAGCGTCCTGAAGAAGGCGGAAGGGCAATTCTCTTACCTGCGCTTGTGGAAACATATGCTATTTTAGGACTTGTCGTTGGCTTCCTTTTTATTCTTTGGATTAGTTCAAAACCATTCTGATATGAGCTTTGAAAGAATTCGGGAAAGAATAATTAAAGAAGCAGAGGATAAGGCTTCCGAAATCGTAGAAAATGAACGTCAGAGGCTCTCCTCAAGCTTAGAATTATTCAAAGAAGAAGAAACTTTAAAATTTGAAAAGCTAAAACTTGATAGAGAAAAATTACTAGAATACGATTTAAAGAAAAAAATTGATATTGCAAAGCTTGAAAGCAAAAGGAAAATCCTTTCTGAAAAAAGAATTCTGCTTGATGCATTTTTCAAAAAAGTTGAAGAAAATATCGTAAACGTAAGCAAAGATCAGTATTTACTTTTCATTAAGAAACTTATTATTAAAGATGCACCAAAAGTTAATGCCTTCGTATTCTTGAATATGAAGGATTTAGAAAGATTCAAAAAGGAACTTGAGGAATTTTTAAAACAAGAATTTAAAGGTTCACTCAAACTCTCGAAAGAGCCTGCTGATATTAAAGGCGGAGTAGTTATAAAAAGCAAGGAATTTGAGATTGACGATTCTATTGAGGCAATTATAGAGGAATTCAAAGAAAATAACGAAATAGAAATTGCAAAAGCCCTTTTTGAGGAGTGAAATTGTGGAGGAATTTTTTTTCGATGTTCAGTCGGAAAATGTTTATGATTTTATAAATGGCAGAGTAAAGATTCTTGAAACTTACTTGCTTTCTGAAGATACATTTAACAGGTTATCATCGTTACCTTTGGAAGAATTTTTGCGTGAAATTGAGCTTACACATTACAGAAATTTCGTAATAGGAAAAAGAATTGAAGATGTACATTCTGGAATAATTGAAAAATATGATTTAGAGCTTTTGGAGTTTGAAAAGTATTTATCAAGAGGGTTTATTAATACATTTTTTAGAAGCAAGAGAGTTTTTCTTTCAATAAGAAACGCTGTTTTAGGAGAAGAAAAAATTATTAATGGAGATTTATATAGGTATGTAAAAGACAATCATTACCCCCCGGAATTTAAAAAGAGTTACGAAAATCTCCTAAAGTTTAAAAATAATATTTTTGTTTTGAATATTGTCCTTAGTTTCCACTATATTAATTTTCTTATTGATTCTGCAAGAAGGTCAAATATCAAATACCTGGTTGAATATTACGAAACCTATGCTGAGAATTTCTTTATTGCAACAAGTGTAAGATTGCTTAGACTTGTTCAACAGGGAGTTATTTCCCATGCTGATTTTTCTTCATCAATCGAACCTGCTTTTGCTGTTCTGTCAAAATCAGATAAAGTAAAGAGATTAAAAGATTTAAGAGATGAGGAAGGTATAATGAAATATTTGAATTCAAGAAAATATCTCTATGTTGAATTAGATCTTTCATCATTTTCATTGGAAAGTCTTTTATTGAGGAACATTAAAGAAGTGATTAATCGAGCTAAATTTCAGAATACAGGCATAGTACCTTCTTTTCTTTATTTGCAGCGTCTGAGTTTGGAAGTTACAGAGCTTTTGAATATCCTGCAGACAAAACAAAAGGAATTGACAATATCGATTTTTCAAATGTGGAGACGGCGTTATGAAGAGGAAAATTGTGTTTGTTGGAGAAGAGCGCCTAGGGCTTCTTTTCAAGAACTTCGATATTGATTTTCTCATCGTTAAAAGTTCTTTTGAGTGTTTAGAAAAGGTTTCCGAGCTTTGCAAAGATAATATTTATCAGATTATTTTAATAAGCGAAGAATATATAGAATCCTTGCAAGGTTTTATTGAAAAAAGAAAAGCTGCTTACCCTGTAATTTTTATGCTGCCTGGCACTTCTTTTTTCAATGCAAGTGTCAACCTTATAAGAGATGTTGTTGAGAAGGCGGTAGGCATTGATATTCTTTCAAAAAGCAAAACTTAAGGAGAGTGAAATATGGAGCAAAAAGCTGGAAAAATAGTGAAAGTATCAGGACCTCTTGTTGTTGCCTTAGGGCTTCCCGGAGCAAAAATGTATGAAATGGTTTATGTGGGGGAGAAAAGGCTTTTTGGAGAAATAATAGAAATTAAGGGAGACTTATCTTCAATACAGGTTTATGAAGACACAAGTGGGATAGGTCCTAATGAGCCTGTTTTTCCAACTGGGTCTCAGTTGAGTGTAGAATTAGGTCCTGGACTTATCGGGTCTATTTATGATGGAGTACAGAGGCCACTTGATGTACTTATGGCTAAGCATGGCGATTTTGTTACCAGAGGTTTGTTTGAGCCTGCCTTAAACCGAGAAAAAAAATGGCAGTTTGTACCAAAGAGAAAAGAAGGAGATGAAGTAATTCCTGGCGATATTATCGGAGAGGTTCAAGAAACTCCTTTGGTAGTTCATAGAATTTTAACTCCTCTCAATGTAAGTGGCAAGATCAAACATCTTGCTAAAAGTGGCGAGTATAATGTAACTGATAACTTTGCTGTTATTGAACTAAATGGTGAAAAGGTAGAGCTTAGTTTTATTCAGCATTGGCCGGTTAGAATCTCGCGGCCTGTAAAAAGAAGAGTTTCACCAACTGAGCCTCTGGTTACTGGTCAGAGAGTAATAGATACTTTTTTCCCTATTGCCAAAGGCGGTACTGCATGTGTTCCAGGGCCATTTGGAAGTGGTAAAACTGTTGTTCAACATCAATTGTCAAAATGGGCTGATGCAGATATTATTGTTTTTATTGGCTGTGGCGAAAGAGGTAATGAAATGACAGATGTTTTAATGGAATTTCCTGAACTTAAAGACCCAAGAACAGGAAGACCCCTTATGGAAAGAACAATACTGATAGCGAATACATCTAATATGCCTGTTGCTGCAAGGGAAGCTTCTGTATTTACTGGTATTACAATTGCTGAATATTACAGGGATATGGGATACAATGTTGCGCTTATGGCAGATTCAACTTCAAGATGGGCAGAAGCTATGAGGGAAATGTCTGGTAGACTCGAAGAAATGCCTGGAGAAGAAGGCTATCCAGCTTATCTTGCTTCAAGAATTGCCTCTTTTTACGAGAGGGCAGGAAAAGTTATTGTATTGGGAAGTGAAGAAAAAGAATCAAGTTTAAGCGTTATTGGTGCTGTATCTCCTCCCGGAGGAGATCTATCTGACCCGGTTGTTCAATCCACACTTAGAACCGTTAGAGTCTTCTGGTCTCTCGATTCATCTCTTGCTTATGCAAGGCATTTTCCATCTGTTAATTGGTTAGGGAGTTATTCTCTTTATGCTGATTCACTTTCAGGTTTTTATAAGGAACAGGTTAGTGATGATTTACAGGATTTAAGAATAAAGGCAATGAGCATCCTCCGCAAAGAGTCAGAACTGCAGGAAATGGTAAGGCTTGTTGGAATTGATGCTCTATCTCCTTCTGATAGACTTGTACTTGAAACAGCAAAATCTATTAGAGAGGATTTCTTGCAGCAGGATGCCTTCCTTCCCGAAGATACATATACTTCTCTTAAAAAGCAGTATAGAATGATTAAGCTTATCGACCTTTTTGATATTTACGCAAAGAAAGCCCTCGAAGTTGGTATAGATCTTGAGAAAATAATCAGTTTGGGAGTGCGCATTGATATTTCAAGGGCAAAGTTGATTTCAGAAGAAGAATTGTTTAAATTTGATGAAATTGAAAAGAAAATCAAAGATTCTTTTGAGAATCTTACTAAAGAGGTGTAGTTATGGCGAAAGAATATATTACAACTCGTGAAATCGCAGGACCTCTTATCATTGTTGATAAGGTTGAAAAAGCAACTTACAATGAAATTGTAGAAATTAAGCTTAGGGACGGATCCATTAGAAGAGGTCAGGTTCTTGAAGTTGATGGTGAAAGAGCTTTAGTTCAGGTATTTGAGGGAACTACAGGTTTAAACCTGGGCGAAACAAAAGTCAAATTTCTGGGAAGAGGTGTTGAACTTGGAGTTTCTCCCCTGATTCTTGGAAGAGTATTTAATGGATCTGGTAATCCAATAGATGAAGTTCCTCCTTTAATCCCAGACAAACGTCTTGATATTAATGGAAGCCCTATTAATCCATTTGCAAGGGATTACCCTTCAGAATTCATACAGACAGGAGTTTCGTCAATTGACGGACTAAACACACTTGTTAGGGGACAAAAGCTTCCGATTTTTTCAGGAGCAGGTTTACCTCATGCTGAACTTGCAGCTCAAGTAGCAAGACAATCCAGAGTCATGGGAGCAGAAGAGAAATTTGCCGTTGTGTTTGTCGCAATGGGGATAACTTTTGAGGAAGCCAATTATTTTATTAAGAGTTTTAGAGAATCCGGGGCTCTTGAGAGGTCTATTATGTTCATTAACCTTGGAGATGACCCTGTTATTGAAAGAATTGCAACTCCAAGATTTGGCTTAACTTCAGCGGAGTACCTTGCGTTTGATTTAGGAATGCATGTCTTAGTAATTATGACTGATATGACTAACTATTGCGAAGCTTTGAGGGAGATCTCAGCAGCAAGAAAAGAAGTTCCTGGAAGAAGAGGTTATCCAGGGTATATGTATACGGATCTTGCGACTGTTTATGAGAGAGCAGGAAGAATAAAAGGTAAAAAGGGCTCTATTACCCAAATTCCTATTCTCACTATGCCCGAGGATGATAAAACACACCCGATCCCAGACTTAACGGGATATATTACTGAAGGTCAGATTTTTTTAAGTAGAAATCTTAACCAGCAGGGTATTTATCCTCCAATTGATGTTTTACCTTCTCTTTCAAGACTTAAAGACAAAGGGATTGGAAAGGAAAAGACACGCGAGGATCATGCAAGTGTTCTGAACCAGCTTTTTGCTGCATACGCCCGCGGAAGAGAAGCAAGGGAACTTGCAACTGTTTTAGGAGAGAGTGCCTTAACAAAAGTGGATTTGCTTTTTGTTAAGTTTGCGGATGAATTTGAGAAAAGATTTGTTAAGCAAGGGATAAAAGAAGACAGAACAATTGAGCAAACTCTTGAACTCGGCTGGGAACTTCTTTCGATGCTTCCTGTCGGAGAACTTAAGAGAGCAAAACCTGAATACATCAAAAAATACCTAAATAAGTACGTTAAAAAAGGAGTAAGGGCGGATGCTACTTAGCGTAAATCCAACACGAATGGAGCTTCTTCGTCTAAGGCAGAGGCTTATTCTAGCTAGAAGAGGACATAAGCTTCTTAAAGATAAACTAGAGGGGCTTATGCGCAGCTTTTTGAGCGTTGCCTGGTCTTATATTGAGAAAAGGGAAATTTTTGACAGAAAATGTCGGGCAATTCTCAATAAATATTATTTATCCACTGCAGATATGACAAATGATCAGATTGAAGAACTGTTTTCTAAAAATAACTTTAATCTTGAGCTTATCTCTAAAGAAGAGTCCGTTATGAATGTTCGATATCCTGTATTTGAGATTAAAACATTGGGAGTTCCAATCTCATACCCTTTTGCTTTTGCAAGAGATTCTCTTGACAGCGTAATGGTTGACTTAACGAAACTTCTACCTTCTCTTGTAGAGCTTGCTTCAATACAGCAAGAAATTTACCTTATAGCTCTGGAAATTGCAAAGACGAGAAGAAGAGTCAATGCGCTTGAGTATGTAATGATTCCGAACCTGGAAGAAACTACGAAGTATATTTATGGTAAACTTGAGGAGATGGAAAGAAGCAATATTTCACGTTTGCTCAAGATCAAGGATATTATAAGGGGACATTAATTTGAAAGTTATTAAGATAGAAAATGTTTTTAAAGGAAAACTATTACAGATTTTTAGAAAATATGTTGAAAATAGTGATGGCTCAATCTGGCTGCGCGAGACTGTTAGTTACGGAGGAAATGCCTCTGTTGTATTAGGTGAGTTCAAGAACTCCATTGTTCTTGTTTCTCAGTTTAGGCCAACTTCTGAGAAAATTATGCTGGAATTACCTGCAGGTAGGATTGAAAAGGGAGAAACGCCGGAGAAGTGCGCAAAAAGGGAATACGAGGAAGAAGTTGGGTTAATTCCCAAAAAACTAATAGAATTGTTTGAGTTTTATTCATCTCCTGGTTTTGTTGAAGAAAAGATGTATATGTTTTATACAAATGAATTTGAAGAAGGAAAAACCAACTTTGATAAGGGAGAAGAGTTAAGAGTATCTTTTCTTCCAGTAGAAGAAGTAGATGGTTACTTATTTTCAAATAGAATAATTGATGCAAAAACTATCATTGGATTGCTTGCATGGAAGGTGATGAAAAATGAAAGGAACTATTAAAAGTTTAACTGAAATCGAGAAAGCTTTTTTGAATCATTTGTTAAGATCAGGTATGAATTCACAAAACACATCAGTGGCATATAAAAATGATGTGAGGAAATTTGTAAGTTACTGCTTAAGTAGGGGTATCTCTGGGATAATTGGAATCCAAGATTCTCATGTCATTGAATATTTCGAGAGCATTAAATTGGTTAATAAGGAAAGTACTTTAAGAAGAAATGCATCCTCATTAAAGGCATTTTTCAGGTTTGTGAAATCAAAGACTGACTTTGATCTGTTGAGCTCATTAAAGAAAATCAGCATTCCAAAATTCGTAAAAACTCCTAAAGATATTTTGAATCCCCCTGAGGTCGAAGGCTTATTTGAATCTTTTAAGGGAAATGATTTCTTTTCCAGAAGAGATAAAGCAATATTTGCGATGCTGTACTTTGCAGGACTGAGAGTTTCTGAATTGTGCACACTAAAAATGAAAAATATTTCACTTGATAAAGAAGTTGTTGAGATAGTTAGTAAATACAAAAGAAAGATACCTTTAAGTGGAAGTATTAAGAAAGCACTAAGTGATTATTTAAAAGCAAGAGAACAGGTTCTCAAAACTCCTAAAAGGCAAAGTTCTGGTTTCCTTTTTGTTGATAGAAGTGGAAATAGTTTGACGCGTCAGAGCATTTATTTGATAGTAAGAAAGCGTGCGGAAGAAGCAGGTATTGATAAAAAAATTTCTCCCCAAACACTGAGAAATTCCATTGCAATTCATTTACTTTCCAATGGTGCAAATTCTGAAGAGGTAAAAGAGATGCTTGGTTATAAGATCATTCAAACCGATTTCCAAATTCTGAACGCAAGAGAGGAATACAAATCAGCTTACCTTGCTTCACATCCAATACTCAGGGATAAATAATGCTCTATTTCTGGTACAAATTTGGAATTGGCTGCGTTAGGGTTCTCCCCAGATTCATTGTGCAAATACTTGCCAGAGTAATTGCTTTTTTCTGGTTTTTGTTTGATTCAAAAAAGAAGTTCGTAATGAAAAACATGCGCCACATTAAAAAAGGTATCAGACAATTAGAGGTTTTTTTCATGGCAGAAAAGGTATATGCAAATTTAGCTATGAACATAGCGGATTATTTCGAGCTTTTTGTAAGAGATTTTGGATTTCTTGCCAGGTATATCGATAGTGGCAATATAAGGGATAGGATAGAAGATGTGCTTAAAGAAGGAAAAGGGCTAATTGTTGTATCTCTTCATGTTGGAAACTGGGAAGTTGCCGGTCACCTCTTAGGCTTTTTAGGAATTAGAACTCATGGCATCGGTTTACTGCAGCAGAATGAAAAAATTGAAGGTCTTTATCGAGAAATAAGGACAAAAGGGAATGTTGTTGTTCACCCTTTGAGTGGGGGGATGTTAGGGGTTTATAAAGCTTTAAAAATGAATGAAGTTGCTGCCATTGTAAGCGATAGAGACATTAACCATGAAGGAGTTCCGGTCAGACTATTTGGTGAATGTGTTAAGTTTCCACGTGGAGCAGCAGTGCTTTCATACAAAACAGGGGCAAGAAGCTTTATAGGATGCATGGTGCGTGAAGGTAGACGTTACAAAGTCATTTTGTCAGATGAAATTAAAATTGATACAGCAAATGGAGAGAATTATTTCATTAGACAATATGCTCAAAAAATCGCTGATTTTACTGAAATGATTGCCTCACTTTACCCTGATCAATGGTTCCATTTCTTTGACTACTTTGAGGAATACTCATGTTAGTTGCCTTAATTCCTGCAAAGGACGAAGAAAAAAATATACCTAAAGTTATTCTTGGAGTTAAAAAATATATAGATGAAGTGATTGTCATCGATGATGGTTCAAAGGATAATACTAAGAAAGTTGCCGAAGGCCTGGGGGCTTATGTCATAAGAAATGAAACAAACATTGGAAAAGCAGATGCTCTTAAGATAGGCTTTAAATTCATTTTGAAAACTGATGCAGATTTTATTGCTATTTTAGATGCAGATGGCCAGCACGACCCTGACGAACTCCCTAAATTAATCGAGAAGGTTAAAGAAGGTTATGATATTGTTGTTGGAGCACGTTCATTTAATATTAAAGAGATGCCATTCTTGAGGTTGTTGTCAAATGTTTTTTCATCTATTCTCACTTCTTTTGTATGCCGGACTAAAATCCTCGATAGCCAGTCTGGATATAGAATTATCAAAAGACATATAATAGAGAAAATTGTTTTTGAGTCCAAGAGATATCAGCTTGAAACTGAAATGATAGTTAAAGCAGCTCGTTGTGGCTTTAGAATAGGATTTGTAAACGTAAGTACTATTTACACTCCTCAGGCTAAAAGCAAGATAAACCAACTTAGCGACCCGCTCAAGTTTCTTATTGTGCTTTTCAAATTATCATTCTATAGATGCAAAAAAGAGAAGTAGTAGATTTGCATGTTCATTCACACTTTAGCATTCCTTCTTCTCGTCAAATGATTATTAAGGAAATGATTTCATATTCTTTGATTAAAGGGGTCACTATTATTGGCTCAGGTGATATATTATTTGAGCCTTGGGAAAAGGAACTGAGAGATAATGCCTCCGAAGACTCAAGCGGTTTCTACATTGTTAACGATTTCAAAATAATTCTTTCAACTGAGATTAATTTGGTATTTGAGAAGTGGGGAAAGATGAGAAAAGTCCATCTTATTTTAGCATTTCCCAACAGTAAAGTTCTTAATGATTTTAAGAGAGTGGTTAAAGAAAAGTCTAATGTTGAAATTTCTCCTCGTCCTGTTGTATATATGTCTCCTCAAGATTTATTAAAATCTTCAAAAAGCATTTCTGACATGATTCATATAATTCCAGCACATATTTTTACTCCTTGGTTTGGGATACTTGGACACAATGCTGATTTTACAAGTATAGAAGAGTGTTTTGGGGAAGAAACGAGTCAAATTTTTGCTCTGGAAACAGGACTGAGTGCGGATCCATTGATTGGGTATAAGGTGGAGCAAATAAGAAAATTCACTTTAGTTTCTTTCTCTGACGCTCATTCTCCATCTCATATAGGAAGAGAAGCTACAGTAATATCTGCCACTGAAAGTTATGCGGGGCTTTTTGAGAAATTCAAATATCCAGGAAAAGATTCTTTCATAATGACAATTGAGATGTTTCCTGAAGAAGGTAAGTATTTTGCTTCAGGACATAGAAAATGTGGTGTATCCATTAAAACAATTGAAAGCGAAGGTATTTGCCCTGTTTGTGGCAGAAAATTAACTGTCGGAGTATATCAGAGAGTTAAAGAGCTCTCGAAAGGACATAACGAAAATTTTGTTAAATCCCCCTTTGTACATATACTGCCATTGCAAGAATTGCTAAATGGATGCAGAAAAATAGAAAAAAAGATTGATGTTAAAAAAGAGTATTTCAATTCTATCAAAAAATTCGGTAGCGAGTACGAGGTTTTAATTTTCAGCGAAAAAGAAGCACTTAAAAATGCTCTTGGAGAAAGAATAACTGAATGCATAATGTCATTGAGAGAAGAAAGAGTTAACAAGATTTGTGGGTTTGACGGAAAGTATGGAAAAATCACCTTAAAGGAGAAAATTGAAGATGCATCTTGTTGACGGATTTGGAAGAAAAATAACTTATTTGAGATTTTCAGTCACTCCTAAGTGTAATTTTAATTGCTTCTACTGCAGCTCAAAATTAATATCAGGAGTCTTTGTAAAAGAATTTGATGTAGAAGATATGGACTTTATTTTTCAAACAGTAAGAAGTTTGAATTTTGAGAAACTTAGGATTACAGGCGGTGAACCGCTATTGAGGGAGGATATTGTAGAAATTGTTCGAAAAGCTTCTTCGTCAGGCTTCAATGAAATTGTATTAACTTCAAATGGCTACAGGTTAAAAAAGTTAGCACATAATCTTAAAAATGCTGGTCTAACTAGAGTTAACGTGAGCCTTGACACTTTAAGAAAGGAAACTTTTAGGTCCATCACTCAGAGTGACAATTTCGACGAAGTTTTTCAAGGTTTGATGGAAGCAATTAGTCTTGGTTTAACTCCTGTAAAAATCAACACGGTCTTACTAAAGAATATTAACGAAGATGATTTGGTCACTATTGCAAGCCTTTCGCTTAGCTTACCGGTAATCGTACGTTTTATCGAACTTATGCCAGTGAAAGGAAATAAAATCTGGAAAGAGTATTTTTTAAGCTTCAAAGAAGCTTTGGAGATACTTAGAAAAACCTATAAAATTACTGAAGAGCCAAAAACTTATGGAGAAGTTGCCGATTATTATAGAATTAATGACTCAAAAGGAAAAATTGGATTTATTAGTTCTGTGAGCCAACATTTTTGCTATTCCTGTAATAGATTAAGATTATCTTCTTCTGGTAAAATTTACCCATGTCTTTTTTCGCCAAAATACGTTGATGTTTGGGATGCTGTGAAAAAAAGAAATCAATCAGATTTGTTAGAATCGTTCAGAAAAGCCGTCGAAATTAAGCCACAGGGTCATGGGACGATTTCAATAAGCGATGATGAATTCATCGAAAATATGAGGGAAATTGGAGGGTAAGAAAATGAGCCATTTTGATGAAAAAGGCGAAATACATATGGTTGATGTAACAAAAAAGGCAGATACTGAGAGATTTGCTTGGGCTCAAGGGGTTGTTTGCTTAAATAAGGAAACATTTTTAAAAGTCAAAAAAGGAGAAATAAAAAAGGGAGAAGTATTTACCACTGCAAAAGTTTCGGGCATTATTGCAGCCAAGAAAACCTGGGAATTAATTCCTTTATGTCATCCACTAAATATCACTTTTATTGATATTTTGTTTACATTTGACGAGGAAAAATCTTCAATTATTGTAAAAAGCTTTGTTAAGCTTATGGGGAGAACCGGGGTAGAGATGGAAGCATTAACTGCAGTGACTATGGCTTGTTTAACTATATATGATATGTGCAAATCATATGATAAAGGAATACAAATAAACAGCATTTATTTGTTGGAAAAATCAGGCGGAAAAAGCGGTCATTATAAAAGAATCTAATACAGATAAAAATTTCTTGACACAAAAATAAAGTTTAGTATAATAATAAATTGCGTATTTACTTTAAGGAGGTTAAATGGAAAATATTCGGGATTTCAGCAAGACAAAATTAGCCTTATCTTTGCCGAGTCTTCTCAAAGTCCAAATTAGTTCTTATAAAAATTTTCTTGAACACCAAATCGGCGAAATTATTTCTAAAATCTTTCCTGTTGATACAAAAAACATTCGAATTGAATATGTTTCATACTTAATTGAGCCACCGATAAGATCAGTTGAAGACTGCTTAAGAGTTGGAGCGACTTATGAAACAAGAGTTAGTACACTTTTCAGGATCATTTATAAGAACACTGGTGAAGTGAAGGAACAAGAAGTTTATATTGCAGAAGTTCCTTTAATGCTCCCTGACGGTACATTTGTAATTAATGGAAGGAAAAGAGTTGTTGTACAGCAATTGATCCGCTCACCAGGAGTGTTTTTTCAGACCAGCAAAGACTCTGACACAGGAGTGACTAATTATATTGTTACAATAATCCCGGACCGTGGAAATTGGATGGAGATTGAGGTTGGAAAAGACAATGCTATTTATATCAGGCTCAAAAAGGCAATGAGAAAAATGCCCTTAACATCAGTTCTGAAAGCAATAGGCTTTTCAAGTAATGAGGAAATCCTTTCAACTTTCATAAGACCTATGACAATTGAAATCCTTACCTCTTCATTTTTCTCTTACGAGCTCGCACTTGGAAAAAAGCTTTTAGAAGATATTAGGACTGATTCAGGTGAAGTAATTGCGAAAAAGGACGAAATATTTACAGAAGAAATTCCTCAGAAACTCTTAAGTAAGGGAGTTGAAAAGAGAACAATAAGGGTTTATGGAACTGATTACTGGATTGAACAAACATTAAAAAAGGACAGAACGGTTTCCACAGAAGATTCAATGCTGGAAATTTATAAAATTTTTCATCCAAGAGAGAGAGTCACTCCAGAAGCTGCTAAAGAACTTGTGGAAGGCCTTCTCAAGGATCCTCAGAGAAATGAATATTACCCAATTTCAAGATATAAGATAAATAAAAAATTTAATAAGAAATCTAACAGTAAGACATTGTTAAAGGATGACTATGTTGATATCATAAACTATCTTTTGGATATTCGAGAAGAGCTGAAAAAAGAGGATGATATTGATAGCCTTTCTAATAGGCGTGTCAGAACAGTAGGTGAACTTGTAGCAGAGGAATTTGAAAGAGGTGTTGCTAAAGTCCACAGAAATGCAAAAGATTCAATTTCAATTAAGAGACCTGAAGATATTAAGTTGTCAGAAGTTATTAGTTCAAAGCCAATCTCTGGGCAGCTCAGACAGTTCTTTGGGGCAAGCCAGCTTTCCCAGTTCATGGAGGAGACTAACCCTCTTGCATCTCTGACGCACAAGAGAAGGCTTACTTCTCTTGGAGCAGGTGGTCTTCATAGAAAAAGAGCAGGAATCGAAGTAAGAGATGTTCATTCTTCTCATTACGGTAGAATTTGCCCAATAGAAACGCCTGAAGGACAGAATATCGGTCTTATCAACTCTTTAACAACCTATGCAGGGGTTAATGAGTACGGGTTTATTACTTCCCCATATAGAAGAGTTGAGAAAGGTATAGTTAAAAATGAATTTCTTGAACTTACCGCGGATGAGGAAGAAGATTATATAATTGCGCAAGCAAATACACCTATTGAGAAGAATGGAAAAATTTCTGAAGATTATGTTGTAGCACGCGAAAGGACAGAATCCGGCGAAATCCTCCCAAGGCTGGTTCCAAGAGAAAAAGTCCAGTTAATGGACATTGCTCCTCAGCAGATAATCAGTGCGTCAGCTTCGTTAATTCCTTTTCTTGAGCATGATGACGCTAACAGGGCTTTGATGGGTTGTAATATGCAAAGACAGGCGGTTCCTTTGCTTGAGCCAGATCTTCCAAGAGTTGCAACGGGAATGGAGAAAAGAATAGCAGTTGATAACTTGGACCTTCCTTTAGCGGAGGAAGATGGAATTGTTTCATATATTTCTTCATTCGAGATACATATAGTTCCGGATTCTGCGGAAATCGAGGAAGTCTCTGTTTATAGAGAAGCAAGAGACCTTAAATTAAACCTTCTCAACAGAATTAAGCAAAGAGAAATTATTTTGTTTGACTTTAAACCGGGTATTGAGGAATATAACAAGATCATTGGTGATAAGATTACCTCTCAGATAATTGACAAGCTTATTTCGAAAGGAATTGAGCAGATATCAATTATTGAAGCAGACAAAATCCAAAAGTTCCCAATAACAAGCTGTTTTGAACAAGAGAAAAACGAGCTTCTTATTGGTGCAACTTGTGCAGAAACAGTTGCAAGCAAAAAAAGTAAGATAATAGTTGAGAAGGGGCAAAAAATTTCCGATACAAAATTAAACAGGCTTTTTACCAGCAACATTAAGGAGATTAATGTTGAAGAAGATGGAAATGTGGTTTCTAAGGAAGTGTATTATTTAACACTTACACCTCTTGGAAGAAATCTAATTGGGAAAAGCCTATTCGGTACACTGACAAATACAAAAAAGACGTTAAATATAATCCCTTCAATGACAGAAGATATACTAACAAACCTTTATGATAAAGGTATTACTGACATTCTCGTCTTCTCTCCTGCTGAAGTTGAAAGATTCTCTTTAGGAAAGATTAATTTAGATGTTGCAGATAGAGTTGTTGCTCAGGATTATTTCAACCCAGAAAAGAAAAACGAGCTTATCATAAGAGATGGAGAACTTTTAAGTATTGATAAGCTCTATAAACTGGCTGAAACAGGAATTATCAAGATAAGAGTTAAAAAAGAGAGCATTTATTATTTGAAGAAATTTCAGAGGACAAACCAGGATACTGTAAGAAATGAGCGTCCTATAGTTAAAAAAGGGCAAAGAATTAGAAAAGGTGATCCAATTGCAGAGGGCTACGCAACAAAAAACGGAGAGTTATCTTTAGGAATTAATGCTTTGGTTGCTTATGTTTCTTGGTATGGGTACAACTATCAGGATGCTATTGTTATAAGTAGAAAGCTAATTAGTGAAGATAAATTGACCTCTGTTCACGTGAAAGAGTATCACGTTGAAGTCCATGAAACTGATCAGGGTCCTGAAGAACTTAAACCTGATCCTCCAGATGTTTCCAAAGAAGCTAAAAGATTCCTGGATGAAAATGGCATTGTGAAGATTGGATCAAAAGTGAAACCTGGAGATGTGCTTGTTGGGAAGATTACTCCTTTTCCAGAAGAAGAAGAGACAAATGAAGCTAAACTTTTCAGATCTCTTTTTAACAATAGGCCGGGTAATATTAAAAACAGTTCATTCAGAGTTCCGCCCGGAGAGGGTGGAGTAGTTATTGATGTTCAGATATTCGAGAGAGAGCAAGGCTATGAACTTACTAAAAATGCTCTCAAATTGATAAAGATATATATTGCCAAAAAGAGGAAAGCAATTGTTGGAGACAAGATGGCCGGGAGGCATGGGAATAAAGGTGTCATTAGTAAAATAGTCACTGAAGAAGATCTACCCTACCTGGAAGATGGCACTCCAGTTGATATTATTTTGAGTCCATTAAGTGTGCCTTCTAGAATGAATATCGGACAGATTCTTGAGGCGAATTTGGGTTTCGCAGCACGTAAACTTAATTTAAGGGTAATTACATCATCTTTTAATGGAGCTAATGAAAAGGATGTCAAAAATCTTCTAAAGGACGCAAAACTTCATGTCTCTGGACAATACACTCTGTTTGACGGAAGAACTGGTAAAAAATTTGACTATAAAGTTACAGTTGGAGAGTCTTATTTTCTTAAATTAAATCATCTCGCTGAGGATAAGATTCATGCGCGTGCGGTTGGCAAATATACACTCATCACACAGCAGCCAGTTGGAGGAAAAGCTCAATTTGGAGGGCAGAGACTTGGAGAGATGGAAGTGTGGGCTCTTGAAGCTTATGGAGCTTCAAATTTACTTCAGGAAATGCTAACCATTAAATCAGACGATTTAGAAGGAAGAAAAAGAGCTTATGAGGAAATATCCAAAGGCAATACTTTGTTTACAACAGGAATACCTGAGTCATTCAATGTTTTGCAGAGGACGTTGAAAGGACTTGCTTTAGATCTAAAAGTATTACCTGAAAAGAAGAGTGAAAAGCAACAAAAAATAATAGTCACACCTAAGGCATCAACTGTTTCACTAAGCAAAAAGAACAAAGTTAGGGAGGATACTAATGAAGGTTAATGAAACTAAATTGATTAGGAATCTTGCTGTTGTTTCTCATGGCAATGCTGGAAAAACAACTCTTTCTGAAGCGATTCTGTTCAAAAAGAAAGTAACTCAAAGAATGGGCAAAGTTGATGATGGAAATACTGTTTCAGACTATCAACCTGAAGAAAAGGAACGAAAATTTAGTATAAGCTTGTCAATTATTCCTTTTGAACATAAAGGTAACAAAATCAATTTTATTGATACTCCAGGGTATGCTGATTTTGTTGCGGAAGTGTTGAGTGCAATTAGAGCTGCAGATAATGGCCTTGTTTTAATAAATGCAACGGGGGGAATTGAAATTCAAACAAAAAAGTATTGGAAATTTTTGGAACAGGAAAATAAACCTCGAGCTGTTTTTGTGAATAAACTAGATATCGAAGGAACAGATTATTTAAAAGTAATAGAGCAACTGAGAACAACTTTTGGAAGCAAAATTATTCCTTTTACTTTTCCAAAATATGAAGAAAACAAACTCGCTGGAGTAGTTACAGTATTGAACAATAGTAATGCGCAGAGCGAAAAATATAAGCATGAAATGCAAGAAATTGCAGCAGAGGGCGATGATGTTCTTCTTGAAAAGTACTTGAGCGGAGAGGAACTTACTGAGGATGAAATTAAAAGTGGACTTAAGAAAGCATTTGCTAAGTCTGCTTTCTTCCCAGTTTTTGCAGGTTCAGCCTTAGCTGTTTTGGGAATTGATGAACTTTTAGATTTTTTCACTGAATATATGGTTAACCCTGAGGATGCGGGTGCAGTAGAAGGAGTTAACCAATCTAATAATGTTGTGGAAACAAGAAGAATTTCTAAAGATGAAAGTTTAAGTGCCTTTGTTTTTAAAACTATTTCTGATCCCTATGTGGGAAAACTTTCTTTTACTAAAGTTTATTCCGGAGTACTTAAATCTAACACTTCAGTTTATAATTCATCAAAAGATACACTTGAAAAGACTTCTCAGATATTGTTTCTTACAGGTTCTATTCAGGAGCCTGTGGATCAGGTTATAGCAGGTGATATTTGCATAATAACAAAACTTACAGTAACTCAAACAAATGATACTCTATGTGATAAGGACAACCCGATTGTATTGCAAAAAGTCAATTTTCCTGAACCTATGCTAACTAAAGCTATGCGTCCAAAAACTAAAACAGATGAAGATAGAATGAGTATAGGATTGTCAAAGGTCACTGAAGAAGACCCTACTTTAAAGGTTTCGAAAAATCTTGAAACAAAAGAACAGCTTATTTCAGGAATTGGTGAGACTCACCTTTCAGTTATTATGGAGAAGTTGCGTGGAAGATATGGAGTGAATATCGAGCTTACTACTCCAAAGATTCCGTATAGAGAAACCATTACAGGCAAAGTTAAAGTTGAAGGTAAATATAAGAAACAAACAGGAGGCCATGGGCAATATGGGCATTGCTTCCTTGAGGTGGAACCCCTTGAGAGGGGGAAAGAATATTTATTTGAGAGCAAAATCTTTGGCGGTTCTATCCCGAAACAGTATGTTCCTGCAGTTGAGAAGGGAGTTAAGGAAGCAATGGAAAGTGGAATACTTGCCGGATACCCCGTAATTGATGTCAGCATTGCTGTTGTTGACGGCTCATACCACCCTGTGGACTCTTCTGAAATGGCTTTCAAAATAGCTGGCTCTATGGCGCTTAAAAAGGCTTTAGAGCAAGGAGATCCTATTTTGCTTGAGCCAATTGAAAAGCTTACAATAATAATTGATGAACAATACATGGGTGACGTAATAGGAGATCTTAATTCAAAGAGAGGAAAAGTAATTGGAATGAGAGCAGAGCAAGGTAAGCAAATTATTGAGGCACTTGTCCCTCTTGCAGAAATTCTTAATTATGCGAATGACTTGAATAAAAACACTCAGGGAACTGGTGAGTTCAAAATGGAAAGCTCGCATTATGAAGCAGTTCCTCCGAAAATTGCAGAGAAAATAATTCAAGAATCGCAAGTGAATAAAGAAAAAGAGAAGGAAGAATAATTAGGGGGTGAGTCGTTGGAAAAAAATAATATAGAAGCATTAAAGATTCTGCTTGCTTCAAGCAAAGAAATAGAGGAGTGGTCAAAAGGGGAAGTAACCAAAGGAGAAACCTTCAGTTACAGAACTTATTCTCCAGAGCCGGGTGGGCTTTTTTGCGAAAAAACATTCGGACCTATTCATAGCTATCAATGTCATTGCGGAAAACTTAAAGGTATTCAATACAGAGGGCTTACATGTCCGACTTGCGGTGTTGAGATTGCACCTTCCAGTGTGAGAAGAGAAAGGTTTGGACATATTTCATTAGAAGCCCCGGTAGTCCACATTTGGTACTTCAAGAATAATATTAACTATGTTGGACTTCTTCTTGATATGCCTGCAAGGGATATTGAGAAAGTAATTTATTTTGTTTCTTATGTAGTAACTGACCCTAAGAGAACAAAGTTAAGGCATAAGCAGATACTATCGGATGACGAGTACAACAATTATAAAAACCTCGAAGGCTTAGAATTTATTGCAAAAAAAGGTGGTGAGGCAATTAAAGATCTTCTTGAAAGAGTTGATCTCAATAAGCTGAAAGATGATTCCTTGCAAAAACTGAAGAGTGGAGCAAGGCAGGAAAGAATTAATGCTGTGAGGCTCTTAGGAGTAGTTGAAGGTTTGCTAAGAAATGGAAGAAAACCTGAGGATATGGTTCTTAAAGTCGTTCCCGTTATTCCTCCTGATCTTAGACCTCTTGTACCTCTTGAAGGTGGAAAATATGCATCAGATGACTTAAACGAGCTTTATAGGAGGGTCATTAATAGGAATAACAGGCTAAAGAAGCTTAGAGAGGTTGCAGCTCCTGACATTATGCTTGAAAATGAAAAAAGAATGCTCCAGGAAGCAGTTGATGCGCTTTTTGACAATGGAAGAAGGCCTTTTCCCGTAATGAGTTCAACAAAGAAGCCACTTAGATCCCTAACAGATATTCTTAAAGGTAAAGAGGGCAGATTCCGTGAAAATCTTCTTGGTAAAAGAGTTGACTACTCTGGTAGGGCAGTGATTGTTGTAGGTCCGGAACTTAAGATTGATCAGTGCGGTGTGCCGAAAGAAATGGCGCTTGAACTCTTTAAACCATTTTTGGTATATGAACTATCAAAACTGAATTATAACAAAAGAAAAGCTAAGGAATTATTGGAGAATCCTACCCCCGAAGTTTGGAAGGCAGTGGAAGATTTATCAAAAAACTATGTAGTATTGCTTAATAGAGCTCCTACTCTCCACAGACTTAGTGTTCAGGCATTCAAACCAGTTCTCATTGAAGGCAAGGCTTTGCAGATTTCCCCTCTTATATGTACTCCTTTTAATGCAGACTTTGATGGTGATCAAATGGCAATACACCTTCCGTTGTCAGTTGCAGCACAAGCAGAAGCCAACCTTTTAATGCTTTCTTCTCATAATATCCTTTCACCTGCTCATGGGGGACCACTTGATACTCCCGTTCAAGATATGGTCCTTGGGATCTATTATTTGACACTTATGGATGAAGAAAGTGAAATATATCCTAAGCTCTTGATCACTCCCAGCGAGGTTGAAATTCTTTACGACAGAGGAACCATAAAACTTCATGGCAAGATAAGATATGTTGTGAAAGGAGAGAGGATCATTACTACTCCTGGAAGAGTAATATTTAATTCAAGAATTAGAGAAGGCATTTTTGAGGACAACGAAAAAGATACATTTATGTTCATTAATAATGTAGTGGATAAGAAACAACTTGAAAAAATAATATCTGAATTCTATGATATATTCGGATTAATTAAAACAGATATTCTTCTTGATAACCTAAAAGATGTTGGTTTCAGATATGCCACTTACGCAGGTATAAGCATAGGAGTCAACGATGTTAGAGTACCTACGAAAAGAGACACTTTAGTTAAAGGTGGGGAAGAAGAAACAGAGAAAATTAACGAGCTATTTAGAAATGGTTTACTTTCTGAAGATGAAAGATATAAAGCGGTTGTTGAGCTTTGGCAGGGTCTTGCAGATAAGATAAAGGAAGCTGTTTTTACTAACTTTGGACAGTTCGATCCTCTTTATATGATGGCAAATTCTGGAGCGAGAGGAAGCGCAACTCAGATTACCCAGATGGCAGGAATGAGAGGACTTATGGCAGGTCCTACTGGTAAAATAATAGAGTTCCCAATTAAGTCTAACCTCAGAGAGGGCTTAACTGTCCTTGAGTACTTTCTGTCAACTCATGGGGCAAGAAAAGGCCAGGCAGACACTGCTTTAAAGACGGCAGACTCAGGATATCTGACCAGAAGACTTGTTGACGTTGCTCATGAGATTATCGTAAAAGAAGAAGATTGCTCTTTACGAAGAATTAGGGCAACTAAAGTTGGAGAAGAGCTTATTGAGTCTCTTTCTGAGAAGGTAATTGGGAAAGTTGCTGCAGAGGATGCTGAGAACCCTGCAACACATGTTGTTTTTATTCATAAAGGTGATACTATTAGTTCAGAACAAGCAGAACTCCTTGATAAATTCAATGTAGACAGCATACTTATAGAAGATCATGTGGATGGAATTGAAGTTGAGGCCGTTAAAGAGTCGGGGGAAGAGCCAAATGTCATTATTCCATTGTCTACACAAATATGGGGAAGATATTCTGCAGAAGATGTTTTTGCCCCAAAAGGTGCGAATATTTCCAAAGTCGGTAAAAGTATTCTTAACAGTATATTAGCTGAGGAGGTAAAAGATACTTCTACCAATAAAATTATTGCAGAGAAGGGCAGATTAATTTCCGAAGGTTTACTTGAGCAGCTTAAGAAACATAAAATTTCACGTGTTTCAGTTTTCAGCGAGGATCCTGTAATTCTTGTAAGGAAGAATGATTTAATTGACAAAGAGAAGGCCAAGTTAATGGAAGATGCCGGAGTTAACAAAGTTAAAGTTCGTTCACCTATTACCTGCCACACTGATCATGGTGTCTGTATCAAATGTTATGGTTACGACCTTTCTGCTAGAGCAGAGGTTAAGATTGGAGAAGCTGTTGGTGTAGTTGCTGCGGAATCAATTGGGGAGCCTGGGACCCAGCTAACGTTAAGAACTTTCCATACTGGTGGTATTGCGGCTGAGGATATTACCCAAGGACTCCCAAGAGTTGAAGAATTGTTCAGTGTAAGAAGTCCTAAAGGGAAGGCAATAATAGCGCCGCTTTCAGGAAATATTTCTTACTCCGTAGATAAGATCAAGCAGACTATCGCAATCACGAATAGCAAAGGCGAAAAAGTGAAACTTATAGCTCCAAGGGATAAAAAGATAAAAATTAAATCTGGATATGTTAAGGTTGGAGATATCTTGAGCGATGGACCTCTTGATCCACATGAACTTCTTGAGATAAAAGGAATGAGTGCTACCGCTCGTTACTTATTATCTGAGATTGAGAAGGTTTACCATTCTCAAGGGGTTGATATTAGCGTCAAACATATCGAAGTAATTATCAGGAGAATGTTTGACAAAGTTCAAGTGATTGATCCTGGAGATACTTCTTTTTACGAGGATGAAGTGGTTAATAAGTCGGAAGTCCTTTCGGAAAACAGGAAAATGCAAGTCTTAGGAAAGAGAATTGCTAAATTTAAACCTCTGATTCAGGGAATTACTAAATCTGCTTTGTCTTCTGACAGTTTCTTATCTGCAGCATCTTTCCAAGAAACACCAAGAGTTCTTGCTGAGGCTGCAATTAAAGGAAAAGTTGATCTTCTGAGAGGAATGAAGGAATCGATAATAGTTGGCAAAAAGATTCCTGCTGGCACAAATATGAAAATTGAATAGTAGCAATATACGTTATTGACTAGTTTAAAACTTCTGCTATAATTAAACTCTGTGAAAATAAAGATAGATTTTTAAGGAGGAAATAGATTTATGCCTACTTTCAATCAATTGGTAAAAAGTTCAAGGACAACTAAAAAGGACAAGACTAAAACTCCTGCCCTGCAGGGTTGTCCTCAGAAAAGGGGCGTATGTATTCAAGTAAGAACAATGACCCCAAAGAAACCTAATTCAGCACTGAGAAAAATTGCAAAAGTAAGACTAACGAACGGCGAAGAAGTGATTGCATACATAGGTGGTATTGGACATAACCTTCAAGAACACTCAATGGTTTTAGTAAGGGGAGGAAGAGTAAAAGACCTTCCTGGTGTCAGATATCATCTTGTTCGAGGAACATTAGATGCAGCAGGAGTTACTGATAGAATGCGAGGACGTTCAAAGTATGGAACGAAGAGGCCCAAAAAAGGAGGTGCTTGATAATGCCGAGAAAAGGACCTGCTCCTAAGAGAGACATTGAACCTGATCCAATTTTTGAGAATTTGATGGTTGGTAAATTTGTTAGCAATATTATGAAGGGAGGAAGAAAAAGTGTTGCAGAGAAAATTGTTTACGGGGCGCTTGAAATTGTTAAAGAAAAAACCAAGAAAGATCCAATTGAAATTTTTGAGCTTGCGCTTGAAAAAGTAAGGCCCCTTGTTGAAGTAAAACCAAGAAGAGTCGGTGGTGCTACTTACCAGATTCCTATTGAGATTGAAAAAGATAGAGGACTGAAAGTTGCAGTTAAATGGATTATTAAAGCCGCAAGAGACAAAAAGGGAAGACCTATGATCGAAAAACTTGCGGATGAAATAATAGAGGCTTCAAATGAATCAGGTGCAGCTTATAAAAGGAAACTTGATTTGCATAAGATGGCTGAAGCCAATAAATCTTATGCACATTTGAGGTGGTAGAGGTGGATTTTAGTGGGTAATGAAATCCCTCTTGACGAAGTTAGAAACATAGGAATAATAGCTCATATTGACGCGGGTAAAACAACTACTACTGAACGCATCCTTTATTTTACAGGAAGAACATATAAACTCGGCAATGTGGATGAGGGAAATACTGTAATGGACTGGATGGTGCAGGAAAGAGAGAGAGGCATTACTATTACATCAGCAGTAACGAGCTGTTTCTGGAAAAACTTCATGATTAACATTATCGATACTCCCGGGCATGTTGATTTCACGGCAGAGGTTGAACGCTCACTTAGAGTGCTTGATGGTGCAGTAGTTATTTTTTCTGCGGTGGAAGGAGTGGAAGCTCAGTCAGAGACTGTGTGGAGGCAAGCTGGAAGACATAAGGTTCCGCGGTTGATTTACATCAATAAAATGGACCGCCTTGGTGCTGCATTTCAGGATGCAATAGATAGCATTAAGGAAAGATTGAATGCAAAACCTTTGGTTGTTGAGATTCCAATGGGAGAAGAAGACGAATTTTATGGAGTAGTCGACCTTGTAGAGATGAAGGCCTATATTTTTAATGATCCTTCAGGAGAAATTTTTTCTGTATCTGATGTTCCTTCAGAATATTATGAAAAATCTCGCAAAGCTTATGAAGAGCTTGTAGAGTCTGTGGCAGATATCGACGAGGAAGCCTTACATGAGTACTTAAATACAGGCTCTTTAAAAAAAGACTTATTAAAGCAAGCAATAAGGAGAGCAACTATTTCTTCTCTTGCTTATCCAGTGTATGTAGGTTCTTCATTTAGAAATAAAGGTATTCAAATGCTGCTTGATGGTGTTTGCGATTATTTACCTTCCCCAATTGATAGAAACAAGATTAATGGAAAAACTCTTGAAGGCGACGAGATATCTTTATCACCTAATCCAGAAGGGCCCCTTGCGGCCTTAGTTTTCAAGGTAGTTGCAGATCCTTACGCAGGAATTTTGAGTTTTGTACGTGTTTATTCTGGTACTCTCGAGAAGGGAAGTTATGTTTTGAATGCTTCTACTGGAGAAAAGCAAAGAATATCAAGGCTTTTAAGGCTTCATGCTAATAAGAAAGAAGATGTTGATGTTATTATGGCGGGAGATCTTGGTGCAATCGTCGGAATAAAAGGGGCAATTACAGGACACACGATTTCTAGTACATCAAAACCCATAATCCTTGAACAGATAGAATTTCCAGAGCCGGTTGTTTCAGTATCAATAGAACCTAAGACAAGAATAGATCAGGATAAGCTTTCAGCAGCACTGGCCAAGTTTGCAATAGAAGATCCAACTTTCAAGATTAAGTTTGATGAAGATACTTCCGAAACAATAATTTCAGGTATGGGCGAGCTCCATCTGGAAATTATTGTTGACAGACTTCTAAGGGAATATAATGTTGAGGCACGTGTAGGCAAGCCTCAGGTAGCATATAAAGAAGCGATATCAAAGGGAACTAAATCTGAAGGTAAATACATTAGGCAAACGGGGGGGCACGGTCAGTATGGGCATGTTGTATTATCTGTTTCTCCGCTTGACATAGGCAAAGGAATCATTTTCGAAGATAAAACTAAGGGGGGAATTATCCCCAAAGATTTTATACCTGCTGTTCAGGAAGGAGCTGTTGAGGCATCTGAAAGTGGTCCAATCTTAGGCTTCCCTCTAAGTGGAGTACTTGTTAGTCTGGTTGATGGCTCATATCATCCAGTCGACTCATCTGAACTTGCATTTAAAATTGCTGCCTCGAAAGCTTTTAGAGACGCAGTGGCAAAAGCAGATCCCTATCTTCTTGAACCAATTATGAGTGTTGAAGTAGTTACGCCTTTGAGTTTTCTAGGAGAAGTAATAAACAGTATAAGTTCTAGGAGAGGAAGTGTGAAGGGAATTATTGAAAGAGGAAATACTGCGTTAGTTCAGACATTAATACCTCTTTCAAACATGTTTGGATATACCACAGCACTTCGGACAATTACTCAAGGTAGAGGGTCTTTTTCGATGGTGTTTTACAAATATGAAAGAGTACCGTTGGCAATACAAGAAGAAATAATTAAAAAAGCGAAAGGAGAAATATAAGGAGGTAATCATGGCAGCAAAAGAGAGATTTGAAAGAACTAAGCCGCATGTAAACATTGGTACCATCGGTCACATCGACCATGGTAAAACAACCCTTACTGCAGCTATTACCAAGGTACTT
>Ga0172364_10000569_pt1 | contig 26523 bp, 45 predicted proteins | sample LakKivSesite10cm_FD_114545 | JGI IMG/M metagenome (GOLD analysis project Ga0172364, IMG submission 114545) | Sediment microbial communities from Lake Kivu, Rwanda - Sediment site 10cm | ecosystem: Environmental > Aquatic > Freshwater > Lake > Sediment | place: Rwanda: Western Province, Lake... | reverse complement strand
CATTGTCAACTGCTTTTGATATTTCTTCTGAAGCGACAACTCCGCCACCAGGAGAATTTATTTCAAGTATTATTGCATTAATTTCTGGATTCTTGTCTGCCTTTTCAATTTGGCTTGCAATTTCATGCGCCCCGTCTGCTAATGATAATTCTGATAATGCAATTTCTCCATAGACTGGAATAACTGCAATCTGCGGCTGAGTAACGTGATCCATCTTAACAAAATAATAGCCCATAATTATCAAAGAGATTAAAATAATTGATATAATTGGAACCAAAACAAGCCATCTAGGGTTTGTATTCTTTCTTGCAGTAGCCATAATTAAGAAGTATTGACATTATTTTATAAAGCTTTAGTTTTAATTAAATTAAATGAAGAAGACGCGATACTTGGAAATAGATACGATGAGGGGAATCGCAATAATCGGAATGATTTTCTTTCATATTTTAGTTGCAATGAATATACTTAACAAAGCCTCTTTTAATTTAGATACACCTGGATGGTATATTTTTTCAAAGTTTTTTGCATCAACATTTATTTTCCTAGTTGGAACTTCATTAACTCTGAGTTATGCAAAAATAAAAGACAAGCCAATAATGCAGACTTATAAAAAATATCTATTAAGAGGGCTCGGATTATTTGGGCTCGGCATAGGAATGACAGTAATAACTTACTTGGGCCTTGAAAAAGGAGTTATAGTTTTCGGCATCCTGCACTTAATTGGCCTCTCAATTATACTTGGAATGTTAATGGTAAGATATAATTTCCTTAATTTAGTATTGGGCTCTTTAATGATTTTAGCTGGAGCAATATTGAATTATATGACATTCAGCTTCTCATACTTGGTCTGGCTCGGATTTGTTCCTCAAAACTTTTACACATTAGATTATTTCCCAATTCTTCCTTGGTTCGGAGTTGTCCTTCTTGGAATAGCATTTGGAAACCAGGCATACACAAATGGTGTAAGGCAGTTTAAGCTGCCAGATTATTCTGAAAATAAGCTCATAACTGTTCTATGCTTCCTTGGCAGGCATTCGTTATTAATTTACGTGCTTCACTTGCCAATAATAGCTGGACTTGTTTATCTTCTGTAAAGCTTTTATATGCTGATGTATACTGGTTTAATTATGAGCAATCTTAAGGCATTAGTTAAGTTAATTCTCAAGGAAAATAATCCAACTCGGCAGAAAATTGAAGCCTTGAAAAAGAAATGGGCAAAGGAATTCAAGGAAAACAAGCTTCCATTAAATTCTGAAATACTTAACTCTGCTAGCAAGAATGAAAGAGAAAAACTTCTCAAGCTATTGGTAACAAAGCCAACAAGGACAATTTCTGGAGTCTCAATAATTGCAATTATGGCAAAGCCTGCTGATTGTCCTGGAAAATGTTTGTACTGCCCAAAAGGATCTCAAGCCCCACAGTCCTATACTGGCTTTGAGCCAGCAGCAATGCGTGCAAGATTAAATGACTTTGACCCTTACAGGCAGGTTAAAAATCGGCTTGACCAGCTTAATTCAGTCGGCCACTTGACAGAGAAAAATGAATTGATTATTATGGGCGGTACATTTCCAGCACTAGACTGGGAATATCAGCAATGGTTTGTAAAAAGAGCATTTGACGCTTTCAATGGCTCTGACTCAAGAACACTTGAAGAGGCGCAAAGAAAAAATGAAACAGCAAAGTACAGAGTAATTGGACTGACAATTGAAACTCGGCCAGACTTTGTTGATGTTAAAAAACTCTTGCAGCTTGGATGCACAAGAATCGAGCTTGGCGTTCAAACAACTTATGCTGAGATATTATCAAAACTCAAGAGAGGGCACAGCATACAGGCAGTAACATCTGCAACAAAAGAGCTCAAGGATGCTGGTTTTAAGGTTCTGTATCACATTATGCCTGGGCTTCCTGGATCAAATTACAAGAAAGATCAAAACATGTTCAAGACAATATTTTCAAACGAAAAGTTCAAGCCAGACATGCTAAAGATTTACCCTACTTTAGTTATTTCAGGAACAAAACTTTTTGACCTTTGGAAACAAAAGAAATACTTGCCTGTTGATGAAGATTACATGCTAAAACTTCTTGCTGATGTTTACAATATTTGCCCACCTTGGATTAGAATTATGCGGGTGCAGAGAGATATTCCTGCAGAGCACATTATTGCTGGCCCAAGAAAATCAAATCTAAGGGAAATAGTAATTAGTAAATTAAAGAAATCAAATGAAATCAGATTTAGGGAAGCTGGCCATGCTTACTTAAGAGAAAACAAAATTCCAGAAAATGTTAAGATTAACATTACAAAATATTCAGCTTCAGGAGGCACAGAATTTTTCATAGCTGCTGAAGACAAAAAGCAAAACATCTTGCTTGGGTTCCTAAGGCTCAGGCTAAATAAGGGAAAGTCTGCCTTTGTCAGAGAGTTGCATGTTTTTGGGGAATCTGTCCCAATTGGAGAAAAAGGAAAAATACAGCATGCTGGCTGGGGCAAGAAACTTTTAGAAGAAGCAGAAAAGATCTGCAAAAAGAGCAAGAAATCTGAGCTTAATATCATCAGCGGAATTGGCGTAAGAGAGTACTATAAGAAACTAGGCTACCGGCTAAAGAATTACTATATGAGCAAAAGTATAAAATAACTAATAAAAAATAAACAGCCCCACAGCTGCTAAGTCAGCTGGCACCTTGTGAGATCTTCGCTGTGCTCGATCCCACTAAAATAACTAATAAAAAATAAACAGCCCCATGCGGAAATTCTAGCATTCGGAAACCCTTAGCCATCGCGTAGCGATTGCCTTCTTTTGGGTGCCCGGGAGCCTTTTCTTCGCGAAGAAAAGGATGCCGTTCGAACCGCAGTCACAGGCTTACTTCTTAACTTCCTAGCGGAAGTTCCTATCCAAAGGCCCGCATCCTTGACCACTAGACTATGGGGCTATAAAACTTAAGAAGCGGAGTTTGATTTTAAAGCTTTTTGTAGCTACTCTTTTATTATCCGTTCGATCTCCAGCTGCGCTTTCTTGATAACGCCAACAGATAATCCAGTCATTTGAACTAATTCATCTGGCTGATATGTTAAAATATCTTCAACTATTACTAGCTCTGCTGATGCAAACTTTACTTTGGCAAAATGATCAATTGTCCTTAAAACCGTTACTGGGTAGAGCTTTTTGTCAGTAATCATCTTTAGCAAGGACTTTGTGCCAAATTTCCAGGCAATAACTTCCATTCCCTTGCACTTTGCATACTTCAAAGCCTCATCTGAAATCTTTGTATTTGTAACAAGCCAAGCCTGGTCAAAGTCAATATTATTTTTCTTTGCTTTGAATCCTTCTGATACATCCAAAAATCTTGCGTAAGTATACATTGCTTCCTTAAGTCCGGTGTAAATTCCGCTTTGATTATGATACTTGCATTCAATCATTGCAATATCTTTTGTCTTCCTGTCTGCTGCAATGACATCGATTTCCTGAAGCACGCATTTGCCTAAGATTTTTTGCCTTAGCTGTGTCTCATAATCATATCTTCTTAATATCTCGCCAACATACGTTTCAAAATCGTATCCTGCTGGCCCGAGCTCCATAATAGCTGTCTTTAAGTTATATTTTGCTGCAATATGGTGGTGCTCTTGTGCTTCAAGCTCTTTAAGTGCGGCATTTAAAATTTCTTTTGTTGAAATTCCGTCATAACTAATCTTCTTGATTTTAAGAACAATTAATTTTGCAAGCTTACTTGATGCTCCAGCTCGCTTCAAAGTATTTTCTAGTTTATCTGAATTAAATTCTTCACGTTCGCCAGAGGCCTTTATGACAAACATGAATATATGCTATGAATTGTAAAATAAAAAGCTATCTACTTGTTTTTGCCAAATAATTTTTTGGAAATCACATCGTCCAACATTATTGAAAACCCCGCAAAGAACATACCCATTATAAAAAAGTCCTTGTAAGGTATTATTGTAGAAAAACTAGCATAACTCCCAAAAACGAGCATAAGTGTATCTGCAATTATTTCGATCATTGCTGCAAATGCGCCAGTCATAATTATAATTGGGTTTGGATATTTAAAGAAAATTGCACAGCTGGCAAATAAGAAGAACATTAACAGCGAAGTTTGTTTATCATAATATGCAAATGACAATAAGGATAAACCTGAAAGAATAATTAAAAACCAAAAACTGCCGTTCCACCACTTGGCTGACTTTGGCTTTCCAATTATTTCAAAATGTTCTTGCAAATTAAGTGTAACAACTGAAACACATACACCCATAACTACATAAGTTAAGATCATTGAAATCGGCGTATTGAGTATTGAGAAAAATGAAGAGTCCCAGGACCACTGGCTGCTTCTTATGCCGAGCTCTTCAACCAGAAATCCAAATCCTCCAGCACATAATGCTGTTATTCCATGAACAATATGTTTATTTTTACTAAATCGATATAAAAGTACAGCTGCGACAATTGCAGTAAAAATAAGATAAACAGTCAACAACATAATCTGCATAAAAATCACTTCTTCTTTTTCGAGGATTTCTTTATTGTTTTCTTAGGCATTGGTTTTAATTTTTTTGCTTTTCTGGCTTCTCTTTTCTTTTTTCTTTCTGCTGCTTCCTCTTCCTTCTTCTCTTCAATAGTTCTCTTCTTAATTTCCTTTTCCTGCTCAAGCCGCTTTCTTTCTTCGTATGCAGAATACTCTGCACCTAAGGCATTAATCTCCTGCTTTAGTCTCTTGATTATCTTACTGTCAGTAATTTCAGTCATCATTTCGCCGCATTCAGGGCAAGTAAAGTTCTGCTCAAGAGCATCTTCGTGCAAAAATCTCATATCGCACTTCTTGCATTCAAACTTGTATTTTTCCTCTTCAATAATTTGAAGCTTTCTTTTATCCAGATCTCTCTTTTTCCTGTCAAAGTAAAGGCCTTCGATTCTTTCCCTGTCTAAGCCCCAGAAATATACATACCACCACTTCTTTTTCTCATCTCTTTTCTTTTCATACGTGGCAAGATTGAGATTATTTAATCTGTAAAGTAACTTACGGGTTGAATTAATCTTAAAGCCGAGCTCTTCAGCAAGCTTTGTCTCTGAAATCATCTTTTTCTGTTCAAGAATTCGTATGACTTTAAGCGTCTCCTCATCTAATGGGACGCCAATTTCTTCAATCATTTGAATTATTGACTTTCTTTCCATTTTCTATTATTTTATCCTTTGAGTAATTAAGTTTTTCCCTTATACAAAGACCTTAACTAAATAGGGTCCGATTATATTGAATACTAGCAAAGCCAGGGAGATTATTGTTAGTGCGTGCCATAGTTTCTTTGCTAAATTCTTGTTTTTAACTTTGTTCTCAAATATTGCACCCATCATTCTTCCGCCGTCAATTGGTCCAAGAGGTAAAAGATTGATAAGGCCAATTCCAATATTAAGCACAATCATCCAATATAACAATTGGGAGATGTAAAAAACTATCCAAGGGAACTTTCCATATTTCTCTTCAAGCCCAGCTGCCAATCCAATGCTTTGCTTAAGTTGTATGCCTAAATGTGCTTTTGTTGAATCTGATGGATTCTCAATTGTCTTTATATTGTATTGACTTTTATCAGTAACAACTTGAATATTCTCTCCAGGACTAACTTTTGAAAGCTCATCCATGAAGCCTGAACTTGAGTTTATTAAATTTCCATTAACTGAAATAATTATCTCGCCTTTTTGCACTCCAGCCAATTCTGCTGGGAAGCCCTTTGTAACTCCCTCAACTGTTAATCCGTTTGGAGCAAATACGTGTCCGGAAATCGGCGCCATAACAAAAGATACAAGCAACATGCAGACTACTGCAGTAACTATATTTGCAAATGGTCCTGCAGCAAAGATTGATAGTTGCTTTTTCAAAGGCAGTCTTGTAAGCTCTTTTTCATCTGGCTCTACAAATGCTAAAGGTATGAATGCAAAAAATCCAACACCTGCTGACTTGACTTTTACTTTATGTATTTCTGAAATAATTCCATGTGCGCCTTCGTGAACAATAAGCACAACAATAAGTGAGATTATGCCGTACCAAAATGGAACAAATATTGAAGATCCAGGAACCTTAACTCCTGGAAGAACAATTCCAATGCTTGGTGCTGCTAAAGGATGCAAGAAAATGTCAATTACTTTGTATCCTAAGTATCCAAATATGAATGCGAGGCCAATAAAGCAAATTGGAATTCCAATATATCCAAATATTCGCCAAAATCTTGGAGACCAGCCAGCAACTTTTCTTATTATTTCAACTGGTTTTTTTGACCTGTACAAAAAGAAAATAAAGTTCTGCACAGAAACATTTTTCCTGTTAATAATAAAAAATAAAATAACTATCGCGTAAAACGCGACTATTGAAACTATATTCCAATCTATGGCCATTTAATTATTACCTTTTAATCTTTCTTGTAGCGTGCTACAAGATCAATCAAGTCTGAGTGCCCCATGAATAGTGCTCTGCAGCAGTATTTCTTTAAGCCGAGGCTGTCAAGGACTTTCTTTGGCTCTTCGCCGTCCTTTACTCTCTTGCTAAATTCTTCCCACAAGTGGGCTACTGGTTTTCCGCAACTAAAACATCTTATTGGGACTAACATTTTGCGAACCTCATATGAGCAAAATATTTAGCAAAATTTGCATATTTTGCAATTAAATTTTGATTTAACATTTTATTTCTCCGTGATCATCTATATGACTTCTGTCTCTTTGCTCTAGCTTTTGAATGGCACAATGGCTTTCTTGGCTCCTTTCTTCTTGTGTCAGCAACAAGCAAGTGTCTGTCATATTCCAAGAACTTCTGCTTTAATTCATCGCTCTTAGCGTATTCGACTAATGCCTTTGCGATTGCAAGTCTTGCTGCTTCGGTTTGTGATGACCATCCACCACCAACAACATTAACATTAATATCAATATTTGGGATTCCAGCAATAGCTAATGGTTCCTTTAATCTTAATTGTGCAACTTCGGGAGTAATTATTTCCAATGGTCGTTTGTTTACTTTGATAACTCCTTTTCCTGGCTTTAGTGTTGCTCTTGCTATTGATCTTTTTCTTTTTCCAGAAGTATGAACTGTCTTATCTTTTTTTGCTGCTGCCATTTTATGCCTTTCCCTTTAACAACTTGACTAAGTGTCCAATTGTCATATAATTTGAAGTTTTTAAATTAATGCTTGAAGCGCCTTCAAGTGTCTCTGCTTTCTTGCCCTCGAATTCTGAAGGTACACCAATGTAGCACTTTATTCTTGCAAATGCCTGTCTGCCTCTTCCGCCTTCGCTGAAGTTGCCTCGAGGAAGCATTCCTCTGATAGCTCTCTTAACGAATCTATCTGGCATTAATGTAAATGCTGGAAGTTTTAATGCTCGTCTTTGCTGTCTTACTTTGTACTTGGCAATTAACATATCTTGTTTTCCAGTTATGATTGCTTTCTCACTGTTTAGAATAACTACTTCTTCGCCAAGCAAAGCTTGCTTTGCGACATATGTTCCCATTCTTCCGAGTATTAATCCCGTTGCGTCAATTATGATTGTCATTTTCTGTTCCTCATGTACTCTTGCCAAGTTCCATACTCAGCAACTATTGCAGCATCAACACCGCAAACTACTGCGATTATGATTCCGATCATATTTATCAATGTGATTGGCATTCCTGCTAATGCAAGGACAAACCCAATGAATATTACGCTGACAAGCCATGCTGCTCCTCGCAACCATGCTCTTGCGTAAAAGTGACCGAGGCCGACGAATATGAAAGACAATAAAGCAGCAATTATTTTATTTGGTTTTTTTGCTTTTTTATTTTCTCTCTTAGCCAAGTATCTTCACCCCAGTTCCCTTTGGATTATCTTTTATCAACTGGCTGATTGTTATTGCTTTTCCGCCTGCTTCAGTTATTTTTGATTTTGCAGAGCCAGAAAATTGCCATGCTGAAACTGTTAACTTGTGATCTACTTTTCCTGCTGAAAGAACTTTGCCAGGAACAATTATTGTCTCTCCTGCTTTTGTGTATCTGTTTATTGAAGAAAGGTTAACTGTTCTTCTTGATCTTGTTGGTTTTCCAAGCTCTTCAGCTATGAGTAGCCAGAATGCTGAATTTAGTTTTCTTGCTTCTGAAATTAGCTTTCTTAGATGTATATTAGTAGGACCTGTTCGCATGCTTTACTGTTAATAAAGAGCATTTAAAAATCTTTGTATTTAGGCAAAAACAGCGATTATCCTTGCCTTAAGCCTAAAACGCAGATAGAAAGCCTTTTAAACAGCAATTTACTACTATTAAGTAATATGGAAACTAAGGAGACTAAAAGTGGCAAGTATAAAGTTGAATGGGGCTGTGATAATCAAAATTCTAAAGAGCAAAAATATGAATCTGAGACTGCAAAAATAATTGAATTTTACAGAAATGATCCTAGAGCGTTAGAGCCAAAAATAATGATAGTTAAGGGAGCAATTAAAGAGGAAGAGGGCGACAAAGCTGGAGCTCTTGAATTATATAAAAAAGCTGCAGAGTATACTGTTGAAAAAACAGGTTTAAATAAGGATACTGCAGAAGTTGTTTCCTTTGCATTTGAATTAATGGCTGGTCCTGCACTTTCAACAGAATACGATGGAAAAAAGAAAATTGCTGGCAAGGATGATATAACACTACAATAAAAATGGAAAACTTATTTATATTTATCAATTTTGTAAGATGCTTGACTTGCATGATTACTTGCAGGCGCCTAGAAAGAAGACTCAGCTGCTAATAAGCAAGCTTTTTAACTTGTTCATTATTTATCCTTATCAGCGCTCAAGCCCTATTTATGCGGAGGTGGCGGAGCCTGGTCAATTGAACCTGAGGTTCAATACTCAAAACCTTTGGTTTAGACCTAACGTGTACGATTGAGGGTCGTATGTCTTAGTGACTGCGAGAGTTCAAATCTCTTCCTCCGCATGTACTTTATTCTAAGAACTTTATGTATAATTGGTTGGGATTATTAAGCAGAGCTTAATAACCAAAATTGCCGGCTGATTTTGCAGCCGGTTGCATATCTCTTCCTCCGCATTATTTTTTAAAATCGCATCACTTCGAAACATTTTTAACCTTTTGTAGCGATATAGTCTCATGAATGCGAAAACCAGTACTAAAAATCTAGAAGAGATAATGCAAAAGCTTTGTCTTGGCGACCTGAGAACTACATTTTTCACAAATACTTACACTGAAAGGGAAGATGAAAAAAATAAATTAATTATTCTTCAAGATAATAACGTATGGTATATTAAAGTCGGAAAAGAAATTAAAGAAATAACTAAAAATACGCTTAATAAATATTTAGAAAAACATTATGATCAAAAAGATAATAAGTTTTTCCCAAGTGGTCTTGCTGATTTTGAAGGTCTTTACGACTTCTTTTTATTTGCAGAAAAAATTGATGATTGTAAGCGAGTTAATTACTTACAAAAATTATTTGACTTAAAGCAAACAGATCCAACAATTATAGCAGCAAGATCAACTCGAGAGACCTACCTGCATTTTGCTTAATAATAAGTTATCCGCTAAAATTGTAATATCAAGGTTAGGCACTTCACACAAAAGCTTTGTGCCTTCAAAGTCCCGGGTGATTTTGCACCCGTTCTATAACTTAACGTCTTTCAACTTCTGTCTTAATAATGCAATTGCAAAATTAAGAAGTGTTTCAACATCAAGCTGGCCCCAGTTTTCAATTGTCAGGATGAACTTGTTTTCTTCTCCGCTGACATTGATTGCTCCTTCTGGAGTCTTGTCCTGGCAAGCCTTGCACAATGTGCATGCTTCTATGTTTTTGATTGCTAGCTTTCCGCCTTTTAGCTCGTAAACTTTTGTTGGGCAAACTCTTTCTGCAATCTCTGGCTTTGTTAATAATTTAGCATCAATCTCAATCTTTGGATATTTTTGGTAGTATGCATTTCCTGGGCACCATTTTGCGTGCTCTATTCCCTTGCCAAGTCTTGCATTTGCTGTCAAGTTTAATTCTTGGCCTTCAAGAAGTTTTACAATGATCATCTTTGGATAAGCTGGAACAACAGAAGGATCTTTGCTCTTCAAGTCTTCTGCGTAAACAGTGCATGGGCCCTTTGCTTTTAATGTAAATTTAACTTGGCACTTTGCGCAGCCCTTGCCCTTGCAAGTGCAGTTCTCAGAAAGATCATATGACTTCAAGTCTGTTTTCAATGGGATTAATCCAAGTCTGTGTGTGAGCATCTCATCATATAATGCTGAAGAATTTTTTGTCAAAAATACATCTTCAATTGCCATTACTGGCACTTCGAAATTAATTGTTCGCCTTAATGCATTTAAGAAGGAAGGTGTAACGCCTTCAATAACAAATCTTGCTTCTTCAGGCTTGCTCTCAATTTGCTTGAATTTCATTGCCATTATTTACCTCTTAAACTCTTCTTCCTCGTTTTCCGCCCTTCTTTCTGCATCCGCCATAAGGGACTGGAGTAACGTCTTCGATGCTTAAGATTTTAAGTCCTGCTCTTGTGAGAGCTCTAATTGCTGGCTGTGCTCCTGGTCCAGGGAATCTTGCTCCATTATGTCCGCCTTGTGCTCTTACTTTTATGAACAATTTTGTAACTCCCTTGTCCATAGCTTCCATTGAAGCTTTCTTTGCAGCCATCATTGCTGCTGTAGGGCTTGCCTCGAGTCTGTCTGCTCTTACCATTTGCCCTCCAGATGAAAATGAAATTGTTTCTGCTCCTGTCAAGTCAGTTATGTGTATGATTATGTTATTGTAAGAAGCGTAAATGTGTGCTATTCCTAATTTTTCTTTTGCCATGTTTATTCAGCGCCTCCTTCTTTAACTGCTGTAGTTGTTTTAACCATTTCAATTGGTTTTGAAGCAGGTAAAATAAATCCAGGAACTAGTGCAACTTCATCAGTTAACTTTACTTTGAATGATGGTGAGTTAACTTTCTTTCCATTAACCAAGACTTTGTTGTGAACAATTATCTGTCTTGCTTGTTTTTGAGTGTGAGCTAATCCTTTTCTGTAAATGATTGTCTGTAGCCTTCTTTCAAGAACGTCTCTGATACCTAATCCGAGAATATCGTCGACATTAGCGCCTTGTTTTAAGACACCAATAGCCATTAATTTTGAAATGAGTCTTGCCTGAGCATTGTCTCTTTGTTCTCCCATTAGTCCAACAGTTGCCTTTGCCTGAACCTTCCAGTTTCTGAGCTTTCCAATTGCTCTCCAAATTTCCATGTGATTCTTAAGACCATATTCTCTAATCAAGTCCTTTTCAGAAAGGATTCTATCTAAACGCCATGGATGTCGTGGTGGGCTATATTTTCTTTTTTGTTTTCTCATTTCTTATCACCGCCCTTTGCATCAGTCTTACCGCCACCTGTTTTTGGCGCTTCTTTCTTCTTGATGACTCCAAGAGTTCTGCCAGTTCTTCCTGTTGATCTTGTTCTCTGACCTCTTACTCTTAAGCCTCTTGAGTGTCTGATTCCTCTGTAGCACTTGATTTTCTTTAGGAATCTAATTTGAGTATTAATTGCGAATGTTAAATCTGATCCAACTAAGTGTTTGTTTTCGCCTGTGTCCAAGTCTTTTCTTCTATTGAACATCCATATAGGTATTCCATATTTTCCTGGGTTTGAAACGCAGTCTTCAATTTTTTCAATGTCTGCTAGTGATAAGTATCCAACTTTTCCTAATTTTTCCAAGCCTAAAACTGAACAAACAGCATTTGATAACATTAATCCTACACCCTTGACATTTGATATTGCTAGCCAAGTTGTCATATTTCCAGTTACATCTGCATCTAGAATTCTTACGATGTCCCTGAATTCCCTTTGTGCTTGTGCTTGTTGTTCTACCATGTTTGATAATACTCTCAAAAATTAGAATCGCTCAACCTCATGTCTGAGGGCAAATTAATTTTTGTGAGTGATATTAGAAAACCAGTATCTAGGGTTTATAAAGCTTGTGGGAGTTATTTACTTATTGATTATCAATCCAACTATTGCACAGCTGTAGCTGTCCTTTTCAGCTGATGCATCTGCAACAAGATGTTCAACTTTCTCAAACTCAATCTTCTTTTCCCTTGCAATCTTTTCAACCTCAAAAATCGCTTCCTTGAGAGCCTTATTTGCACTGCTTGCTTTTCCAATGCCCAAGTAGATTTTATCTTCTGAAAATCCAAGTGCCAAGGCAACTGCTGCCTCTCCTTTGATGCACTTTTCAAGAACAATTCCCTTGTGCTTGCCCTTAAGTTTTGAAAGCTCTTTCTTGCTTTGAACAACTTCAGCTCTTTCAATCTCAAGAGAATCCAATTTATCTGTCTCAATATGATTAATGCTTGCATCAAGCTGAGCATTTTTCTCAGCGATTGGCTTTGAGCCGTAGCCAATGCCCCAAGTCAAGTATATTTTCATAGTATGAATGGCGCCGGGACTGGGATTTGAACCCAGAAATCCTTGCGGAAACAAGATATTCGTATAGAACATTAGCAGAAGTTGCTTTTGCTCTATTTCCAATCTTGCGCATTTTCCCGTAGGGAAATCCGCAAATTCAGCGAATTTGCCCCATGCCAGGTTGTGCCATCCCGGCATTTGCGAAGCAAATGACGGTCCGAAAAATCGTTTACGATTTTTCACTACCGGCAAATCTATCGCGAATGTCTTTCTTAAGGAAGTAAAATAGGAATTCCTTCTTTTACTTCGTAAACTTTCTTGCATTTTGTGCAAGTAAGAGTATTATTTTTCTGATCGTACTTTAAGTCTGCCTTGTCTAGTGGGCAGCATATGATTGAAAGTACTTCTTTAGATACCTTCTCTGTGTCTGCTTTTGTTTTTTTGACTGCCATAATTTATATTCTCAAATTATATTTTTAAACCTTTGTAAACCCAGTATCCGCTTTTCTTGGCTATTGCTTCTGTTTTTGAAAACAATCCGTCCATTTCCTTAAACAAGGGCGCGCCACCTTTCTTGCTCCTAGCAACTATCTGAAGACTTCCTCCAGAATTCAAATGATTAACTGATTCTCGTATTAATCTCAAACAAACATCCTTGCCTGCTGTATGCGGCGGGTTCAATAAGATAAGATCAAATTTCTCATTCTTGACTGGCTCGTAAAACTCGCCTTGCCTTACTTCAGCATTCTTGACATTGTTGGCTTTCAAGTTCTCTTTTGATATAATACACGCTCGCCTATTTATGTCTGTCAATATGACTTGAGCGGAGGGTGCTGATTTTGCCGCAATTATTCCAATCACGCCATAACCACAACCAAGGTCAAGTATCTTCCCTTTTTCAGGAAGCTCCATATATTCTGCAAGTATGCTTGACCCCTTGTCAACTGACTTGACTGAAAAAAGTCCTGATGCTGAATTCAAGACAATCTTAATTCCCCGCAATTCAGCAAATATCTTAAATTTCTGAAATTTTGATTTTGGCGATTCAGTGAAATAGTGTTCTGCCTCTGGCTCTTCTTCATCGTCCATTGTGAAATCTTCTGCATCATCTTCCATTTTTCACCTCAAATCAATACAAAATCTGTTTTGACTGCTAATCCTTTTTCAGCAGCCATTATTTCTTTTGAATCCATTTCAGCAATTCCTATTGCCAGCAAATTTCCTCGAATGTCAAACACTGCAGTGTATTTTCCCTTTTCAATATTTGATGTCAAGCTAACTATTCCTGGAGCAAAAACCGGAGATCCATGCCTTAGCCTTTCAATAACATCGTCATCAACCCAAATCTTTGCCAAATGCATAACTCCTTCTTCAAGAGGGCAGACAATGTCCTGGATAAGCTTCTCGTTTTTTGTCTCAAGATATTTGAAATAATTTTCCTTGACTTTCTCAAGCGTGACAGAATCTTTTATCTTAAATGGCCCGCTCTGCAGTCTTCTAAGCTGAGCCATATTTGCTCCGCATCCAAGATATTCACCCATATCGTGGCATAATTTTCTAATATAAGTTCCTGCCTCGCATCCGACAGTAAAGTAAACGTCTTTATTGTCAATCTTGTCAATATTAAAGAAATAAATCGTTCGCTTTCTTAGCTTTCTTGCAACTGCTGAAATTTTAGGCGGCAGCTGTTCGATTTCACCAGTAAACTTTTCAAAAGCTTCCTTTATTTTTTTAAGAGGAACTTCTTTGTGAACATGCATTTTCCCCTGGTAAATTTTTCCTGCTACAGAAAGTACTGGCAAAACTTTAACGCCCTTATTTAATCCAACTGGCAAGACGCCAGTAACTAATGGGTCAAGAGTTCCCGCATGGCCTGCCTTGTAAATTTCCATAGCACCCTTAACTTTGTTAACAGCATGGATTGATTTTGGGCCAGAAGGCTTGTCAAGGTTGATTATGCCTGCATTAATTAGCTCTACTGCAGACCGTTTTGGAATCTTAAGATTAATATCATACTTCTGCTTTGTGAGAATCTTTACTTTAACTTTCTCAAAAGGCAATTTATCCATGCACTAAAAGAAATAAATCAAGTTTAAAAAAACTACTTCTTAGCTTTTTTGGCTGGTGTAGCTTTTGCTGATGCTTTCTTAGCTGGTTTTTCCTCAGCTTTAGGTGCTGCTTCTGCTTTTTTTGCTACCTTTGTTTTTGCTGGCCTCTTTTCAACTACTTTGAATCCAAGGCTTGAAAGTGCAGAAACAACTTCTGCATGATTGGCATTTTCCTTTATGTCTGCTACTTGATCTGAAAATTCAAGATGTTCAATGTTGCATTTTCTTCTTCTTGTATTTCCATCAACCATTACAAAATTCTTGTCAAGGTTTTTTACAACTAAGCAAACATTGCCTGCATCTCTGCCTGCAATTTTCCAGCAAACTCTACCGATTTCAATGACTGCCATTTTTACTCCTTCATTGCTCCGACATAGTTTTTCAGGGATAATGGAATATCATTCATATTCATCTTTTTTCCTGCAATTTTTGCTCTGATTACCATTATTTTTCTTGTGCAGCCTGAACATAACATGCCGCCAAAAGGCCTAACTGGGCCTCTTTCTGTTTTTGATAGCTTTTGAATTTCAACTGGTCTTCCTCGTGGCTTTCCATGAAGAATTCCATTGCAAATCGCACACAAGTGCTTTGAATGCATCTTTGGCTCATAATGAGTTACTGTTTTTCTGCCTGGTGTTTTGACTTGCTTTCGCTTCATTGATCTTGACCTGTGCCGTGGTCTTCCAGACATTTCAATTTTTGCTGTTACCATACAATATCTTCTCCTCAGGCTACTTTTAAAGCTTTTCTAAATGCTGTTGTGAATATCATTGAGAATATAATATATGTTCCTACCCACCCTAAACCGGTCTCTAGAGCACTTAATGGGAAGTGGAAAGGCAGTGGAATAACCACTGTTCCTGTGAAAATTTTGCCCAAAAAGTGGAAAATGATGATAAATGGTACAATAGTAATTAATGTAGGCTTCATGCTTTGCTTAAAGTATTTCATATTTACTTCAGACATTTGCTTTTGAATCTCAAGCATCTTATTAGGATCATCTTTGTGCTGCTTGAATTTGTCCTGAAATTCCTTAAGCTGTTTTTTTAGCTCGTGCATTTCAGCCTGATCAGTTGCCAATCTGTAAATGACTGTTACAACTAAAGATAAAACTGCTGAAGCAAAAATGATGAAAACTAATGGGGGCATGCCCCAGACAATTGGTCCTACCATTGCTCTTTAGTCTGTTGCGACCACCTTTTTTAATGCTGGATGCATGTCAAAGGCATGCTGTTTTGCAATATCCTCATACATCCTATACATAATCATAACTGCAAGAAGAATTCCTGTTCCTCTTGAAAGTGCTCCAGATAAGTCTGCAAGCGCAGCCAAGAAGCCGACAAATGCTCCGCCAATAATTGTTAATGCAGGAATATATCTGTTAAGTATACTTTCTAATACTCTTGGGTCTCGTCTAAATCCTGGAATCTGCAATCCAGAAGATAAGATTTGTTTTGCTTGCGCTGCTGCATCCATATTTGCAGTCTTTACCCAAAGCATTGAGAAAATAACTGCTCCAATTATCATAAATACTGCATATGTAACAGCCTGAGCAACCATAGTCAAGCTAGCTGAGCCAGATATTAATGCTGGAACTATTTCAGGTGAGTAAATCCATTTTACTAATCCTGTTGCTGGAACATTTCCAGAATAAGTTCCTAACCACTCAATTCCCTTGCTCTGCAATAATCTTGCCCACAGCTGAATATTTGCCATCAGTGCTGCAATCAAGATAACTGGAATATTTGAAGTATAAATAAATCTTAGAGGCCATCTTATTCCATAACCTCTAACTCTTCCAAATGATAATGGAATTTCGATCTTCATTGCCTGTCCATAAACGCAAATTAGGAAAACAACAATTGTCGCAACAATTCCTGAGATTGAAATTAATGCGCCTGTTGAATCGCTTATACTTAATGCCTTAATCAAGTAAGGTATTGCTCCAACTGGAACTGTTGGGTCTGCTGGAGATGGCAATGGATTAATTGCCTTGATTAATATTTCATTAGCAACTCCTGCAACGATAAACAAGCTTACACCTGAGCCAAAGCCCCACTTTGTTATTACCTCATCCATTAATGTGATCAAGTAACCGCCAATTGCAAGCTGTGCAATAAGTGCTATCTCAAGTAATCTAAATGTGCTTGTTCCAGCTAATGCTGCTGGTGGTGCAAGTCCGCCCATTAAGACGTAAACTGCTGCTTCAAACAAGATAAAGAATAATATTGTTGCTTTCTGAATTGCTTGGTACTTTGATCTTCCTTCTGGCTTTGTTGTGTCAATATTCCAAAGTCCAGATCCGACTAAAAGCTGCAATATGATGCTTGCAGTTACAATTGGTCCGATACCGAGCGAGATTATTGATCCAAAGCTCGCACCAAGAATAATTGATAAGTATTTGAATTGCTCAAGAGCATTTTGTCCGAGCCCAAAAAGCGGGATGTAAGATAATATAAAGAATAAGACTAGAGTTATGCCTGTCCATTTTAATTTTTCATTAAATGACAGATGCTTTGTTAGAGGTCTTCTTACCTCTGGAAACACACTAGATAATTTGGCCCAGTCTACCATTTACTTACTCCACTGATTTAGATTCTTCTGGCAAGTTTACTTTTCCGCCTGCGCTTTCTATGCTTTCCTTTGCTGAAGCTGCAATTGCGCCGCAAGTTATTTCCATTTTCTTAGTAACTTGTCCGCCAGAAATTATTTTGTCATAACCGACTTTTGAAAGATCAACATGATAAACTTCTCCTTTTTTATCAGCTAATTTTTTTGCAACCCATGCATCAAGGTGTTGTTCCAAATTCTTGATTGAGATTGCATTTACTGCTGGTCGCTCCCTCTTGTTTTTGAAGCCGACTTTTCCAACTGTAACAATGCCTTGAGCCTTGTAGAATGTAACTTTCTGTCCTCCTCTCTTTCCAATTCCACCATGTCCGCAGCCGCCCCTGCTTCCTTTTCCTCGGTGCTTCTTGCCAGTACCCCAACCGCAAGTCCTGCTTCCACGCTTCTTTGTTGATTTTGATTTTCTTCGAATCATTATAACATCCTCTCGATTAATTTGTTAATTTCTTTTCCTCTGTATCCAAGAACTCCACCGACTGAGAATGGGTGTTTGATTCCCTTTTTCTCAAATCCGCCTTTTGGAGGGTTCAATCTAAAGAATCCCTTAAGGCCAGGTACGCTCTTCATCTCAGATTTGAATGTGATAAAATTCTCGACAAATTCGCTGAATCCAATTTTTGCATGCTGCTTTATGTATTCTGGAGTAACTTTTTTGTTTCCAGATAATCTTCCTCTTTTTTCAAGGAGGTTTGAGAATGTTTGTTTGTCTAATTCTCCAAATGTGACAAAGTCTTTTACAACATTTAACATTCCAATTGCGCTTTCATTGTTTTCAATGATTGTGCAATAATTTTTTCTGTAGAGCTTGAGGATCTCCATTGTCTTTACTGCTCTTGGATTTACTCCTGTAACTCCTCTTACTCGTATGACTGCAATTCTTTGCCTTTGCTTTTGTGATTTTTCTTTATTTTCCATAAAGAAAATTACCTCTACGGTAACCTCCTAATTTTCTGATGTAAAAAATTTTCAATTTTTTCCATGTTTATTTTTGAGCCTTAGCAGATACTTTTCCGTATCTTACTCTATTAACTTCTTCCTGTCTTAATCTCATTGTTGAAGCCTTATTTAAAGCTTGCATACAGGCTTTTACAAAGTTTAATCTCTTTCTTGTTTGTCCATTTGATTTCGCCCAAAGATCAGAGATTCCTGCGAGCTTCATAATTTTCTTGATTTCATTTTCAACAACAAGACCTGTTCCTCTTGGAGCAGGCATGAATGAGACTCTAACGCTTCCGCATTTTCCATCTACTTTAAATGGTAATGAGTGTGGTTCTCCACAAGCGCATTTCCAGGATCCGCAGCCTCTTGCAACTTGTGTAATGCTCATCTTTGCATTTCTAACTGCTTTTTCTTTTGCTGGGATTGTTTCCTTAGCATTGCCGATTCCAAATCCAACATAACCGTTTTTGTTTCCGACAATTGCTAATGCTTGGAAATTAGGCTTGTTACCTTCGGCAGTTTTCTTTTGAGTCTGTCTTACTAATCTTCTCTTTCCACCGCCAAACTTTCCGTGAGCCTGACCGATTAATATGTAATCAACTTCGAGATCAGGTAATAAAGCATCAATAACTTCTGGCTCTCTTATTTTCTCGCCAATTACTTGTGAGATATCAGTTATTTCCTTTGATTTTACTTTCTTGCCTATAACTGTTTTAGGAACCCATTGCTCAAGACTTCTCGCTCTTAATGCACTTGCATCTTCTTCATCTCTTCTTCTTGGTCCTCTGCCCTGTCCTCTGCCAGGTCTTCCGCCTTGTTTCCTATCATTTGGTCTCATTTAATCTTCACCTTAACTGCTTCGAAGTCTTTAACAACTTCTTCTGAAATATGTTTTCCTTTTAATCTGTCTGCTGATGGCAAGTTCTTTTCGTCTGTCTTTACTTTCAATCCGCCATCAATTGCGCCTTTTAGGAATGCAAATAATTTTGATCCTTTTGTAATATTGTAAATTCCTAAGTCAGGTATTGCTTCTGCAACCTTTGCTTTTATTGCTTTCTTTGCAATAAGCATTCCTGTCAAGTATGCTGCTGGAAGGTTTTTTGTATCGTGCTTCCATCCAAGTGCGCTTAATTCAGATGAATTTGCACTTGCTAGCACCTTGTCTCCCTGAACTGAATATGAAATAATTTGTCCAATCAAGTAATTGTTTGTTTTTCTGATTACTAATCTTGGAATTCTTGAAACAAGCATTGCTCTTCTTTTTCTGTAGCTTGTCTTTCCTTCTCTTCTTCTCCTGAACTTGACTGAATATCTTGGTCCTGTTGCCATTGTTTACTTAACTCCCTTCAATAGATTATTTTCCTTTAGGTAGAACATCATGTGTCCTCTGTCCCTAAATAATCCGCTCTTTGATTTTACATACATATTTCTGTATGTCTTTTGATCGATTCTCTGCTTTTCTCTTAACTCAACTAAAAGAGCTCTTAGCGCTCTTATTTTGTTGATCCAAGCTCTTTTTCTTGGTGATCTTGCAGATTTAGTTCCCTTTCTGCTACCCTGTCCTCTTTGTCTTCCCTTCTTTTTCTGAGCTTGTCTTAATTTTGCTCTGTATCTTGAAGGGCTTTTTACTGGTGCAAAAGTGATTATTTTTCTTTCAATAAGTGATCTTACATCTGCCTTTGTGATTGCTTCCTTGATTTCTGAGCCAGCAATTGGATTAACTCTTACTTTAGACATTCCTGTCTTTCCAATTTTTGCTGCTAATCTTTTTTGGAGTGATTTCATTGCTTCTTAGTCTCCTTTTTTGCTTCATGTTTTTTTGTTTCTGCAGGCTTTGCTTCAACTTTCTTCTTTGAAGCTTTTGCTTCTTTTCTTGCCTTGAAATTATTCTCAATATTTGAAATTTCCTTGTCAACATCAGTTATGTTTGCAAACTTCAAGCCCTTTTCTTTTCCAGCCTTGAGTATTGCAAGTCTGTTCTTGTTTCCAACTGTTCCTGAAAGTAGGACTATCTGGCTCTTTGTTACTTTTCCAAGCTGAGCAAGATTTTCTACTCGAGCAAATTCCAATCCAGATACGTGAAGATATTTTATTTCCTTAGGGCTTCCATATCCAACCTTAACAATTGCCTTCTTTCCAGCTTCCTCATTTCTCATCTTTGAGTGTCTTCCTCTAGGTTTTCGCCAGAAATCATCAGCTACTTTGTTCCTGTATGTGGAATCCTGTCGCCTGAATTTAGGCCTTCCGTGTCTGATTGCTCGAATTTTTTTGATTTCCATGTTTATCTTATTGGCTCTCCTAATCTTTCTATCATGTATATTCCGTCTTGGAATACTCTTCGATCCTTATTTGATAATCTTGTAAGTTGCTCGATTCTTGTAACTGTCATTCCAGCAAGCTCAATGCTGCTTGACTTGATTGTTACAAATTCGCCTTCAACTTTTACTTCAACTCCCTTTGGTACTTTTGCTTTTCTTGGCTTTTTTTCTCCAAGGAAGTTTGTCAATACTGCATCTTCCCCAGTAATCTTAAGGCTCATTGGGAAGTGGCTTGAACATAATTTTAATTTGTATGTGAATGGATTTTTGACTCCAAGGACCATATTTTTTACGTGTGCTTCATATGTTCCGAGCAATGCTTTTCCTTCTGCATTTTCTCTTCTATTTGAAATTAAGACTGATCCGCCCTCTTGCTTTATCTCAAGATATTGAGTTGGGAAAGTTCTTGTAACTTCATTTTTTCCGCTCTTGATTGTAATCTTTCCTGCGCTCAACTGAGCTTCTGCGCCTTCGAGAGAGATAGTTCTAGTAGACATATGCTAAAAGCACCCCACCAATTTTCTTTTCCTTAGCTTCAATGTTTGTCATGTTTCCCTTTGATGTTGAGACGATTAATTTGCCAAAGTCCTTAGCTGGCAAGTATCTTGTCTCAAACTTTTCAAATTCAGCAACCTGTGCTGGGTATCTTGGCTTTATTGCGCCAATGTTATTGATCATTCCATTTAATTTTATTTTTATTTCGCCGCCACGAGTATCTTCCACTTTCTCAAAGCCAGCAATGTATCCTTCTTTCTCCAAGATTTTTAGTACTTCAATTGTAATCTTTGAGATTGGTTTTACTATTACTTCAGACTTTGCTCTCTTCTCAGCGTTCTTCATTGACGACAATGCTGCGGCAAGAGTATCATGCATCATTTTTTTCACCTCATTTTCTTGAATCCAAGCTCCTTGGCTACTTCTCTAAAGCATCTTCCACAGATGTTCAATCCGTATTTATCAATGTGTCTCTTTGTTGCGCCACATCTCATACAGATCTTGCAGTCCTTTCCGAATTTTCTTGGTTTAGGAATATTATGTCTCTTGAATCTTTCTAACTTTGTCTTTCCAACCTTTATCTTTTCAATTGCAGGTAGTTTCATTCTTCCTCCTTCATCTTTATACCTAGCTGTGACATTGCAAATTCTCTTGATTCTTCTTTTGTAATCTTGTGCTTTACTCCAACAAATGATTTTTTGACTTTTCTTAATGCAATATTATAGCCGGGTCGTCTTAATGTTACGCAAACATCAAATCCAATTATTCCAAGCTTAGGATCGTACTTTAATCCTCCAACATCAATGTATTCTTTTACCCCAAATGAAAATCCATTTGGTACAAAACATGATTCTGGCAATTCAAAGTCAATTGACTTGAGTATTCTCTTCAAGAGTTCTTCAGCTTCTTTTCCTCTCATTGTAATCATAGCACCAATTGGCAATCCTGGTCTGAGATTCCAAGTAGGTATTCTCTTTTTTGAGATTGTCTTTACTGGAGGCTTTCCAGTTAATCTTGAAAGCAATGTAATTGCTTTCTCAACTTGATCCTGTTCAATTCCAGCGCTAATGTTGAATGTGACTTTATCTATCACAATTTTCTTCATTACATTATTGCTTGCTGGTTTTTTTGACTCTGATTTCATATTACTGTTACCTCAGGATTTTTTTCTCCGATTGCAAAAAGATTTTCAACTGATGTCTTGAACTTTTCGCTGCCAACTGAGATTGTTGCAATCTTTTTCTTTCTTAATAATCCCATTATTTCACAGCCTTCGTACTTGACTACTTTTCCGCTGTGCTTTCCTGCGACTACAAAAGCTGAACTTCCTTCCTTCAATGAAATGTGCTTTACTACTTTCTTGTCTTTTGGATTTACAAGAACAACATCTCCGATCTTGTAGTCTTTTGAGTCTGAAAGTATGTTCCATCCATTGCTTAAATTTACTTGAACTTTATTTTTCTTTAATGCTTTCTTTCCAACAATTTTCAAAGGAAGCAAATGCTCTTCCTTTGCGCTTATTTCAATTAGTGTCAATCTTCCGAGTGCACTTATTGAAACTCTGTAAAGCTTCTTTGTAGGAACAATTGATATGACATCAAATAATCCTACTGGGAATCTTATTTCATTGACTGCAACATTATTGACTTTGATTTGATCTTGGTTTAAGATATTCTTTACATCTTTTTCTGTCTCTCCAAGTTTTAGGATGTCTCTTACTATTACTATTAATGGCATTGAGTACATTAGGCTATGTGGTCCTGGAACTGGTTTTGCTATCCACTTTGTCTTTTTTCTTTCAATAGGCCAAGTTGCTGGTGCTGCTATTCTTGACAAGTGTTTTTGTTTTCCCATTTTACTTTCTGTTTAGAGCCTCTTCTCTTCTTTTATCATCTAAGTTAAGTGTGATTATCTGAACTTTTGAAGGATCGATTAATTTCTTGATTACTCTTCCTTCCTTTTTCTTTTCTTCAACACCTTTGATGAATATTTTGTAATTTTTCATGTCAACTGATTCGACTTCACCCATGCTTCCCTTAAATTCTCCTCGCATGACTTTGACTTTGTCTCCTTTTCTTAATGAAACTGCTCTTGTCTTGTATTTTTGTCTTAGCTCTTTTGAAAGGTGTGCACCAAGCATTTTTCTTCGAGTGTGCATAGGAGCATTAACTCTGTACTTTCTCTGCTTTCTTGGCTGCTTGCTTGCCTTCCATGAATTGCTAAAGTCTTTTTTCATTTTTTATTTTATAGTATTATGCTTGCAGTCTTTGAAACTGCTGACCATCTGATTGCAACCTCTTTTGCAATTGGTCCCTTAATCATTGTTCCCTTAGGAAGTCCTAATTCAATATCCTTAAGGACGATTGCTGCATTATCATCAAATTTTACTCTTGTTCCGTCTGGTCTCTGGAACTCTCTTTTTTGTCTTACAATTACTGCCTGGACAACCTTGTGTCTCATGTCTGGTTTTCCAGCCAAAACATTTGCAGTAACCATATCGCCGATTCCAGCGCACATAAGTTTTTTCTTTCTTGTCTTGTAACCTTTGACTGTGATGATTTTGATTATCTTTGCTCCTGAGTTGTCAACTACGTCAACCTTTGCGCCAATTGGCAATCCTCTGGACATCCATGATTTTATGTCTTTCATTTTTCACCCTTCAGCTTTTCAATTACAACGAAGCTGACTGTTTTTCCAAGAGGTCTACACTCAGCGATTCTTACCATGTCGCCCTTGACTGCATTTATGCATTTTGGCAAGTGTGCTTTCACTCTTGTTCTTCTTTTTTCGTAACGTTCGTACTTTGAAATATAATAAAGTCTAGGCCACTCGACGCAGACTGTGCCCTGCATCTTGTCAGCAATTATTGTTCCATCGAACACTTTTCCTCGAGTGCTCAGATTATTGTGAATCGGACAGTTCTTGTCCATGCATTCTACTTCTTTTCCTTTTGTTTGCTTTTTTTCCATTTTAGATTTTAGGGAATCTTTTTTTGATGCGGTCCCATGGCCGCGAAACAAGCAGGTCGCCGTCAATCTCAACTTTTTGTTTGTCTGGCAGACTTACTTGAATAACGAGCGACTTTTTGAACACTCGTTTTTTTCCTCGTCTCGTTTCAATCAAGAGAGTATGATATGTCTCATCAATTATTTTTCCTTCAAGCCCCGCATTCGCAGGGTTTGGAGCAGCAACAACTTTGGCCCGAAGACCAATCAGCTCATGCTGCACGATGTTTTTTGGCGTGATCGACATTTTTTATCTCACTTCGACACTGTCTGTGGAAAAACCAAGACTTGGCATCAATGTTTTGACCTTTTGTCTGTGGTCCCCTTGAAGCTCGATTGTTTTTCCTTTGATAGTGCCGCCACACGCAAGCTTTTCCTTCAGCTGCTTTGCGATTGCCTTGAACTCGTCTTCTTTGACGTCAAAGCCCTCGATCACAGTGGTTATTTTTCCAAAGCGTCTCTTGACTGCTTTGACAACAATCTTTTGTTGTTCCTTAGCCACTGATGAACACATGCAAAGCTCTTTTGGTAAGCCGCATACTGGACACGTCTCGCTCATTTCTTGTTCTTTTCCTCCAGAGCCTTATTTGCTCCTTTTTGATTTTGAGATGTTAATATTTTTGCTAATGTTCTTTTGATTTGTCTGATTCTGCCTGGGTCTTCTGCTGCAGTTCCCATAGCAACTTGTGATCTTAATTTCATTAATTCTTTGTAAAGCTCTCTTGTCTTTACTTCTCTATCTTTGTCTGTCCATCCTTTGATGTCCTTATAGCTGATCATTGCCATTTATTTTTCACCTGCTGGAGCTTCAGTCTTTTCAGCTTTTTTTCTTGGAGCTCTTTTTTTAGCTGTAGCTTCGCTTGCTGGCTCTGCTGGCTTTGCTTCTTGTGCCTTAGGTTCAGCTGAAACTTTTGTTTCAGGTTGAGCTGCTGGCTGTGCAACTTTTGGAGCTGCAGCTTGCTGAGCAACTGCCTGAGCTAACTTTGGCTCTTCTTTGAATATGATTGTGTCTGGTAATCTTACACTTGGATTCATGATTCTAACTTGGATTCCAACTGTTCCAGATTTTAAGTTTGCCTTGTTAATTGCAATATCAACATCGGACATTGCAACGTCTCCGCATTTCTTCATGTGGCCTGCGTAGAAAAGCCATGACTTTGCTCTCTGGCTTGGAACGCCTCTTCCACCGATTCTAATTTCTGCGCCAACTGCGCCAGCATTCATAATGCCTTGTAATTCTCTGTGTCCGATTGCCTTGAATCTTGCTGGGCCAAATCTTTCAAGTGAGCTTACAATCCTTTGTGCGACAATTGTTGCGCTAAGCATTGGATTTATAACTTCACGTACTTCGATTTGCGGATTTTCCAATCCAAATTTTGTTCTTAATGAATATGTTAATTCTGAAATTGTCTTGCCAGCTCTTCCGATAATTAATCCTGGCTTAACTGCAGAGATTACTATTTTTTCGCCAAGAGGAGTCTTCTCAATAGCAATGCTTCCTACGCCTGCAGCATTTCCAAGAATGCCTGAGACATATTCTCTTATCTTCAATTGCTTTGCTTTGTCTTTGATGAATTCTCGCTCAATCATTTCTTAACCTCTGTTTTCTTTGTCTGGACTTTTCCCATTTCAGTTTTGATGTTTGAGATTAGCTCTTTTTCATTAACTTCTTTTGGTGCTTCCTTCTTTACTTGTTTTACTTCTTGCTTTACTTGTGCTGGTTTTTGTGCTGGAGCAGCTTTTGCTTTCTTTCCTTTTTCTTTTAGCTCAATCTCCTGAGCAACAATTTCAATGTGAATGTTTTTTCTATGTCCTATTTTTCTTCCGTAGTGCGGAATAATTGGACCGTTTTGCGCAACGCCGTGCACAATCACTAATGAATTTGATTTCAAGCCCTTTGCCTCTGCATTTTTCTTTAAGCTGTTCAATAATGATACGATTTGTATTGAAGCATTCTTTGGGTATTTTCCTGGGCCCATGCCGTGTCTATGAGGGAGATCTGAAACATATCTTGTGAATGGGACTGGCTTTTTTAGCTTAATAACTTCTTGCAAGTAAGCTACTGCTTTGTCCAAATTCCTTCCCTTGATGAATCTCAATACTTCATTTGAGTCTTTCTTGGACACTGGCAAGTTAGTTCCAGCTACCTTTGCCATTGTCTTTTCATCGTATGATTGATATGTGTATTTGTATCCCATTTTTACTTACTTAACTGACATGTGCTTGCTGGATCTTGTAGCTCCAACTCCAAGTCCTCCATGCTTTACTTCTCTTCTTGTCATTACAAACTCGCCAAGTCTATGGCCGAGCATTTCGATTGTGATATTTACTGGCACGAATTCCTTTCCATTATGTACTTGAATTGTCTTGTCCATCATTTCTGGAATGATTAACATTTCTCTTGTGTGTGTCTTGATTGGCTTCTTTCCGCTTTCTCTTACTTTTTCAAGCAACTTCTTTTCGTCTTCGGTGAAGCCTCTTTTGATTACTCTTCTTGCTCGTGACTTTAGCATCTGAGCAAATTCATTTAAGCCCATTTTCTTCAAGTCTTCCTTTGTTTTACCTTGGAATACGAATTCTTTTGCCATTGTTTTACTTTCCTCTTCCTGTCTTTCTTGCAGCAATCAGTCCTACCTTTCTTCCTGGAGGTG
>Ga0172364_10000565_pt1 | contig 26573 bp, 19 predicted proteins | sample LakKivSesite10cm_FD_114545 | JGI IMG/M metagenome (GOLD analysis project Ga0172364, IMG submission 114545) | Sediment microbial communities from Lake Kivu, Rwanda - Sediment site 10cm | ecosystem: Environmental > Aquatic > Freshwater > Lake > Sediment | place: Rwanda: Western Province, Lake... | reverse complement strand
CAAATCGGCACTGGCGTTTCAGTTCCCATATCAAATGCGTATTTAGGCGCAACCTCAGTCAATGGTAAATTAAGATAATAGATATAACCAAGCGAATCTATCTCACTATACTCGGTCCAGACCAAATCTATTGTCGCAGATTGACTCTGTTTTGCCGGATTAAATAAAATCTGCGGATAAGAAATCAAATCAGTAGAGTAATTTATCTCTATAGGTGTTATTTGCCCGCTTGCTGGAATCGCACCATAATACAAATGGGATATTCCGTTTTCTCGTTTTGTCCAGGTTAGATATTGACCACTGGATATCGGACTTTCACAGGTCGCAATGGTTTGCGTCTCACTCAAATTTGTCGTGCCAGTCCAGGAATAACGATAACGAATTGAATCCCGAGCTGTCCAGAATAATTGCACCTGGTCACCATTCATTGTTAAACACGGAAAATCTACACCCTCATCAAACAACTGTTTGGTAATCACGGTATCAATAATTGTATAATACCGCATACAGGTAGAATCACCTTCCCAGAGAATATGAGGCACACCAGCTAAATCAACGGTAATAGAAGGCGAAATGAGTAAAGGCACCATGGAATCCTGATAGACCAAGGGTTCAACCGGCGTTGGGGGAATACTAATTGCATCAATTGTATTAAAGGTAAAGGCAGTGGGATTAGTTAATGAAAATTTGCTATAGATTAAATTTCGTGCCTCAATCACAATTACCTGCGGGGCTGGACCACCTGGCTCTGGATGATAGGTTGGTCCAAAATAGGATTTAAAGGTGATATATGCGATTGAATCTTTTATCGCCAGTGATGGCGCCCCAACACCCCATAAGAACGAATTATAGGTATGCATCAGAGAAACCGGTTCAGACCAGGAAACACCATCAAAAACACTAAAACGCAATTCCTCAAGAAAATCAGGCATGCCTGAATTATAACACCAGACACAATAAAGTCTACTATCTTGCCCCAATGACAACGCCGGATATTTGCCTTCACCAATCAACTCCGGCTCTGACCAGGCAGTGTCCTGCAAGAATGGGGAGCGAATCGGGGTCAAATCTTTGCATGTTGCATAGCACTCTTTAACTTAGCTTCTGCTTTCTCATATAGCTCTTTCACCCAAAAATCCTTTAATGATTGGTCATCAGAATATATGCATGAAGAACAACCTGATAAATCGCTAATGATTCGGATAAAAAGACTAAAAATCAGCATCGGTCTTGGTCATCAATAAAGATTTTTCTTCTTTCAATTCCGCGACAGGTGATGTGGTAAAAAGCACCCGGGAATTGAATTCTTAAGGGTCGTGCCATATCGTTATTATACTCATTCCTTTTTCCGATGTCAACTATTATGCAACATGCAAAGATTTGACCCCAATTTCTCCCATAGTATTCTGATACTTGCTCTACTTTTCATTGTTCCTCCTTATTTTACTACAAAAGTTAATTGTCTTTTATTTGTGCCATCCGCATTCATAATCCACAACTGTCCATCCCCTGCTTCCTCACTACCCCAGTAACTATATTTATAGAATGCAATCTTCTTGCCGTCAGGGCTCCAGGCTGGACATTTACCCCCATCCTCAGTCAATTGCTTAAGCCCGGTGCCATCCCGGTTAATGACATAAATCTGCCAGTCTGAAAGTAAAGAGTCCGTATCATAGTCAAATAGAATTTTTGTGCCATCGGGTGAAAAAGATGGTGGCCAGAGTATGGGCCCACTCGCATAAGTTGTGGGCAAAGGTAATTCCTTGACAATTGCACCTGTGGTGTCAGCAATTACAAGCGGCGTTGGCTGATGCGGCCAGCGCACATATACTACTTCCCTGCCATTGGGTGCCCAATCACCAAGTTCACCATTAATATCAATCCGGCGCTTATTGCTTCCATCCATACTAACTATCCAGAGTCCACCAGAATCACCCATAGAACTTGTGCAGAGAATTTTACTTCCATCAGGGTTGTATCGTGGTTCACCCCATACCCAAGGTAGATAAGTAACGCTACTGTCAATGATGGTAATTTCATATCCACCGGTAATTATTTTTGTCCCATCTGGATGATAGTCAAGGCTTCCGCCAAATAATCCGCGCATGAAGAATCTCAAATCAGCACCATCAGGTTTGATAAACCAGATCCCATGAGAATCTTCTACCGGCACATAGTCATCTTGTAGGGTATCCCACACCAGAATACTATACTCCAGAGCAATCGTTGAACCGTCCGGGCTCCAGGTAATTGCGCTTATGCACCCCCTTGGAAAAGTAGGTTCGGGGTTTTCATCTTTAGAGCAACTTAATATCTGGGCAGACAATGGGAATAGAATCAAGAGTAGAAAATACTGAATAGATTTACTGGTCAGTATTTTTGTAAGATTTAACAAAACTAAAAGTAGACTAAAAAACATCTTGATCTCCTCAAAATTTTCCCAAATCTTTGATTTGGTTGAAAATTTTAGAGTCCCTGTCCTCGCTATAGGCGGGACGGGACTTCCATACTAATGTCCCATATTCCATCTTAAATCCTCCTCATAATAAAGATCGAAGTTATGAAGATAAGAAGTTAAGAAACTATGAAAAAGAGACCTTAAGGGATAATTCATAACTATTTATATTATACGACAAAAAAGTAAATCGTCAAGGGCTGATTCAAAAATCTTCGCGCCGTCATTGAACGCACTCATTTTGGAAAAACTGAACATAAGAAATTAAATTTGTCGAATATCAAGAATCGTCCCCGTTTTCCGATTTTCAAATTTAGTGCAATGGCGATAGAGTAAATACTATTTATCAATTATTTTTCGTTTAGTCGAAAACTGGATGCTACAGTCTTTATCGACGTGTAATTTTAATTAACTACTCCAACTTTGCCCACGGCAATGTGCTAAAACACCCCTATAACAGGTATTTTTAAAATTCAAAATATTAACCCTAAAATATCTGCAAATAGCGCTATTAAAAAATGTAGTATAGCACAGGGGAGAAAACTTCGGGCACGGATTGCAATTATTCCAAGAAAAATACCCGCAAAGATAGAGCCGTATGCTTCAAGCGGTGGTTTCCGATAATGCATTAAGGCAAAGGGAATTGTCTGGATTAATATTGCCAGCCTTTTATCAATCTTTTTTGACAGACCCAAAAGCATAAACCCACGATAGAAAAATTCCCAGCCAAACATGTAACACAATTGAGCAATTTGATAAATAATAAAATTGTTAATTCCTTTTCGGGCTGTATATGAAAGTGGATAGATAGATTTAAAGTTTGTAAATTTAAAGGTAATTAAAAGAATAGGTATCATTATGCATAAAATTACAACCAAGTCCTTTACCCGGATTTTGAAATCACCCAATCTTATTCCATAGTTCTGTGGTTTATTTTTAAATAACACCATCGGAAGAAATGGAGAAAGACCATAAATAATCCCAAGCACAATTAATTTTTCAAAGAATGGCTCATCTGGAAAAAAGAGTCTGGTGCGCTTAAGGTATAATGAAAACAATAGAATAAAAGAGGCATAGCAAATAATTATCAATGTCTCTAAATCAAATTTCTTAATTTCTGTTATTATTTCATTAAGCCATTTTATCATAGATTAGTTCAGTATTTTGCTGAATATACCCTGTAAATATCCTTTTGTTTTCTAAAATATGCCTTGACCGATGCGGGTTGTATCACCCCTCCATAAACCAGCACCTTTTCATTTTCATACCTTGCAATCACCCGCAATCCTAAACTGCAACTTGCATAAAAAGTTTTGTGTTCAACAACCGAATCAATTTTTACTTTTAATCCGCTTATCACTATATCTATTGAATCGCTGGTATTAAGAAATTCTTCAATGACTTTTATTAAATTTTTATAATCAAGATTATGCGCATCAAAGTAATCTTCATCAATATAATTTAAGATGGCAATCTTGTTTTCTTTTTCAACAGCATTCTTTAGGTTATTTATATCATTTATCACCCTTTTTTTCTCATCAGGTAATAATTTAATAACTATAAAAATTATTACAATCAGGATAATTGCCGATAAAATTATTCGGGTTAAATTATTCATACCTTTTCTTCAGAATAAAATTAATAAAATACCCAGCAAGAAGAAGAGCAGGGCAGTAAAAAGTTTTACAAGTGGTATCTTTTTTGATAAAGCTTGGGCAACATTTTCACGGGAGATAATATTTGCTGCAATGGCAATGATAATCAAGGGAATAATGAACATAATATTATAAATAATCAGGAGAATGATTGGTTTTATTGCCAGATTGGTACGGGAAACCACAAATGTAATTGTCGGCAGATAAACCTGGCCAGTGCAGCCAAATTCAAGAAAAGAGATTAAAATACCAGCGATAAAAGAACCGATTATTATACCACGGATACTGGTTTTTTCTTTTATTTCTTTATGTATCCTTTGTTTAATTATCAAAGGCAACTGGAGAATCATTTTATTTGTATCACCTGCACGGGCAACAAAATAATCATACAAACTCAATGTTCCTAAAACGATGGCAAAAATTCCAAAGGATATGAATATTATTTGACCGATAATTTTTATTGTCGCCAGGAGATTTAAGATTATATAGGCACCAAGACCGATAGCAAGATAACATAAAAAGACTGCTGTGATGAAAGATATGGACATAACGATGATTGTTTTTCTCTTCCTGCCGATAAATAAAAGATAACTCACAAAAAATATTATTGTCGCAAAGGCACAGGGATTAACGCCATCTAACAGACCTGCAAAAATAACACCTAAGATTGAAAATCTTGAAAATCTTTCAAATATACTTCGTTCACCGAAAGATAATTTCAGCGTATCAAGCCTGGGACTTCTAGATGAATATTTTACGAGCAAGGATTCAATCTTACTTGAATTAAAGTCCTTTATTAGATAGTCATTACCAATAAAGATTGCTGGAACAATAAGCCGATTTTTTTCCGGCACTTTTTTGATTTCCGCAAGTCCTTCATAAAAGATTTTGCTTGTATCATCAATAATGTTATAGCGATAGATTCTTATATTTGGATATTTTCCTGACAGACCATTTAACAATATTTCAGCACGATGACACTCCCGGCATGCAGGTTGGTAAAAGTAATATAAATATATTTGTTCGGTTCTAACTTTTACTGTATCTGGTTTAATTTCATTTGTATTTTTTATAATAAATTTTTTGACCCCGGTATATTTTTTTATGGTTCCCTCCAATTTCTTTTTTACCTCATCTGGTCCATAAAATGCAGAATCTCCGGTAAAAACAATGGGTAGATCTTCGCCAATATTTTTTATGTTTTTTTCTTTTTCCAGCTGCTCAAGTAGTTTATAATTATCTAAGTTATTCAGGTCATATTTTTTAAAATTGAATTGATATAGATTTTGAAGCCTTGGGATATCTTCAAGAAGTATATCCATACAATGTCCACAATCAGGAGAATAGAAGAAATGGACAGTAATATTTTCTGAAGCAGCATTAGCAGCAAAACTAACATTTATATCCAATATCCAAATGCCAAAAGCCAGATACCAGATAATAATTAAATTCAAATATTTAAATTCTGTTAATTGTGTTTTTGTTATTTTGGGGAATTTGGAATTTATTTGGGATTTGATACGCCTAAGGCGGATTGGGATTTGAAATTTCTTCATAAATAAATTGGGTCATGCAGGATTCGAACCTGCGGCCACCGGATTAAAAATCCGATGCTCTGCCACCTGAGCTAATGACCCGTAATAACAATTGATTATAGCGAAATTTAGGTGATTGTCAATGATGCGATTTGAATCAAAAATAAACATATCCGCAAACAGAGTGTCGGATTATTTAATCAAAACAGAATCTCTTATTCAAGAAACACGGGGGACCACATAAATAAAAAGATTCGGACCTGTACTATGCTCCCTGAATTTCATGCTTGAATTAGCCTTAATAGTTTGTAATTTATTTTAACTTAATCAGTTTTTTTGTTAATGATAAATCATCGCTATTAAACTCCATAAAATAGACACCAGGTGGAAGTATTTGACCAGAATCATCAGTTACGTTCCACTGCACCAGGTTACATAGTTCAATGGTCATACCGTAAGATTGTTTGATTAACTGTCCTGCTGAGTTGTAAATTCTTATTGTGGTTTGGAATAAGGATTGACTCAGAGAAAAATTTGACTATTATTTTTTATGGAAATAACCTTTATTGGTGCAACCAGAACTGTAACCGGGTCCATGCATCTATTTGAATATAGAAAACAAAAATTTCTTGTAGAGTGTGGACTCTATCAGGGACACCGCGCAGAAGCCGAAAGGATAAATCGCACATTTCCGTTTAAACCAAAAGACTTAAATTGTGTAATTCTCTCCCATGCCCATCTTGACCACTCAGGAAACCTACCTTCTATTGTCAAAAGAAATTTCAATGGAGAAATTTATTGCACACCTGCAACACGAGATGTAGCAGAACTTTTATTACTGGACTCTGCCCATCTCCAGGAAAATGACATAGAGTTTTTCAATAAGAAACAACGCAAGGCAGGCCTGCCTACAAAAGAACCACTTTATACAGTAGAAGATGCGGAAAATACATTACAATATTTCAAGGGCGCCAATTACAATAATCAGTTTACTCCAGTTGATGGAGTTACAAGTACATTTTATGATGCTGGCCATATTCTGGGTTCAACTGAGATTTTAATTGAATTTGATCATAAGCGAATTTTGTTCAGTGGTGATTTAGGCAGGAAAAATATGCCCATTATAAGAGACCCGGATAGCCCTGAAGGTATTGACTATCTAATTCTTGAATCAACCTATGGAAGCCGTGCCCACAGTTCATTTGCGCAGATGACCGATGAGTTAAAGAATATAATTCTTGAGGGTATAGAAAAAAAGAGCAAAATTATCATACCTGCATTCGCTGTGGAAAGAACACAGGTTTTGGTCACAATGCTTAAAAATCTCTATGAAGATGGTGTATTAAAGGATATTCCTATCTTTGTTGATAGCCCCTTGGCAACGAGTGTTACTGAAGTTTTTAAACGGCATCCTGAGTGTTTTGACGAAGAGACCTACGAGAAATTTGTGAAAGAAGAACCATTTGATTTTCCTGGGATAAATTACATCAAAGACATAGAAGATTCAAAAAGATTAAATGACAGAAAAGGACCAGTAATTATCATATCTGCATCAGGAATGTGTGAAGGAGGCAGGGTATTGCACCATCTAATCCATTCAATAGAAGATGAAAAAAATATCATAATCTTAACTGGATTTCAGGCATCAGGCACTCTGGGTAGAAAAATTCTTGATGGTTATAAAGAAATTTTTATCTTTGATACAAAGTTTGAGGTTCGGGCAAAGGTCTATTTTATGGCTGGACTTTCTGCCCATGCAGATAGCAATGATCTGGTTGAGTTTGTAAAATCAATAAAAAATAGCCGACTGAAAAAGATTTTTTTAATCCACGGTGAAATCACCGAGGCAGTGGTATTAAAAGAGAAGCTTCGATCTCTGGGGATTCCTGTTGAAATTCCCGAGTGTATGACCAGGGTAGTCCTATAGTAACTCTTCAGGAAATGGGTTGATATATCTTTGATTTAAAAGATAATTATTCTCAAAACGATAGGCAAATTTTTTAAGCATTTTGAGAATGACGTTTAATTCTATATCTCCATTTTTATATTTTTCTGTGAGCTTCAAAAAATGCTTCTTTTCATTCTGGTTGAGATTTTTTGAGAGATAGCCAAAGATATAGAGGATTGTATTAGAATGCCTTACCCGCGAGGGTTTTTTATTGAAAGAGTGATAAAAAATAATTTTATATTTTTCTATCCTTTCTTTCTTTCCCGTTCTGCTATCAGCCACAATCTTACCGAGTTCATTTAAATCCTTTTGATTATAGGTCATAAGAAGATATTTGTATTTTGTATGAAACTGAACCAAAGCATCAGGTTTACTTTCTTTTTTTAACCCGCGGAAATCAGCAAGGGAAAAAATTCTTATAAGAAAATGCTCTCGCAATTCAGGATTGTTTAATCTACTTTCGTGTTCTAAGGGTAAATCAGGAAATTTATTTTTAATCCCCCCAGCAAAAAATCCATCGGTCCTTCCTGTAATCTTTTTGTTTTTATAGAAATTTGCCGAGGCAAGACCACAGGATGGAGATTTGTTCTTCAGTATAAATCCATCAACAGCAGTAATTTTTTTAATAAATTCATCTGTAAATTCTCTCATTCTTTTTGTCAAATTCCTTCCTGTCTCGGGTTGGAATAACTGTTTTTCATTATTTATCATTTTAATAATTATCTTCGGTCTGGGCATGCCAAGACCGATCTCCATCTCGGGGCAGATCAATTCATAATCTACAAATTTTTTTAATTTCTCAATAAATTCATCATGAACAATCCCACCATTATATCGAACTGGATAACTAAAGCACTTGCTCAAAAATATTTTGGGTTTTATCATTATTTATATTATACAGGATTACCCATGTTAGTCAAGGCAAAGACTACTGTTTCCTTGACATTGAAAAAAATGAGTATATAATTGATAAGTTTTTTGAAACTGAAAAACCGACATACTAAATTGATAAATTTTAATAGAATGAAATCGATAGTTAAAGAAATATACAAAGATGCCAAACCCTATGTACGCTGGTGGTGGTTTTCCGGAAAGATTGAGCCTGAGGTTTTGAAATATCAACTTGACTGGTGTAAGAAGAATAATTTTGGGGGGGTTGAAATCGCCTGGGTATATCCACTTCTGCAAAGCGAACCCGGACCAAAATGGCTTTCTGAAGAATGGAGTAAATTAGTCTGCATTGCAAAAGAATATGCTACAAGAATTGGTCTTGGTTGCGATTTTACATTTGGCACTGCCTGGCCTTTTGGTGGTTCATTTATTGAAGAGAGGAACGCATCAAAGACCTTTAATGGATTATCTCAGCAGAGATTGAAAAAATCCTGGGAAATGCCCCATTCTAAACCAGGTTATATCTTAAATCACCTTGACCATAATGCCCTGGAAAGGTATGCAGAAAAAATGGGTAAGGCATTTGCGTCTGCTTTGCAAATAAGCCCTTGTGCATTATTCTGTGATTCCTGGGAAGTAGATACTGAAATGCTCTGGACCGATGGTTTTGAAAAAATTTTCTTGGAAGAATTTGGTTATGATATAAGATTATACATTCGTAATCTTCGCAACCGGCCATCAGTGCGTTATGATTACCGTAAACTGATATCAAAGTTCGTACTTAATGAGTTTTATATTCCATTTACGCAGACCTGCCATCGCCTTGGTGGTATTTCCCGTGTCCAGTGCCATGGTGCACCAACTGACCTGCTTTCTGCATATTCCTTCGTTGATGTGCCTGAGAGTGAATCTCTTTTATTTGACCCTCATTTTTCACAGATTCCTGCATCTTCAGCGGCATTAACTGATAAACCAATAGTCTCTGCTGAGACATTCACCTGCATTTATGGCTGGTTGCCACATCCAGGACCAGGTCCATTCCAGGGTAAAGAACAGATTGCAGATCTAAAACTACTTGCTGATGCAATGTTTGCCAATGGTATAAATTTTATTGTGTGGCACGGAATGCCCTATAATCCACCCAATGGTAAAAATCGTTTTTATGCAAGTATCCATATTGGATCAGATAGCAGTTTTGCCAATGAACTTTCAGAGTTTAATAGTTATCTTGAAAAGGTGAGCGGATTTATGAGATTGGGTAAAACCTACGCAGACATTGCAGTCTACATGCCACTTGAGGATACCTGGATGAACAATGAATTACCAGAGAAACTGCAAAGGCCAAGTGCCCATTATCACTGGGAACTACAGTATGTGAGATATCCTGAGGCAGTAAAGGGCTTTCGGCCCTTATGGATTACAAATCATTTTTTAAAAAATGCTGAATATCGTGATGATTCTTTGATTGTAGGTGATATAAAATTTGACCTGCTTTATATTAACTGTGAGTGGTTGGATATAAATTCTTTGAATAACTTAATCGGTCTGGCAAAACAGGGATGTCCAATCTGTATTATGAAAAAACCAAGCCAGCCAGGATTTACAAAAGATAAAAAATATGATGATTTAATAAAAGAACTATTTTCTCAGAAAGGTGTAAGTGGTTTACTACAAAAATTAATGAAAAAACCTCTTTTAATAGAAGGTGACTTTATCCCTGAATTCTGGTGCCGGCAGATTGATGATGAACTCTTAATTTTTTTTAGCCATCCAATGACAAAATCAATTATCTATCCGATGCGCTATGGACAATCTTTTTGTGAAACAGATATGAATATAAAGATTGTAATAAACTATACCGGTTTCAGAAATGAGGTCAACCTTAATTTTAAACCCTATCAGTCACTACTTTTAAAAATTAGCAAACAAGGGAATTATAAGTTTGAGGATATACATTTTATTCCCTCAACTCCTGTGCCCTCAAATCTTCCTCCTCTTTTGATGGAGGAGGATAAAGGTGTGGGTGAGGGGATATTATAGTGCATTGAGTAAAGGAGGATAGATGCCACTGGTTGATTTAAGAGCACAGGCAAGGCGCAGAAAATCTGAAGAGTTTGTTAAACATTTAAAAAATTTTAAATTGAAATTGAAGTTTTCCGCAGGAATATGGTATTTTTCACCACCTGATTCCAGGTTTCACAACAAATACAAAAAAGACCTGAATATTCAACAAAGACTGGATATTGCCGCAAAACTTTGTGATTATGGCCTTAGCGGTCTTGAGGCGCATTATCCCAATGAAATAAATGAAAAGAATCTTGAACTCTGGAGAAAATTTCTTAAAACTACTGGAATGAAGATGGTGACGATAGTTCCCCTCTTGTTTCGGGATAAAATCTTCGAATTTGGTTCGCTCTCCAATCTCATTAAGAAGTATCGGCAAAAGGCAATAGAATTGACCAAAAGGACACTGCAAATGAATAAGGAACTTAATACAGAATTTGCTGTGGTCTGGCCTGGAGTTGATGGATATGAAAACCAATTTGGTATTAATTTTTTTTCTCTATGGGATAGCTTTGCCCAAGGACTTGCTGAGGCAATGGATGCAATCCCTGGTATCAGAATAGCATTTGAACCCAAACCCTATGAACCAAGGGGTAGGATTTTATTTGGCACAACTGCTGAAGGCATGCTACTCTGCCACAAGGTTGAATCACTATTAAAGAATAAAAAGAATCTTGCCCTGCTCAATGAAGGACATAAATTGTGCTGTCTTAATCCAGAGATCGGACATGTAATGATGGCATACGAAGACCTTGCCTATGCATATTCTTTACCATTAAGTGAAGCAAGGCTTGCCCATATGCACCTTAACAGTCAGCCATTGGGCAATTTTGACCAGGATTTGAATATCGGTGTTGTTTCACCTGAACAGTTTGAGGCATTGCTCTATGTGCTCAAGATGCACTCATACAATGGCTGGTTTGGCATTGATATAAATCCGGAAAGAATGGATGTGGAGACTGCAATAAAAATCTGTATTGATGCAATCCGCTCAGCAAACGGCCGGATAAACGAAATGGACCATGAGTCAATTGTATATGCGGTCAATCATCCTGATAAAGCACGGGGCTGGATTGAGTCTTATTTAATTCGTATGCGTGCCCTGCATGCAGAAAGACTTCCACGATTATTATCCTTAAGACAAAAATGAAAAGATTGCTTTTAGGTATTGATATCGGTACTACAGGAAGTAAGGCAGTTTTGATTGAGCCCAATGGAAAGGTCATTGCTCATGCTACAACTGAATATCCAATCATTGTGCCAAAACCTAACTGGGCTGAGCAGAATCCAGAAGATTGGTGGAAGGCAACAATTAAGAGTATTCGTGGAGTCATATTAAAGTCCGGTATCAAAAGCGACTCAATTACAGGTATTGGACTTACTGGTCAGATGCATGGTCTTGTATTACTGAATAATAAAGAAGAAATTCTCAGACCCTGTATCCTCTGGAATGACCAGCGTACAGTAGAGGAATGTGAAGAAATAAATCGCAAGATTAGTAAGGAAAGAATGATGAAGATTGCCGGCAAACCAGCACTCACAAGTTTTACCGCAGGAAAGATTTTATGGGTCAAAAAAAACGAATCCTATATCTATCGTAAAATTGCCCATATCCTTTTACCAAAAGATTATATCCGCTACTGTCTCACAGGTGAAATCGCAATGGAAGTTGTAGATGCCTCTGGAACCTGTTTATTTGATGTCAAGAGACGCCAGTGGTCAGAAGAAATAATCAGTATTCTAAAAATAAACAAAATTTGGCTGCCACGGATATATGAATCGCCTGCAGTTTGCGGTTATATTAGTAAAACTGCAGCCCGTGTAACAGGGTTGTGCGAAGGTATTCCTGTGGTCAGTGGCGCAGGAGACCAGGCAGCTCAAGCAATAGGTACAGGAATATATGCGCCAGGTACGATTTCAGCTACCATCGGAACCTCAGGTGTAGTATTTGCTGCCATTGATAAGTATCAATATGATAAAACAGGTCGTTTACACACATATTGCCATGCTACATTTGATATGTGGCATATTATGGGTGTTATGCTCTCTGCAGGTGGAAGTTTGAGATGGTTCAGGGATGCATTTTTCAAAAAGGAGATTACCCGGGCGAAGAAGAATAATATTGATGTCTATGATTTGATGACCGAGGAGGCAAGTAAAATTCCACCCGGTTCTGAAGGTTTAATATTTTTGCCTTATCTATCCGGTGAAAGGACACCTCACCCTGACCCTTATGCCCGCGGCGTATTCTTTGGTTTATCTTTAAAGCATAACCGGGCACATATGATTCGTGCAATTATTGAAGGGGTAACATTTGGTTTGCGTGATGGGCTTGAATTATTAAAACCATTCAAGATTAAATGCAATCGTGTCCGGATTTCAGGTGGCGGTGCAAAATCTTTATTATGGCGCCAGATAATGGCAGATGTCTTTAATGTTATTGCTGTCACGGTCAATGCTACACAGGGTGCGGGTTATGGTGCAGCGCTCCTTGCAGGTGTAGGTACTGGTGTATATAACAGTATCGCTGATGCATGTAAAAGAACAATCAGGGAAACCGATAATACAAGACCAGGCAGGAATGTAAAAATTTATCAGGAATATTATAAAAAATATCGGGCGCTATATCCTGCACTAAAAAATCATTTCAAGAATTTAAGTAAATTATCTTAATTTCGGGAGGTATTTAATGTTTAAGGTTTTAATCAAAGACAAAAAAATCTGGGTCAATGATAAACCATTATTTTTGCTTAGCGGCGAAGTTCATTACTGGCGTCTTGCCCCTAAATCCTGGAAAGATATTTTGAAAAAGGTTAAGGAGCTCGGTCTGAATATGGTAGCCACTTATATTTGCTGGCAATTCCATGAACTTGAACCGAATAACTATGATTTTACTGGTGAGACGAATCCAAGAAGAAACCTCAAAGCATTTCTTGAGTTCCTTAAAGAGATGGATTTCTGGATAATTATCAGACCTGGACCATATATCTACAGTGAATGGATAAATTTTGGCGTGCCTGAAAGGGTTGTTCCTTTTCACCGCCTCCACACGGAATTTAAAAAAGAAGCACTCCACTGGATGAATGCCGTCACTAATTTTTTAAAACCCTATTTTGCTACGAATGGTGGGAGGATTATTCTTTTACAGGCAGACAATGAAATTCATCCTTTTATCAATTTTTATGGCGAACAACTGGGACTTAGTAATGAACCCGGACTTTTTCAGGAATTTCTTGAGCAGAGATATAAAAATATTGCAAATTTGAACCACCTCTGGAAAACAAACTATTCAAATTTTTCTCAGGTTAGGTGTTTTGATAATCAATCAACGATTGATTGTAGAAAAATTGACCTGACACGTTTTTTGCTCTGGTATACAAAAGAAGTAGCAAATTGGATGACGCAAACCTACAGGAAATTTGGTGTTGATATCCCTATATACTTTAATCTTGATACAATAGGTGTCCAGCCCTGGCCAGGACTGGAAAGGATCGGTAATATATCTGCACCAGACTATTATCCAACCAACGAATTTGAAAATCGCACAGATGAGCACCATCATTTTCTTGCCTCAATGCGCTATGTTGCTTCTTATTCCTGTCTGCCTCATATTGCAGAAATGGAATCAGGTATATGGCACGGCTGGCATTATATGACCGGTGCTTTAACTCCAAATCACTACAGATTATTTTGCATTTCTGCACTCCTTGCTGGTGCTTCGGGCTGGAACTGGTATATGTTAGTGAATAGAGATAACTGGTATATGAGCCCGATAAATGAATGGGGCAGGGAAAGACCTGAATTATTCCCGGTATTCAAGCAGATAGTTGAAGTCTTTAAAAAGCTTGACCCAACTTCAATAGCGCGATGTTGTGATATTGGAATAATGGTTGATTTTTTGCAGCAGGCGGTTTGTAGTAAACAAAATGATATAAGCTCTGGTCTTTATGCGGGTGAAGAACTATTAAAATCATTTTATGAGACAGGTATTGATTATAAACTCTATGATTTGAACTACAGTGAATGTAAAAAACCTGTTCTTTTTTACGGTGGTGAAAAATGGTTATCAACCGGCCTTCAGCAGAAATTATTAAATTATATCCAGGAGGGTGGACATCTTGTTATTATCGGTAATCCACCAGTCTTTGATGATAATTTTCAGGAATCCAATCTTTTGAATCTGCCATCACCTGAAGGAATTATTGGTTATGAATTAAATCCGCAAAAGATTTTGTTAAATCTCGGTCTAAAAGAATGCTTGATACAATCACCTTATATTATCTATTTCAGCGATGCGCCGGGAACACCAATTATTGGTAAATGTTATAATGCTTCTTCCTGGTTTACAAATTTACCCGAAGGGAAAGAATATATTATCGGCTATTCACAAATCATTGGTAGGGGTAAATTAACCTTCATTGGTTTGAAATCGACGCCACAGCTTATACTTGCTTTATTGCAAGAATTGAATATAAAAATTTATTGCTCAACTAATGAAGAAGGTATTCATTCAGCACTTTTAAAACGCGATAATGCATACTATCTTATTGCGGTAAATAATAATAATATAACAATGGGCGTCAAATTTAAATTCCCCGAAAAAATTCTTCCTCAAGGTCCCTGTATTATAACCGATTTCGTATCAGATAAAAAGGAAGACATAAATCTCAGCCAGCAAAACTGGATATACTGGCATATTGAGAAGAAGGATGGTATTGTATTAGAGATCCACTCTGAAGGAGATCGATGAAATGTTACTGAACAACATATTACTCGCTAAGGTTATAGAAGAAATTGGAAATGTATGCACCTGGCTCTGGTAAAAGGGCTGGGCAGAGAAGAATGCAGGTAATATCTCAATGGATGTTACAGACATTCTGAAACAAAAATTTCATTCATTTCTGTCTTGTGTCCAATGTGTCCCTAGATTTTAAATGGCTCGATGAGATTCGTAGTTATGAAAAAATTGTTTTAAGTCGAAGAAGATAGGTTTATTTTTGTGTTGCCTTCCTTTTATTGACAAACTTAAAATTTTGATGTATACTTTTTTATGCCCTTGATACATTCAATCTCCGGTTTAAGAGGAATTGCCTTTAAGGATTTAAACTACAGTACGATTGGTTTTTATGCAAAGGTATTTGCTATTTATTTAAACGCAAAAAAACTGGTTGTGGGTTGTGATACAAGAAAGTCGCATTCATCTCTTTTAGCAGGGGTTATTGATGGTATCAATTTTATAAATTGCAATGTGGTCAATCTCGGAATTGCCCCCACACCAACGGTTGCTTTTATGGTACGTAAACTTCGGGCTGATGGTGGTCTCATGGTGACTGCAAGCCATAATCCACATGAATGGAATGGTTTAAAATTTATATCGGCCAGGGGAGAATTTATAAATGAGACTGAATTTCGTGAGTTTTCTGAGCGTCTTGGTTATTTTCGACTTTATTCCTATAAAATAATCGAGTATTTGCAGGGCTTTGGAGAATGTCAAGATTATGAGAAACCTTTGAATGAACAATTGCAAAAGATAATAAACTATTTCAGATTGAGTAATCTCGGTTTAAAGATCGGTGTTGATGCCGTTGGTGGAACTGGTTCTGAGGCTTTGCCCAAGCTCCTTGAAATGGCAGGTTGTAAGGTGTTCAAAATCAACTGCAAATTTAAGTCACGTTTTCCAAGGCCACCTGAACCAACGCCGGAGAATATAGGAGATTTATGTCAACTTGTGAAAAAGAAAAAACTCGATTTGGGTTTTGCCCTTGACCCGGATGGAGACCGTCTATCCATAGTTGATACAAATGGTAATGCAATCGGTGAAGAAAAAACATTGGCGCTGGCAACAGATTATATCTTGAGCAGAAAAAAGGGGCCGGTTGTAACAAATCTATCAACTACAATTCTGATGGATTACATCACAAGGAAATATAAATGTCGCCTTTATCGCACAAAGGTCGGTGAGGTGAATGTTGTAGCAAAAATGAAAGAAGTTAGTGCAGTGATCGGCGGTGAGGGAAATGGTGGGGTAATCTATCCGATGATAAATTATACCCGTGATGCGATGACCGGTGCGGGTATTATATTAAAATTATTGAGTAAGTCAAAAAAATCTATTTCAGAAATTGTGGGTAATTACCCTGAATATTATATGATCAAAGAAAAGGTGAATTTATCCAGTAGAGAATTTGAAAAAAGAAAAGATTTGGTGCAGAAAAAATTCAAAGGTAAAGTAGATTTAATTGATGGTATCAGAATTGCTACATCTCGTTACTGGCTTCACCTCCGACCTTCAAATACCGAGCCCTTAGTACGTATCATTGCTGAGGGAAGAGATAAAAAGCAAATTACCAGAATTATCAAACAGGCAAAAACTTTTTTGTCCCGCGGCACTGCATAATTTTTAGATTTTTATATTGACAAAATAGATATTTCGGATAGAATAGAAAAGATGGAAAAAATCTTTCTCCTTTTAGGAACAAATACCGGAAATTTAAAAGAAAATTTAATGATAGCCCTTGAAGAACTGATCAGAAATAATATTAAAATCTTAAAAAGATCAAAAATTTATAAAACAAAGCCTTGGGGAAAGGTTAATCAACCTGATTTTTTAAATTTGGCAGTTGAGGTGGATTCGCCATTTACGCCAGAAGACCTTTTAAAAAAAATAAAAGAGATTGAAAAAAATATGAAAAGGGTATCTACAGAAAAATGGGGGCCAAGAACAATTGATATTGATATTCTATTTTATGGCACAAGACAGATAAATGAACCAGACCTGGTCATTCCCCATCCCCAGTTTTTCAACCGCCCCTTTGCAATGATTCCAATGGCAGAAATTGCCCCAGATTTTATTCCGCCTCTATCGTCAAGAAAAATAAGGGAATTAATTTCAGGAGAAATGAATGAAGGAATTGAGGTTTATTGCGATTGAGGGTGTGATTGGTGCAGGTAAAACCACACTCGCCAAGGAGTTAGCAAATAAATTCCATGCAGGGTTAATCCTTGAAGAATTTGAAGAGAATCCATTTCTTGCAAAGTTCTATGCCAATCCGGCCCAGTATTCCTTCCATACACAATTATATTTTTTGATGTCCAGATACCGTCAACAACGGAAGATTAATCAAATGGACCTCTTCCATTCCCGTTTAGTCAGCGATTATCTTTTTGCCAAAGACAGAATTTTTGCTGAAGTGAATTTATCCGAAGATGAATTCACCCTTTATAATAAAATTTATTCACTCATTGAAAATGAAATACCAAAGCCTGATGTGGTCATTTATCTTCAATCTACCCCGGATTTTTTATACAAAAGAATCAAGCAAAGAGACCGTGCTTATGAACATAATATTGAGTATGATTATATTGTAAAATTATGTGAGGCATATAATTCTTTTTTTATACATTACAATAGTAGCTTTCTCTTGATTGTGAATATTAAGGGATTTGATTTTTTAACCAGTAATGATCTGGATTTGATTTACCGGGAGATTATTCAATTAAAAATTTCGAGAAAAATTATCTCAAAAGAATGATTACCACAGAAACAATTTTATTAATGAAAAAGAAGAGAGAGAGGATTGTCTGCCTTACTGCTTATGACTATCCTACAGCAAAGATTCTTGACGAAGTGGGTATTGAAATAATTCTGGTCGGTGATTCAGCAGCAAATGTTGTCGGCGGTGAGAAGAATACCTTGCCGATTACAATGTCAGATATGCTCTATCATACAAGGGTAGTTGCTCGGGCAGTAAAGAATGCTCTGGTGATTGCTGATATGCCCTTTTTATCATATCAGTGTAGTATTGATGAGGCAATAAAGAATGCTGGTAGTTTTCTAAAAGTTGGTGCCGCTGGTGTTAAGATTGAAGGTGCTGGACCAGTATTGAAGACCATAGAAAGATTTATACAGCTGGGAATTCCTGTGATGGGGCATCTGGGACTCACCCCTCAATCAATCCATAAATTTGGTGGCTATAAATTGCGTGGCAAAACAAAAAAAGAAGCCGAACAGATATTAAGCGATGCCAAAAAACTGGCATCAGTGGGTTGTTTTTCTATAGTTCTGGAAAAGATTCCTGTCGCACTGGCAAAAAAGACTACCAGAGCGCTGACCATCCCAACCATCGGCATTGGTGCAGGACCATATTGCGATGGACAGATTCTTGTATTGCATGATATGCTCGGTATCTACGAAGATTTTGTTCCCAAATTTGTGAAACAGTATGCCCAGATCGGCGTGGAAATACGTCGCGCAGTACATAGTTATATTAGAGAAGTAAAATCCAGAATTTATCCGGATAAGAACCATTCTTTTGAATAAGAGGATAAATGACTAATTATACAAAAAAACATGCTCTTGCTGGCTTGAAGACAAAGTTACCAGTACTTGATATTCTACCCAATCAGTTTAGAAAATATAAAATCACAATAATTATACCAGAATATTCTTCAGTCTGTCCCAAAACCGGATTCCCTGATACCGGCACAATCACGATTGAATACGAACCAAATAAATATTTTGTTGAACTGAAATCATTAAAGATGTATATTCTTACCTACAGAAATTTGGGAATTTTTTATGAAAATGCAGTAAACAGGATATTTCATGATTTTGTAAGGACGGTTAAACCCCGCTGGGCAATTGTGCGGGGAGAATTCAATCCTCGTGGTGGTATTAAAACAGTTGTCGAGGTAAAAACACCTAATATTCGATAATTCTCCTATTCAATAATTCTGAATTCTAAAGATTTCACACAATAAAGCGTATTGCTACAATTTTTGGTATTTTGTACAATAATTGTCAGCATTCGATTTAAGGGCAATTTGTTGGGTAGGAAGTTATTTTATCAGAATAGTTTTACCAATTAACCTAACATCCTTTGCTTCTAAGCAATAAAGGTAAATACCACTCGTAACCTTCTTACCATGAAAATCACTGCCATCCCACATTACATAATGATAACCTGCATTTTTGATACCATTTTCTAATATTTTAACTAGCTGGCCGAAAATATTATAGATTTTCAACGACATTTCTGTTTTTCCAGGTAATATATATTGTATTATTGTTTTCGACAAAAATGGATTGGGTGTATTTTTGCAAAAAATTGGCATATTAGAATATACTGAATCTTCCGACATTCCTGAATATTGATAATAGAATATTATGCTGTCAAAAGAAAATCGTGATGTTCCTTTATAATCAGTTGAGAAAACGCATCTATATTGGAGGAATTTTTTCTCGGCAAGAATAGTATCTGTTCCACCATTCGTTAATAAAGTCCATAAACTCCACGCAGTGGTATCAAGTGCGCCTCTCACCCACAACGAACAAACAATGCCAGCTGGAAAATTCCCCCACCATTTTACTGAATCTACAGTTATTGTATCACCTGTCTCAAAAATGTTTGACAAATACCTTTCTTTGTTTAACCTATCCCAGAGGGTTCCCAGATCCTCCCAAACGGCATCATCTGATTGGTCAGGGAAAATGAATCTGTTTGTAGGTAAAAAACCCCCATTATTCCAATATAAACATGCAGGTCCACCCGCACCTCCAAATAATACATCCTTTTCACCATTGTTATCAAAATCTGCAACATCCACTACTTGCATCTGTGAATTTGAAAGTGGTAATAAAGTAAATGTAGTATAATCCGAACCCCATATAATGTATCCAGCATTTGCACTGAGCTGATTCGCAGCAATATCTAATTCACCATCATTATTAATGTCCTCTACAGAACAATCACCACCACCACTACCAGGGACATTTGATGTGCTATTAAAACCAGAAGATGAACCCCAATAGATGAGGTCGTAATTAGCGCCTTGGTTAATAAAAATATCCAGATATCCGTCTTTATTCAAATCCGCAATAGAATGGTCACAATTACCACCTGCGCTCAGATTAATTGTTGAGGTGAAGTTAGGACCCCAGTAGATATCCACTCCTGTCCCGTTAGAGATTGTGAGGTCCAATTCTTTATCATAATTCAAATCACTCACATTGAGACGATTAATCCAGATCCCTGCACAAATAATAGAGTCATCAGGGGGTATCGTATAAAACGGTCCAGGGCCATAATAAAAATAAACTCTATGTTGAGCACTTACAATAATATCAATGTATCCATCATTGTTGATATCTGTTAATAGAGGATGTTGCGCACCACCAGCACCCAATATTATAGAGTCGTTGGAGTACAGTGAATAACCATTTGTATCGCCATAAAATATGTGTACTTTATTGTCATATTCAGCAATTATTATATCTTCATAGCCATTACAATCAAGGTCACCGATACTGAAACCTTGAGGATATGTGTGTAATCCATGCAAAATAGTTTTTCTTGTTGTATCAAAGCCAATTGTACTATTCCAATATATATCAGCCTGTCCTTCACCACGGCGCCCTAAAACCACATCCAACCAGCCATCATCATTCAAATCCCAGTCCCGGCCAATAATCCGCAACCCTCCCTGAGCTGGTGAATATAAATAACTACCTATTTTGTATTTTTTTAATTGTGATGTAGCCCATTGTGTTGCAGTGTCCCCACTTAAATAGTAATACTCCCATCCATCTACAAAATCTACATGAGATTTCTCAACCCAAAGATTTTCGATAAGAAGGAAAAAAATTAAATTAATCATAATCCCTCATTTCATTCACCATCCTTGCGTTCGATTATTGATTTTTAGTCCAGCACCACCATTATTTTGTATCGCTAATTCCCCAATTTTATAAAGATAAACCCCTGCACATTATAAACATTATATTTATATCCAATTAATTGTCAAGGAAAATTTATTAACAAAGTCCACAATCCCAATAAAATTGCTATATAGAATAATATTAATAAATCTCTTGCCTGTTTCATTTTTTTTATTATAATAAACTAATGATAGAGAAGATGATTAAATACATTGAAGAAAAAAAGTTTTCCGAGTTGGAAGACCTCTGGGTTGAATTATTAGAAAGTGACAAAATCTCCATCAAGGAATATCTACAAATCGCGGACAGATTGAAGGCAATAAAAGATACTGCACGCGGTTTTATGCTCCTTGAAATCCTCGCCAACCATCTTGAAAATCAAGATCGGGTTGAGGAAGCGATTTCGGTATATAAACATATGCCTTATTTTACTGATGACGACCAACAAATTAGAAAGGCGTTAATAAATCTTTATAAAAAAAGATATCCGGATAATGACCGAATTGAAAAATTTATTAGTCTCTCCGGAATTGAAAAGGGCGAACACATTTTTAAGAGCATTGAACGATTTGAGGAATTTTTAAAATTTGAGCTAGGCAAGGTTTTTTATTTTGAACGCTACGGAACTGGCGAAGTGATATCAATGAATCCGGAGAAAAAAGAATTGGTCCTTAATTTTGAAAAACAAAAAGATTATTATGTAAAATTTGAGGTTGCCCATGGGCTTTTAACACCAATTTCAGAAAATCATTTTCTTTATAAGAAATATAAATCTATTGAAGATTTAAAAAAATTGATGATTGAAGAACCCGTAGGGCTTATAAAATATCTATTAAAAAGTTTTAACGCACCATTATCCTCTGGTGAAATAAAAATGCATCTTGAGGGTATTGTGAAAAATAATGAGCGGGATAAATTCTGGGAAAAAGTACGGAAAAAATTGGAAAAAGATGAATGTATTAAGGTCGATACAACAAAAGGTCAGAAGGTTTATCAATTTATTGAAGGCATTGATAAAAAAGAATTTTATCTTGAGTATTTTAGGAAGGCCGATATTGATACAAAATATGAATTGGCTGAAAGATGTGCAAAAGATCAGCCCAAGATATTGAGTGAAATGTTTACTTCTTTAATTTCTATCGGTAATGAAATTTATCAAACAAATCCGGCGCGGGCACTGGACATATTTTATCTTTGCCAGGATTATGAAAAAGATGGAATTTCCTATACGCTTGACGACCTTTTAAGATACGATTCGTATGAAAAAATATTATTAAATTTAGCAAGCATTGATCACCAAATAAGATTACTGGAAATGCTTAAAAAAAGAGAACCCAAGAATTGGCAAACTATTTTTGAGAGAATTTTACTCACTGTTGATGAAGTCCGATTGTTGGACGAAATAGAGGAACAATTGCTCGCTTCCGGGTTAGATTTAAAAGAAATATATAATACAATCTTTTTGATGCCGAAAAAATTCCCCGCTCAATTTCAGTGGATACTAAAAAAAATAAGCCAGGATAAATTATTAGAATTTGTTACTCCCGCATATCTTCCAAGATTAGTTAACAGCCTTGATTCTATTAAAGGATTAAAACAAACTTTTTTAAAGGTAGTTAATTTAGAAAGATTTGATGAATTGATACAAAAGGCAAATAAATCTGAAGTTTTAACAATACAGGATAATTTGAATAAATGTTCCGTGCTGAAGGACTACGAAAAAAAAGGTTATCTAAAGATTATCGATTTCCATTTTCCCGAATTGCAATGCAAAAAAGAAGATTTTATTTATGCCACATATGAAGCACTTTTAAGGAAAAAAGAAGAATTGGAATATTTGCTTAAGGTCGAAATCCCTAAAAATAAAGAAGAGATTGGGCAGGCAAGGGAATATGGTGATTTGAGTGAAAATTTTGAATATAAGGTGGCAAAAGAAAGGCAGGATCAGTTGTATCAGAAGATAAGGATGCTTGAAACTGAATTCCAGAAAGTAAAAATCATTGATTTTAAAAATTTAGATATCTCAAGGGTTTGTGTAGGAACAAAGGTAACATTAAAGAATCTTCAAAATAATGAAATCCTTGAATATACTATCCTCGGTCGTTGGGAAACAGACCTACAAAAGAACATCATTTCTAATGAATCACCAATGGCAAAAGATATACTGCTAAATAAAAAAATAGGTGATAGAATTAAAATAGAAAAAAAGATCTACGAAATAATCAAAATTGAACCGGCAAAAGATTAAAACCGGCGCCAACGGGAATCGAACCCGTAATCTTCGCCTTGAGAGGGCGATGTCCTAAGCCAAATTAGACGATGGCGCCGCGGGCAATTATATAAAATCTAATGCGATTGTCAAGTCAAGGAAAAAAATTTTTTACCCTTGACATTTACCTGTTTCAAAAGTATAATATATATGGATAATTTATGAGCAATAAAAGTACAAATATTTTTCAGGGAATAGAGATTAGCCCTCATATTCTACCTTCACTGATCTATTATTTAAAATTGCTGGAAATGCCTAATATTGAACTTGAGACACTTGTAAGGCAGGAACTGGATACAAATCCTTTGCTTGATGAGATAGCATATGAACCTGAAGAGGAATTAGCCGAAAGCGAAAAACCTAATAATAAAAAAGAAGATTTTGACCTACTTGATTTCTATGCCCGCGACGATATCCCAAATCTTTCTGAACCTGAAGAAGAGCAACTGGACCTCTTTGAAAATACGCCTGCCCAAAATGATAAATTATATGACCATCTGATGAGACAGGCCGAGCGAAAATTTACTGGCAAGGATTTAGAGATTGCTGAATTGATTATTTCAAATATTGAAGATGATGGTTATCTCACAGCATCATCCGAGGAATTGATCCGTGAAGAGTATGACATAAATGATATTGAAAGAGTAAAAAAAGAAATTCAATTCTTTGACCCTGTAGGTTGTGCCTGGCGCGATGTTCGTGAACCATTATTGGCGCAACTACAACATCTTGGTTATTCACTGAATTCAATTGAATGTTTATTAATAAAGGATTATTTAAAGAATTTACGAAACGGAAATCTCAAAGAATGTCTGGAGAAGTTGAATATAGATGAGGAACGTCTTGCGAAGGCAAAGCAGATCATAATGAAATTGGATCCAAAACCTGGGTTACAGTATACTTCTCTAAATTCGCCTTATGTTTATCCTGATTTTATAATCTTCTGGCAGGACAATAATCTGTACACACGTCTCAACGAGGAAAATATTCCCAGAATTAGAGTAAAGAGGGAATACCTTGAAAAATTGAATCAACCCGGCGACGAGGCAGAATTTGTGAGACAAAAACTCAGATCTGCACAAAATTTAATCTTTGCCATTGAAAAAAGGCGCAAAACTTTGACCAGGATAATGACGGCAATACTTGATTATCAAAAGGAATATTTTCTAAGAGGAGATAGTTTTTTAAAATCCATAACAATGGTAGATTTTGCAAAACAATTGGGCGTAAATCCTTCTACTGTTTCCCGGGCGATTGCTAATAAATATCTTGAATCACCCCGGGGAATCCATAAAATGAAATTTTTCTTTACTGCACCTTTGGGCAAAACTGACAAAAAATATATCTTTGATAAAATAAAGGAGTCTATTGTAAATGAAGATAAATCGGCACCCCTTTCCGATACCCAAATTGCAAAAAAATTGGCACGCATGGGTATAATCATCTCCCGAAGAACGGTTGCTAAATATCGGGAGATACTCAATATTCCACCCCATCACTTAAGAAAAACCTAAATTAGTTTATAATATGTGGCGCGCCGGCTTTCTCTTAATTTTCATATATTAATCAGTATAATCTAAGCATAAAAGGAGTGATAATCCAGGGATATTCTAGATTTCCAAGTATAAATAAGGATACAATTATGTTTGTATGTGAAAACGATTTGTGGGTAGTTTCAGTAAAGGAAGGCATCGCTCACCGCCTGACTTCTAATTTAGGTAGAATCAGCCATTGTAGTATTTCTCCAGATGGTGGATATGTAGCATTCACGGGTAGAGAAGAGGGCAATAAGGTTCCAAAATTTGGCAAAAAACCGATTCTTAAATTGCCTGGTTAATCGGTAATCAATTTCTAAAAAAAAACGCCCCCTGGATAAAATTCAGGGGGCGTATCAATATTTGATTTATACAATTACTCCAGCACGAAAATATTTTTCTTCGCGCAAATCTCTTTCAATTCCTTGGGCCAGATTGTAACACTAACTTCACCAAGATGGGCAGTTCTCAAAATGTACATATAGGTTCTTGATTGACCAATTCCCCCACCCATACTCAATGGAATTTTGTCGTTCAATATTGCCTGATGATATGGTAGTTTGAGAAAATCTAATTGCCCGGTGATCTCAAGTTGCTTTTTTAATGTCTCTTTTGTTACCCGAATACCCATTGAGGTCAATTCATGGCGTCTTTTTGTTACCGGGTTCCAGACTAAAATATCACCATTCAAACCGTGCATTGGTCTGTTATCTTCAGATACGGTCTCAGTGACCCAGTCATCATAATCCGCAGCACGCATTTCATGTGGATAGCCATCTTTTAAAGTCCAGCCAATACCAATGATAAATATTGCCGGATATTTTTGTAAAATTGTTGTCTCACGCTGTTTCCTTGGTAAATCCGGATACATATCAAGAATATCCTCGGCATGGAGAAAAGTTAATTCTTCAGGGATAAGTGGATATTTTGGATTTCTAAGTTCAGGCCAGGTTTCGTGTGCAAATTTTGCCGCACCATAGATGACCTTCCAAATTTTTCTTACGGTTTCTTTTAGAAAATTTAAATTGCGCTGTTCTGGAGTGATAACCTTTTCCCAATCCCACTGATCAACATAGGATGAATGGTCATGGTCTAAAAAATAATCCTTACGCACTGCCTTCATATCAGTGCATATACCTTCTCCTGTCTTGCAGCCAAATTCGGCAAGCGCCATTCTCTTCCATTTTGTTGCTGCCTGAACAACCTGTCCTTCAATTGATTTTTTTAATCCAAGACCACATTTAAATTCAATCGGTGTTCTTGAGCCATCCCGGTCAAGATAGTCATTAACTCCGCTTTCTTTAGTAACAATGAGCGGCACCTGGATCATTGTTAAATTCAATTCTTTACAAAGATTCTTCTCAATATACTCTTTTACTGCAAAGAGTGCCTTCATCCTTTCAAGCGGCGGCAGAAGTGGTTTATAATCATTGGGGAGAATTTTATTAACTTCTTCGTAGGTACTTACACCAGGACCTGCCAGATCCGCTTCTTTACCTGTTTT
>Ga0172364_10000564_pt1 | contig 26588 bp, 27 predicted proteins | sample LakKivSesite10cm_FD_114545 | JGI IMG/M metagenome (GOLD analysis project Ga0172364, IMG submission 114545) | Sediment microbial communities from Lake Kivu, Rwanda - Sediment site 10cm | ecosystem: Environmental > Aquatic > Freshwater > Lake > Sediment | place: Rwanda: Western Province, Lake... | reverse complement strand
TCCTTGGCTTCCTTCAGCCCCAGGTTCGTCAGCGCGCGGACCACCTTGATCACCTGGATCTTCTTGTCGCCCGCCGCCGTCAGAACCACGTCGAAGCTGGTTTTCTCCTCTTCCTTGGCCGCCTCGGCGCCGGCGCCGGCGCCCGGGGCCATCATCACGGCCCCGCCCGCGGCCGGCTCGATGCCGTGGGCCGACTTCATGTAGTCCTTCAACTCCACCGCCTGCTTCAGCGTCAGCTTGGCCAGCCGATCGCCCAGTTCCTTGATATCCGCGGAAGTCTCCTTCGCCGCAACCGCTGTTTCCTCAGACATCTTACCACGCCTTTCCGTGTCTTCCAAACCGGCCTGATAGGCGGGACCAACGCGGTCCCATTTCAGCCCTTAGGGCCCAATCCGCAGCCGGACAATCGCCTGCAATCCACCGCTTCGCCCCGCGCGGACACACGCGGGGCGGCCCCCGGTGTACTGCCCGGGGGCGACAACCTTCACGCCGCCGCCTCGGCGGCCTGCGCCCCGCCGCCGGCGCCCTGCGCCTCGCCGTCGGCGGCCTGCGCCTTCTCCTCGATCGCCTTCAGAATGGCGGCAATCTGTCCGCCCGGGCCGATCAGGCACCCGGCCAGGTTCGCCCCCGGCGACAGGACGCACTGGACGACCTGCCCGATCGCCTCCTCGCGCGTCGGGAACCTGCTGAGCCGCTCGATCTGGTCGGCGCCGAACACGTCGCCGTCCATGAAGGCGGCCTTCACCGTCAGGTTCGGCGACTCCTTGCCGATGTCCAGCAGCTCGCGGACGACGGTCACGACGCTGTCGGCCCCGTGCACCACCGCGCAGGGGCCTTCCAGCAGCTTGCCCGCCTCGGCCAGACCCAGCGTCGCCAGCGCCTGCCTGGCCAGGGCGTTCTTGACCACCAGCATGCGGATGTCCTTGCTCCGCAGCCGGGCGCGGATCGCGTTGTTCGTCGGGGCGTCGACGCCCGTAAAGCCCACCACGGCGAGCTGGCGCACGCCCTCCAGCCGCTTGATCAGTTCCTTGCGGAGCAGTTCCTTGACCGGCTTGCTCATGTTGCACCTCGGCGCCTACGCCACGTCCAGTTGGACGGCGGGGGACATTGTGGCCGACAGACAGACCTTCCGGACGTACGTGCCCTTTGTGGTGGGCGGCTTGAGCCGCCGGACGTGGTCCAGCATCGCCTGGACGTTGTCCACCAGCTTCTGCGAATCGAAGCTCAGCTTGCCCACCGGCACGTGCAGGTTGCCGCCGTCGTCGTTGCGGAACTCCACCTTCCCGGCCGCGTACTCCGCCACCGCCTTGCCCACGTCGTCCACCACCGTGCCGGCCTTCGGGGAGGGCATCTTGCCCTGCGGGCCGAGGATGCGCCCCAGCCGCGAGACCGACCGCATCTGCGCCGGGGTGGAGATGGCCACGTCGAAGTCGGTCCAGCCGCCCTGGATCTTCTTGATCAGCTCGTCGGAGCCGGCCTCGATGGCCCCGGCCGCCTTCGCCCGCTCCACGTCGTCGCCCTCGCAGAAGGCGATGACCTTGCGCGCCTTGCCCACGCCGTGCGGCAGCGAGATCGCCCCGCGCAGGGCCTGGTCGGCCTGCTTGGGGTCGATCCCAAGGTGCATCGTCAACTCCACCGTCGCGTCGAACTTGCTGCCGGTGAAGCCGCGGATGACCTCGACCGCCTCGGCCAGCGGCACCTTGCCCTTGGGCACCTTCTCGGCCCACTGGCGGTACTTCTTGCCGTGCTTGACGCCCATTGCCCGTTTCCTTTCGTCCCTTGGGGACTCCCACTGTTCTTCGCCCGTGGTCAGGCGGTCCGAGTGTCGGGCGTCGGGCGTCGAGTGACAAACTGCCCTTCCGACCCTCGACACTCGTCACTCGACGCTCGTCACTCGACGGTTATTCCCATGCTCCTGGCCGTGCCCTCAACGATGCGGCAGGCGGCCTCGATGCTGGCGGCATTCAGGTCGGCCTGTTTCGTCTGGGCGATCTTGAGCACCTGCTCGCGCGTGACCTTGCCGACCTTCTCCTTGTTGGGCACGCCGGAGCCCTTGGCGATCTGGGCGGCCTCTTTGAGCAGCGCCGCGGCCGGAGGGCTCTTCACGATGAAGTCGAACGTCCGGTCGCCGTAGACGGTGATGACCACCGGCAGCGGCATGCCGTTGTACTCCCGCGTCCGCTCGTTGAACTGGGAGACGAACTGCCCGATGTTGACGTTGTGCTGGCCCAGGGCCGGGCCGATCGGCGGGGCCGGCGTGGCCTGGCCCCCGGGGGCCTGCAGCTTGATCTTCGCCTTGATTTCTTTGGCCATGGTTGGGAGCTTTCAGCAATCAGCGGTCAGCAATCCGCAGGGCAATCGCCAATCGAAAATCGCCAATCGGCAATTCCTCTCACGCTTTTTCCACCTGCCAGTACTCCAGCTCCACGGGGGTGGCCCGGCCGAAGATGGTGACCACCACGCGGATCAGCCCCTTTTCGGGCAGGACCTCGTCGACGGCGCCCTCGAAGTTCTCGAAGGGGCCTTCTTTGATCTTGACCATGTCGCCCTTGGCGAAGTCCACCGACACCGGCGCGCCTTCCTCGGCCTTCTCCACCTGCATGAGCATCTTGTCCACGTCGCTCTGGGCCATGGCGGTGGGCTTGCCGGAGGCCCCGATGAAGTCCCCCACGCCGGTGGTCTCGCGGATGAGGAACCAGGCCTCCTCGCCGATGCGTCCGTCGTCCTCCAGCTCCATCTCGATGAAGACGTAGCCGGGGTACATCTTGCGTTCGACGTACTTCTTCTCGCCGCGCCCCCGTGGGCTGGGGCGCCGCTCGGTGGGCACCAGGATGCGCCCGATCTTCTCCTGGAGGCCCTCGATGCGGACCTTGCGGTCGAGGGCCTCGCGGACCGAGTCCTCTTTGTTGGACGCCACCCGCAGAACGTACCATTGCTTGTCCATGCGCCTGCGCTTCCGTCGGCTCGGCGGGCCTACCCGCCCGTGATGCCCAGCCTGTAGGTGATCACCGCGAAGATGGCGTCCACGCCGTACAGGACCACCGCCATGATGAACGTCGCCACGATCACCACCTTCGTCGAGCCGATGATCTCCTTGCGGCTGGACCAGGAGACCTTCTTCATCTCGCCTTCGGTGGCGATGAGGAAGTCGGCCGACTTGGGGCGGTTGACCATCCAGAACATGAACATGCCCAGCGCGGCGATCAGCAGCACGGGCACGCCGAACTGCACCCACACGGGCGCGTAGGCGGACAGCTTGTCGCTGAGCACCGCCGCGCCGGCCAGGCCCACCGCCATCACCGACACGTAGGTGGTGATCCGTGCGTAGCGGCCCTGGCCTCGTTTGTAAATCTGCAACCAGCTCACGTCGGTCCTGTCCTCGTCCCCGCAGGGACGGCGAAAGAAAACGGCCGCGGAGTTCGTTCCCGGCCATCACGGCAGGCAGGATTTGAACCCGCAACCTGCGGTTTTGGAGACCGCTGCTCTACCAGTTGAGCTACTGCCGTAGGGGCGTTGCCCATTTCCGATTGTCGATTTCCGATTGTCGATTATCCGAGGGGCGCCGCGGCGGCGGTCCGGCCAATCGACAATCGCCAATCGCCAATTGGCAATTCCTACTTCCTCTTCAGCTTGTGCTGCGTGTGCTTGCGTTCGGCGGGGCAGTACTTCTTGAGGGCCAGCTTGGGCACCCCGCCGAGGGTGCGCACGTTGGTGCGGTAGTTCAGCTCGTTGCACTCGCTGCACTGGAGCCAGACGTACTCTCTCGCCTTGCTCTTGGCCACGTCGTCACTCCAGGATCTTGGCCACCACGCCGGCGCCGATGGTGCGCCCGCCCTCGCGGATGGCGAAGCGCAGCCCCTCGTCCATGGCGATCTTCTTGCCGCCCAGCAGTTCCACTTCCATCGTCACGTTGTCGCCGGGCATGCACATCTCCGCCCCGCCCAGCAGCTTGATCGTGCCGGTCACGTCGGTCGTGCGGAAGTAGAACTGCGGCCGGTAGCCCGTGAAGAACGGGCTGTGCCGCCCGCCTTCCTCTTTCGTCAGGACGTACACCTCGCTCTCGAAGCGGTGGTGGGGATTGATGCTCTTGGGCGCCGCCAGCACCATGCCCCTCTCCACCTCGTCCTTCTCGATGCCGCGCAGGAGGCAGCCGACGTTGTCGCCGGCCTGGCCGGTGTCGAGGGTCTTGTTGAACATCTCCACGCCGGTGACGGTGGTGGTGCGGGTCTCGCGCAGGCCGACGATCTCGATCTGGTCGCCCACCTTCACCCTGCCGCGCTCGATGCGCCCCGTGGCGACCGTGCCGCGTCCCTTGATCGAGAAGACGTCCTCGACGGGCATGAGGAACGGCTTGTCGACCTCGCGGACCGGCTCGGGGATGTAGGTGTCCAGCGCGTCGATGAGCTCCATGATCGGCTTGGTGACCTCGGGGTCCTCGGGATGCTGCAGGGCGTTCCAGGCCGAGCCCTTGATCACCGGCACCTCGTCGCCGGGGAACTCGTATTTGCTGAGCAGCTCGCGGATCTCCAGCTCGACCAGCTCCAGCAGCTCCTGGTCGTCGACGAGGTCGACCTTGTTGAGGAAGACCACCAGGGCGGGCACGTTGACCTGGCGCGCCAGCAGGACGTGCTCGCGCGTCTGGGGCATGGGCCCGTCGGCGGCGGAGACCACCAGAATGGCCCCGTCCATCTGGGCGGCGCCGGTGATCATGTTCTTGACGTAGTCGGCGTGCCCGGGGCAGTCCACGTGGGCGTAGTGGCGGTTCTTGGACTGGTACTCCACGTGGGCGGTGGCGATGGTGAGGATCTTGGTCGGGTCGCGCCGCCCCTGCGACTCGGAAGCCTTGGCGATCTCGTCGTAGCTCTTGTACTTCGAGAGGCCCTGCTTCTCCAGCACCAGCGTCATCGCCGCCGTCAGCGTCGTCTTGCCGTGATCCACGTGCCCGATCGTCCCGACGTTCACGTGCGGCTTGGTCCTCTGAAACACTTCCTTCGCCATGCGTCGAGCTCCTTATCTGTGCCCTTGTCGCCTCTGCCGTCGTTTTCCGATATCACCTGTACGCCGCCCGGGCCGCCGCGCTTCGCCGCCGCCCGGAGCACGTCCCGCGCCGCCCGCACCACGCCGCCGGCGCCGTCTGCCGTCAGCCCATGGCCCCTTCGCCGCGAGGGCCGGCCCGCCGGGCCAAGCCCCTCCGCAAAGCTGCTGAAGGGGGTTGAACCCTTGACCTCGTCCTTACCAAGGACGCGCTCTACCACTGAGCTACAGCAGCACCGTACGGCCCGTACTGCTTAGCCCGCCCGGACCTGGGCATGGATGCACTGTCACTGTCGCCCGAAACCAGACAGGCCAGTATACGGGGGCGCAAAACCATGTCAAATGTTTTTTTCCTCGCGCCGAGAATTTTTCCGCCAGGCCGCCCGCCCCGCCCCGCCTGCCCGCAGGCGACCATCGCGGGCCGCTTCCCGCCGAACCGGTTGCGTTGTGCCCCACGAATGCAACTCGCGCCTTGGTAGCGCGGCCTATCCAGGGCGCGAAGCCTGGGTTGGCGCGGGTTTCGCGGCCTGGATAGGCCGCGGTACCGGCACAACGCGGCCGGCTCCTTCCCGCGCGAACGGGCCTTGCGGCGGCGCCGCAGACCGGCTATGCTCCGCACGGTAGCTTCGCCGGCGGACAGGCATGAGAAGGAACTGACATGTCCGGTGCCTTGTTGCGGCCCGTGCCCGTTGTGCTGTGGGCGTCCTGCGGCGCCGCCGTGCTGATCGGCGGCTGCGCCGGCCCCCCCGGCCTGTACGACCCCCACGCCATCGAGCGAGCGCAGCGGGTCGCCGTCCTGCCCGGAGTGGGCGCGCCCGGCCTGGACGGCCCCGGCGCCGGGCAGATGGAGGCCTCCCTGGTTATCACGTCGCTGGCCCGGATGCGGCGGTTCGCCGTCGAGGGGCCCGCACGCCTCCGCAAGGCGATGGGCGAGGAGGCGACCAGCCGCCCTGCCGGCGGCCGCGACCTCCAGGCCGACGCCGCCCGGAAGCTCGGCATCGACCTGCTGGTCCTGCCGGACGTGACCGACTACCGCTTCACCAAGGAATGGAAGAGCCGCTCGTGGCTCGTCGCCTCCAGCGAGCGGTCGCGCAGCGACTACTGGGCGGCCGTCAGCGTGCGAATCGTCGCGCCGGGCGACGGGCGGCTGGTCTACGCCGGAAGCGGGCAGGGCCAGTCGGACCAGGGCTACGGTCCGGCCGTGCGGCAGGCGACCGAGGCGGCCCTGGCGGAGCTGAGGCAGTTCGCCGCCTCGCGGAGGGCCGCGGAATGAGCACGACGAGCAGGCCCCCGACAGGTCGCGCCGCCGTGGCGGTGCTGGGCGCCGGCGCGCTGCTGGCGCTAGCCCTGGCCGGCTGCGGCGGCAAGGCCCCCGCGGTGATGGAGAAGATGGCCATCGACAGGTTGCACACGGTGGTGGTCCTGCCGCTGCAGTCTCCGCAGGACGCCGGCGCCGGGCCGGTGGTGAGCGGGATGCTCCTGGAGCAGTTGGCGGCCCTCCGGAAGCCGGGCCTGTCGGCCGTCGAGCCGCCGGTCCTCTGGCGGCTGGGCACCGGCCCGCTGGCCGACCGCTCGGCGCCGGTCGGCGACCAGCAGGCGCTGCGGATCGCCCGCGACATGGGCGCCGACGCCGTGCTGACGGGAACGGTAACGTACGCGGTGCAGCTTGTCGCCGGCAGGAAGATGCCCGCCGAGATGGAAGGGCCGATGAAGGACATGGACTTCCAGCGGGACTTTGCCGCCCGGCGGGCGACGGCGGCGGTGAACGTCCAGTTGCTTTCCGTGGCCGACAACCGGGCCGTGTACGCCCACAGCGGCGCCGCCGGCGGCGACGGCGGCTTGCAGGTTCTGCGCGACGCCGCCGACGCGGCCATCGCGCCGCTGGAGCGGTACCTCAGGCAGTCGAGGCCGTCAAAGTAGCCCCGACCAACCAGACCGAAGGAGCGTGAGATGAGCAAGGTTCACCAGGGACGCCGGGCAAACCGGGGCACGCTGCTGGCGGCAGGCGCGGCGGTCGGCCTGCTGGCCGGCTGCGCCTCCCCGCCGCCTCCCATGGCGCACGCGGACGTGCTGAGCAACGTGCGGACGGTGGCCGTGCTGCCGTTTGTGGACGCCCCGGGCCCCAAGGGCCAGGGCTCCGGGCAGGTCATCGTCAACGCGGCGGTGGCGGAGCTGTACAAGTGTCCCGGCATCCAGGTGGTGGAGTCGGCCCGCCTGAAGGCCATCCTCGACGAGGTGGACCTGAAGATCTTCAATGACCCGCAGGTGGCCTCGCGGATCGGCAAACGGGCCGGCGCGGACGTGGTGTTCCTGGGCGAGGTCACCCAGTACGACGCCCAGCAGGAGTACGGCTCCGTGAGGGTCACGCTCGTCTCCGGCGCCTCGACCAAGTACACCCACCGCGTCGGGCTGAGCGTCCGGGCCGTCGCTGTCGCCGACAGCCGCGTCGTCTACGCCGAGCTGGGACAGGGCACCAGCGACCAGGGCTTCTCGCCCGCCGCCAAGGCCGCCGCCGAGGAGGCCCTGAGGAGCTGGCGTCGCTTCTATGAGGCCAGAAATGCCGCTCGTAAGTAGTGCCCCCGTGCCGCAGCCGTCCCAGCGCCCGGCCGCGTCGCGGCTTTGTGCCGCGCTGCCTGCGGCGATGCTCCTGCTGGCCGGCTGCCAGCCGCCCCGCCCCGCCCTCTTCGACCCCGACGCCCTGCGGGCCGGCAAACGCATCGTGGTCCTTCCGCTCGCCGACGCGCCGGGCCAGGAAGCGCAGGGCTCCGGAAAAGTCGTTGCCGGCGTGGTCGCCGCGGAACTGGTCCACATGGGCTACCACGACGTCCTCAACGTCTCCCCGGCCGCCCTCGACGCCGCCCTGCGCCGCGCCGGCCACGCCCCGAGCGACGTGTACGACCCGACCGTCGCGGCGGAGCTGGCCAGGGACCTCGGCGCCGACGTGACCGTCACCGGCGAGCTGCTGCATTACGGCACGCAGAGGGAGCAGAACGCCTCCAAGATCATCCTGCTGGCCGGCAGCGGGCAGACCCGAACCACCCACTGGGTGTCGCTGGGGCTGCGGATCGTCCCGGCCGGCGAGCCGCGGGTGATCTATGCCGGCGCGGGCACGGCCGGGGCCGCCGAGGGGTACAACCCCGCCGCCCGCGAGGCCTGCCGCCAGGCTCTGGCCGCGCTGAAGCGGTTCCTGGACCGCCAGAAGCGCTGAGCGCGGCCCGGGCCGGCCGGAGCTACGCCTCCGCGCAGGCCACCGTGTTCCGCAGGAGCATGGCCACGGTCACCGGCCCCACGCCGCCGGGAACGGGCGTGATGGCCGAGGCACGCTGACAGGCGGCCTCGAAATCCACGTCGCCGACGGTCACCATGGCCGGTTTGCCCTTGTCGTTCTTCACGGGCTGGCCATCGGCGTCGAGGGCCTTGGGGATGCGGTTGATGGCCACGTCGATGACCACGGCGCCGTCGCGCACCATGTCGCCCTTGACCAGCGGCGACAGGTCGGGCGGCCTGACATCCTCGCCGGCCTTCCTTCGCCGCTGGTAGCCCAGCCAGCGCGCCTGCGAGACCCCCGTGGCCACGATGAGCACCTCCGCGCGGCGCGTGTGGGCGGCCAGGTCGCGCGTCGCCACGTGGCAGACAGTCACCGTCGGGGCGGCATTGAGGCTCTGCAGCAGGATCATCGCGATCGGCTTGCCGACGATCTCGCTATGCCCGACCACGACGGCCTCCTTGCCCGCCAGCTCGCCGCACTGCCGCTTGAGCAGCTCCACGGCGGCCATCGGCGTGCACGGCGCCACGCGCCCGCCGCCATAGAACAGCCGGCCCATGTTGGCCGGGTGCATCCCCTCCACGTCCTTGTCGGGGTCGATGGCGACCTGGACGGCCCGCGCGTCGATCTGTCGCGGCAGGGGCATCTGGAGGATCAGCCCGCTGACCGTCGCGTCGGCGTTCAGCTCGGCGATCTTCGCCAGCAGTTCGGCCTGGCCCGTCGAGTCCGGCAGGTTGAGCAGGTCGTAGTCGATCCCGGCCGACTGGCAGCTCTTTGCCTGCATGTTCGTGTAGATCTTGCTGGCGGGGTTCTCGCCGACCTGCACGGCCACCAGCCGCACGGGCCGGCCGGCCGCCCGCAGTTCGGCCGCCTTCTCCGCCGCCTGCTTGCGGATTTCCTCCGCCATCGCTTCGCCATCAATGATCGCCGCCGCCATCTGCCTGTTCCTTTCCGCGCGAGCCGCGCCCGCTTGCGCATGCGCCATTCGGGCCGCAATGGTAACGATGCCCTTGCCCAATCGAAAGCGATTCCCCTGCCGCTACTGGAGCGCCGTCCGAAGGCGGCCGGCCGTCGCCTCGTCGATGCGCCCGCTGCGCAGGGCGAGGTCGATGGTGTAGCGCCCGAGGGCGGCGTAGAGTTCCCGCGGCCCGGCGGGGGCGGCGGCGAGGGCCTGGCCGTGGCGCGCCAGCGTGCCCGTCTCGCCGCGGGCGATGGGACCGGTCAGCGCGGCGCCGGGGCCGAGCGCCAGCACGTTGTCCACCGTCGCCCGCAGGATGGGCCCGACGGCGGCCAGCCACGTCGCCCGCTTGACGCCCGCCGCCGCCGCCAGCTCCGCCGCCGCGTCCTGCATGGCCACGAGATAGTTGCACGCCATCACCGCCGCCGCGTGGTAGAGGGCCTTGGCGGCCGGGGCAATCGCCACCGGCACGGCGCCGATGGCCCGCGCCAGTTTCTCCAGCACGCCCGCGGCCTCGCCGTCGCCCTCGATGAAGCAGTAGCTGCCCGCCAGGCGCTCGACGGCCGCCGCGACGGTCGGAAACGTCTGGAGCGGGTGCATGGAGCCGACGCGGCGGCCGCAGCGGTCGCGCGCCGCGGCCAGAACGTCGCTGCCCAGCGCGCCGGAGCAGTGTGCCACCACCGCCCCGCGGGCGAATGCCCCCGCTTCGGCGAGCTCGCCGCAAACGCGCCCGATCGCGTCATCCGGAACTGTGAGAAGCACAAGCCCGCCCGCCGCGGCGACATCGGCGGACGAAGGCGCCGCCCGCGGCGCCGGCGCGCCCCGCGGGAAGGCCGCCTCGCCTATCTTGCGCGCTGCCAGCTCGGCGTGTCCGGGGCGCCCGCCGCCCACCGCCACTACCGGCCAGCCCGCACGGGCCGCGCAGATGCCCAGCGCCGTGCCCACCTTCCCCGGGCCAACGATCGCGATGTCCGGCGGCCTGTCCATCGAAGCGGCGAAGCTACCGCCCCCCGCCGCGGCCGTCAATCGCCCGCGCCGTCGCTTGCGGCGCGTGGGGCCGGGAAGTAAGCTCGCCGGCTGGCCCGCCCCGGCAGTGCGGGCGTTCGATTGGCAGAAAGGACGCCGGGCTGATGGACCATGCCAGCGCCAGGCAGGCGATCGTGCAGCGGATCAGCGAGACGCGCCCCGTCGGCGGCGTGGTGGATTACCGCGTCCGCGACGTGCGCGAGGTCTACTGCGAGCACGTCTTCCACGAGGCCGTGCAGCGGCAGCGCCTGCCCAAGGAGGTGTTCGAGAAGCTCCAGCGCACCGTCAAGACCGCCCACGAGCTGGACCCGGCGATCGCCGACGCGGTGGCCCTGGCCATGCGCGACTGGGCCATCGAGCACGGCGCGACGCACTTCACGCACTGGTTCCAGCCGCTGACGGGCAGCACGGCCGAGAAGCACGACAGCTTCATCACGCCCACGCCGGAGGGCGGCGTGCTGGCGATGTTCAGCGGCAGGGACCTCATCCGCGGCGAGCCCGACGCCAGCAGCTTCCCCTCCGGCGGCCTGCGGGCGACGTTCGAGGCCCGCGGCTACACCGCCTGGGACCCCACCAGCCCGGCGTTCATCCTCGACAACCCCAACGGCGCCACGCTGGTGGTCCCCACCATGTTCCTGAGCTGGGGCGGCGAGGCGCTCGACAAGAAAACCCCCCTGCTGCGCTCCATGGACGCCCTCAGCCGCCAGGCCCTCCGCGTGCTGCGCCTGTTCGGCAACACCACCGCCCGGCGTGTGCTGACCACCGTCGGGGCCGAGCAGGAGTACTTCCTCATCGACCGGCGGTTCTGGCTGGCCCGCCCGGACCTGCTGAACACCGGCCGCACGCTGTTCGGCGCCCGCCCCCCCAAGGGCCAGGAGCTGGAGGACCAGTACTTCGGCTCCATCCACGAGCGCGTGCTGGCGTACATGGCCGAGGTCGAGTATGAGCTGCTGCGCCTGGGCGTGCCGATCAAGACGCGGCACAATGAGGTCGCACCGGGGCAGTATGAGCTGGCCCCCACCTTCGAGACGGCCAACCTCGCCACCGACCACCAGATGCTCACGATGGAGGTGCTGCGAAAGGTCGCCGGCCGGCACAACTTCGCCTGCCTGCTGCACGAGAAGCCCTTCGCGGGCATCAACGGCTCCGGCAAGCACAACAACTGGTCGATGGCCACCGACGAGCGGGAGAACCTGCTGGACCCCGGCCACACCCCTCACGACAACGCGCAGTTTCTCGTGTTCTGCGCGGCGGTGGTGCGGGCGGTCCACCGCCATGGCGACCTGCTGCGCCTCAGCGTCTGCGGGGCGGGAAACGACCACCGGCTCGGGGCCAACGAGGCCCCGCCGGCCATCATCAGCGTCTTCCTCGGCGAGCAGCTCCGCGACGTGTTCGCGCAGCTTGAGGGCGGCCGGGCCAACCGCAGCAAGGCCGGCGGGCACATCGAAATCGGCATCTCCACGCTGCCGAAGCTGCCCCGCGACGCCGGCGACCGCAACCGCACCAGCCCGTTCGCCTTCACGGGCAACAAGTTCGAGTTCCGCGCCGTCGGCGCCAGCCAGTCCATCGCCGAGCCCAACACCGTCCTGAACACCATCGTGGCCGAGTCGCTCGATCACGTCGCCTCGCGCCTCGAGGCCGCCGCCGCCGAGGGCGGGAACCTCAACGCCGCCGTCGCCGGCATGCTGGGCGAGATGGTCCGCCAGTTTGCCCCCGTGCTGTTCGACGGCGACAACTACTCGCCGCAGTGGCACGCCGAGGCCGCCCGGCGCGGCCTGCCTAACCTGCCCGGCACGCTCGACGCCGTCTCGGCCGCCGACTCGCCCGCCACCGCCGAGCTGTTCGCCAAACACGGCGTCTACACCGTCCGCGAGCTGCACAGCCGCCGCGACATCCTGCTCGAAAACTACGTCAAGACCGTCGCCATCGAGGCCCAGACCGCGTCGATGATCGCCCACACGATGATCCTCCCGGCCGCACTGCGCTACCAGAAGCAGGTCGCCGACGCGGTCAACGCCGCCGCGGCGGCGGGGATGGACCCGCCCGCGCAGCGCGAGCTGCTGGCGGAGGTGACGGGCGGCGCCGAGGCGCTGCGCTCCGCGGCGGCGGAGCTGGACCGCGTCGCGGGCGCCGAGGCCGCCGGCGACCTGCTGGCCCGCGCCGCGCACATGCGGGCGGCCTTGCTGCCGGCGATGGCCGAGCTGCGCCGCGTCGCCGACCGCCTGGAGCTTCTGGTCGACGACGCCCTCTGGCCCCTGCCCACCTACCGCGAGATGCTCTTCATCCGCTGACGTGCGCGGAATGCCGCGATTCGGAACCAGCCCTTTCGTGCGGCCTTGAAGCGTGAGAAGGTGGGCAAGGCCATGAGCCGCCATCCGTTGCCGCCTGCAATCCTTGTCGCTTCGGCCGCCGACCGCACCGGGCCCGCGAAGGCCGAGGCCCAGGCGGAGAACCCGAGATCCACCACGGGGCTTCCGCTCAGTCGGAGTTGCGCCCGACGGGCATCCCCTACCGCTTCGGCAACTCGTGGCACACCAGCCGGTCGCCGCCGCCGAAGTACAGCCTGCCGTCCGCCAATGCCGGCATCGAGCCGGCCGGGGGCGGGCCCAAGTGGCAACGCTCGCTGAAGCGCTGCTGCTTTTGCATTGCGCGGCGGCAAGGGGCGGCGACATGCCGGCCGACGGCGTCCACCTGGCCCATGGGCCCGTGGCCATGCGGCGGGCGCTTCCGCTTGAGGACCGGCTCGAAGGGCGGTACAAGGGCCGCACCCGGAAGCTGTAGGCCCACGCCATGCCTTTGTGCCTCTGTGTGGCGCTTCAGTTGCCAGCGAGTTGACGCGTGCAGTCGGCTGCCCTACCATACCGCCGTCCGATGAATGGTTTGGCCCTTGTCCAAGCCGAGAGAGACTGATCCATGCCGCTGGTGGATCCCATCTCGATGCTGACGGCCGCCCGGCAGGGCGGCTACTGTGTCGGCGCTTTCAATTTCGTGGACTACCTGACGCTGGAGGCAACGGTCGAGGCGGCAAGCGCCGCCGACGCGCCGGTGATGCTCCAGGCTTCGTCGGGCGTCATCAAACGCTTCGGGGTGGTCAAGCTGGTGCAGATGGCCCGAACGGCCGCCGGCGACAGTCCCGTGCCCGTCGCCCTGCACCTCGACCACGGCACGGACATCGAGGTGATTCGCCAGGCCATCGCGGCCGGCTTCAACTCGGTCATGTACGACGGCTCGAAGGACCCCTTTGACGTCAACGCGGCACAGACGGCCGCGGTCGTCGCGGAGGCCCACGCCGCGGGAGTCGCCGTCGAGGGCGAGATCGGCGTCGTCGCCGGCGTCGAGGATGACATCGTCGTCCGCCAGGATAGGGCCATCTACACCACGCCCGAAGAGGCCACCGAATTCCTCCGCCGAACCGATGTGGACTTCCTGGCCGCCGCCATCGGCACGGCCCACGGGTTCTACAAGGTCCAGCCGCGGCTGGACATCGACACGCTGCGGCACCTGGCGAGCACGGCAGGCCGGCCCATGGTCGTCCACGGCGGCACCGGGCTGCCCTTCGAGGTGGTGCGGGAGCTGGTATCGGCCGGCGCCGCGAAGATGAACGTCTCGACGCAGGTCAAGCAGACGTACATCGACGCGTTGTACGGCTACATTGACGGCCACCGGCGCGAGTACAACCCGCTGAAGCTTCTGGAGGCGGCCCGCGCCGAGCTGGTGAAGATGATGGCGGAGTACATGAACGTTCTGGGCTGCGCGGGCAAGGCGGGCGACGCCGCCGCGCGGGGAGCCAAGCCATGAGCCAGCCCAACTACCCGTGCGACATGCACTGCCACACCGTCCGTTCGGACGGCAATGACACGCCCCGCGAGCTGATCGACGCGGCGGCAGAGTTGGGCATGTACGCCATCGGCCTGACCGACCATGACGTGCCCCCGCCGGCGGCGGTGGAACTGCCCGACGGGCGGCGGGTGGACGCCGTGGAGCACGCCGCCGGGCGAGGCGTGCGGCTCGTGAAGGGCTACGAGTTTTCCTGCGACACGCACGTGGACGACGTGCACATCTGCGGCTACGGGCTCAACTGGCAGCGCCCCGAGCTGCTGGCCGAAGTGGCCGCCGCCGAGAACAGCAAGAGCCGGGCTTACGAGGAGCTCTGCGAGCGGCTGTCGGCAAGCGGCATGCCGATCGACTGGGAGCGGGACATCCTGCACTACACCGGCCCCGACGGCCGGCCCGCGACCCGCCGGCCCGACCACGTGCAGCGCAAGCACGTCTTCGAGGCGATGGCGGCCAAGGGCTACGTCCCGTCGTGGAGCGACGCGAAGATCCTCGTCCGCGACAACCCGGACCTGAACGTCAGGCGGCGGAAGATCGATCCGCGCGAGGCGATCGGCCTGATCCGCCGCTGCGGCGGCGTCGCCGTGCTGGCCCATCCCTACCTGATCGACGAGCGGGTGGAATCGCCGGGCCGGCCGCCCCGCAGCCGCGAACAGTACATCGACGAGCTCATCGAAGCGGGTCTCAACGGCATCGAGGCTCGCTACACGTACGACAAGACGTCCTACAAGGGGGCGCTGACGCCGGAACAGGTCGAGGCCGAGGTGCGGGAGCGTTACGGCCGACGGCTGAGGATCATCAGCGGCGGCAGCGACTACCACGCGGACCACAAGAAGGGCGCAAGGAAGGTGCGCGCCCTTGGCGAACGAGGCCTGACGGTCGAGGAGTTCACCGAGGCCTTCGGAGAGACGCCGGGCTGATACAGAGGATGGCCGACGATGCTTGACCTGAAGAATCTGGACCGCAACACGCTGGCCAAGGCGCTGGATTTTTCCATCCTGCCGAAGCAGACGACGGAGGCGGAGATCCTCGAAGGCTGTGCGGTGACGCGCAAGTACGGCTTCGCGGCGTTCTATGCCAGCAGCGCCTACTGGGCGCCGTTGATCCGGCGCGAGCTGGCCGGAACCGAAGCCGAAATCGGGACCGGCATCGCCTTCCCCTTCGGGGCGGCCCCGGCGGCGGTCAAGGCGTTCGAGGTCGAGGATGCCGTCCGCCGCGGCTGCTCCGCCGTCGACATGGTGATGAACATCGGCGCCCTGCGCAGCGGCCAGCACCGCCCCGTCGAGGAGGAGCTGGCGCTGTTCGTGAAGGCGGCCGGCCCGGCCGTCACAAAGTGCATCATCGAAGTGTGCTATCTCACCGACGAGCAGATCGCCACGGCGTGCAAGATGATCGCGGCCGCCGGCGTCGGCTACGCGAAGACCTCGACCGGCCAGTTCGACGGCCCCAGCATGGAGCAGTTCCTGGTGATGCGGGAGACGCTGCGCGGGACGGGCGTGAAGCTCAAGGTCGCGGGCATCAAGTTCCCCCGCCCGCAGAACGCGATGGTGTTCCTGATGGCCGGCGCCGACCGCCTGGGCACGCGGGCGGCACCCGAGATCGTGGACGCGCTGGCCACGATGCGGTCCATCGGCCTGCCCGGCTGAAGGAGTTGCGATGGGAGCCTTTCTCGCCGGCGTGGATGTCGGTACCACCGGAGCGCGCTGCGCCGTATTCGACCTGGCGGGCAAGGCCATCGCCAGCGACTACCGCGACTACGGCGCGTCGTATCCCAGGCCCGGCTGGGTCGAGCAGGACAGCGAGCTGCTGATCGAACGGGCGATGGAAGCATGCCGCGCCGCCCTCACCCAGGCCCGCGTCGATCCCCGCGAGGTCGCCTCCGTCGCCCTGTCCGCCCAGCGATCCTGCACCGTGCCGGTGGATGCCGACGGCCGGCCGGTGCGCCCGATGTTCTCGTGGCAGGACGCGCGCACGGCCGAGCAGGTCGAGGAACTGAGGCAACTGGTGGACCCGGCGGACTACTACGCCTGGAGCGGCCTGCCGTTGGGCACCACGTGGATCATCACGAAGATCCTGTGGATGCGCCGTCACGAACCGGAGCTGTTCGAGAGGACGGCCCGGTTCGTGCAGAACCAGGACCTCGTGCTGCGGGCGTTCGGGGCCGAGCAGTTCCACACCGACACGTGCTGCATGGCGTTCTATGGGCTCTGGGACGTGCGGCGATCGGCGTGGAACGAGCCGCTGCTGAGCAGGCTCGCCCTGTCGGCGGAGCGGTTCGGCACGCCGACGCGGCCGGGCACGCGCGTCGGGGAGATCAGCCCCGCCGCCGCGGAGAAGACCGGCTTCGCCCCCGGCACGCCCTTGTGCGTGGGCGCCGGCGACCAGAACTGCAGCGTCGTCGGCATGGGGGCCATCCGCCCGGGCATCGCCACCGTCACGCTGGGCACCGCGGGGCTGGCCATCCTGTCCACGGACAAGCCGGTGGACGGCTTCGGCGGCATGATGGTCACCAATCACGCCGTCGAGGGCCTCTGGGAGATCGAGGGGCTGAGCAACGCGGCCGCCGCCGCCTTCCGCTGGTTCCGCGACACGGTGGCCCTGCGCGAGCTGGACGTGCAGCGCACCGGCGGCGCCAGCGCCTATGAGCAGCTTTCGGCCCTGGCAGCCCAGGCGCCCCGCGGCAGCAAGGGGCTGCTGTTCCTGCCCTACCTGGCGACGGCCGCCACGCCACGCTGGAACCCGCAGGCACGGGCGGCGTTCATCGGCCTGTCGTTCGCGCACGGCCGGGCCGAACTGGCACGGGCGGTGATGGAGGGCGTGGTGCTGGAGGTCCGCGACATCATCGAGCAGTGGACCACGGCCGGCTTGACCCTCGACGTGCTGCGCATCGGCGGCGGGGCCACGCGCTCGGCGCTGTGGAACCAGATCCAGGCGGATGTTTACGGCCGGCCGGTGGAGACGCTGGCCGGCGGCGAGTCGACGGTGCTGGGCGCGGCGCTGCTCGGCGGCGTCGGCGCCGGCGTGTTCCGCTCCGTCGAGCAAGGCGTGGAGGCCATGGTGCGCGTGGCCGGGCAGATCGAACCCGCCCCCGCCGCCCACGCCCTGTACGACGAAATGTACGACGCCTATGTGAGGGCCTATCGGGGCCTGTCCGACAGCGGAGCATTCGCTGCGATCCACCGCATCCAGGGCAAGTAGCGACACAGCCCACATCTTCCGGCAGCCCACGCGCAGCGGTGTACCGGATGCGGTGGCTGAGGAGGCCCCGAAGCCGCTCGACGCCGACCGCCACGAGCTTCAGCGTTATGGGCCCGACGAGCTGCCAGGCTGCTCTACCCCGCGGTCATCGTGCACTCGATTGTCACTGCATCCTGGCCGCTGGGCGGGGGCGCTGTCAGGAGAAACTCGGCGAAGAATCGGCGAGAGCGGCTTCGATGCCCCCGGCGCGCGGCCGGTCCGCAACAGCGTCGGCAACGCCGGGGGCGGCAGGCGGCCCTACCGCTTGCGCAGGTCGTAGCACACCAGCCGGTCGCCCGAGCGGAAGCATAGCTTTCCGTCCGCCAGCGCCGGCGAGCAGGAGTTGGCCCACTGCTGGCGTCCGCCGCGGTAGGCCAGGCGGAACTCCTCCGCCCGCACGATGAACATCGTCAGCCCGTACATCCCGCCGAAGACCTTGCCGCGGCAGCTCGTCGGGCTGTAGCCCAGCGTGCGGAACGTGTCGCCGATGGTCGCGACCACCTTGCCCGTGGCGATCTCGACGACCACGGTGTTGCGCGTGGGGTCCTCCTTGCCGTCGTCGGATGCCTGGAGGAAGTACGGCCCGCAGACCACGTCGGTGCAGCCCATGGCCGGGTGGCGGTCGGGGCCGAGGCTCCAGAGCTTCTGGAAGGCGCCGGGGCTGATGCGGAAGCAGGTGCTGCCGGCGGCCGGTGCGGCCCTGCCGGCCTGCGACCCCAGGCCGCTGCAGATGTAGTAGTCCTCCGTGACGCAGGGCGAGGAGGTGGTGATGGCACCGCCGATGCGCCACAGCACCTTGCCCGTCTTCGGCACGATGCAGGTGTTGGCGACGATGAAGTAGCGCGTGCCCTTGTGCGTCCAGATGACCGGGATGACGGACTCGCCGCGCGCCCCGCTGCCGCCGCCGGCGATGCCGACCGTCCACAGCTTGCGCCCCGTCGCGGCGTCGAAGCCCACGGCGCTGAACCGGTCGGCGGCGACGGCCACCACGTCGTCGATCACGCACGGCGCCTGGTTGAACCCGTTGCGGCCGAACACGCCGGCGCCCGCGGCCTGCGACCGTTCGAACGCGTCGCGGTATGACTCCTTCAGGTAGTTCTGCCACAGCGGCTCGCCGGTGGCGGCATCGAGGCAATACACCCCCCCGGCCGTGCCGACACCGTACACGCGCTTCTCGTCGGCGCACTGGGTGTGGTGGCCGCCGTTCTTGCCGTGCGCGGCGATCAGGCCGCGGCCGTCCACATGCTTCCACAGCGTCTTGCCGTCGGCCGCGTCGAAGCAGTGCACGATGTCGTCGGCCTGCCAGACGTTCGGCGGGTTGCGCCCCCGGCCCAGCGTGCCGAAGGCCGCCAGGTCCTCCGGCGTGAAGATGAAGTCTTTGCGCCCGTGGGGCCGGTAATAGAACAGGAACACGCGCCCGCCGGCCACGACGGGGCTGGAGTAGCCCGCGTGCCAGCGGTCGAACTTCTCGTCGTTGGAGGGGATCGTGTCGGCGCTGGTCCACAGCAGCTTCGCCCTGGCGAAGTCGTCGACGAGGTCGAAGCCGCCGTCGTCGGCCGAGCCGTTGCCGTTGGGCCCGCGCCAGCACGGCCAGCCGGCGCCGTTGCGCGCGACCTCACCGCCCGGCGCCGCCGCGCCCGCCATCGCCAACGCGGCCACGCCGGCACACACGATCCGCCAGACCATGGGCTCTCCTTGCTTGTCCCTGCTGGAACCCATGCCGGGCAGGCGAGGTTCCGAGGCCGCAGTTCGGGCTCAATGTGGCCGGAGAGCCGGCATCGTGGGCACGGACAGACCACCGTCGCCTTCAGTGTGTTCGCCTGCCGAGAAATGGGTGTTCAACTACGAAGAGCAAGACGCCTGGACAGGAGACGAACATGGATTTGGGCCTGCCACTGGCCGTCCTGGCTGCCATCGAGGCCTCGGCGATGGCGGCAGGCCCGCAGTTCGGGCAGGGCCCGCAAGGCGCGGAGAACCGCATGGTCCGGATTCAGGACAAAGGATTGGTCGTGGACACCGGGGCGGACGCGAGCGCCGCCGAGAAGCGCGTTGCCGAGCTGTTCGCGGACATCGTGAGGGAACGCGCGGGCATCGCGCTGGGCGAAGCCGCGGCTGCGCCCGCGCACAGGCTCGTGATCGGAACGCCCAAGACGAGCCGGCGAATCAAGGCATACTGCGAATCCGCGGCAGGGCGGCCCGCGCCGGGCGACGGCGGATACCGCATCTCCGTCAGCGCCGGCAGGCCGGAAATCTACGTCGCCGGCGGCGACGCCTGCGGGGTGGTGGCGGGCGTGGGACGGCTGCTGCGGATGATGCGCTTCGAGAAGGGCCGCGTGTCGGCCGCGCCGGCCGAGCTGGCCGAGACGCCCCGCATGTCCGACCGCGGCATGTACCTGTGGGCCAGGCCCACCTACTTCACGCCGCAGCTTGCCGACCGGGTGGACCGCTACATCGAGGAGTTCGCCCTGTGGGGCGGCAACAGCATCGCCCTGTGGTTCGAGATGGGCATGTTCAGCCGCTTCGACGACAAGGCCGCCCGGGCCTGGCTGGCGCAGTACCTCCGCCACCTGGCCACCGCCCGGCGGATCGGGATGAAGGTCGGCCTGTTCATCGTCGTCAACGACGCCTACGGCTCCTCGCCGAAGGAGCTCCGCATATCGCCAATCATCGGCAGCCCGGCACACTACATCTGCCCGTCCAAGCCGGCCGGCGCCAGGCAACTGCTGGCCTGGCAGGAGCAGCTCATCGGCGCGTTTCCGTCGCTGGACGCATTGATACTCTGGCCGGCCGACCCTGGCGGCTGCGCGTGCGCCGACTGCACGCCCTGGGCGACGAAGGGCTTCTGGCGGGCGGCCAAGCCGCTGGGCGAGCTGTTCCGGGCACGCTTCCCCAAGGCCGAAATCTGGCTGTCGCTGTGGCACATCCAGGCAAAGCAGTTCGGAGGCGAGAGCTGGCAGCAGATCGTCACGGACCTGGCCAAGGACCGCCCCGAATGGCTGACAGGCCTTCAGCCGGGCATCGCGCCCTACCATGGCCTGGCACGGATCGACCTGGCGGGGCAGAAAGTGCTCGCCGACGCCCGCCTGCCGCTGACGGTGTTTCCCGAAGTGTCCATGCACGGCAACCACAGGGGCATGCTGGTCAACAAGGCCTACTGGGGGCAGATGCGGGCGGAGATGGCCCATTACCCGGCCGAGCTGATGAAGGGCGGCTGGCCGTACAGCGAGCGGTGGAACACCGACATCGCCAACGTCGCGTTCCTCTGCTGGTTCCGGGAGCCGCAGAGGAAGGTGGACGCCATCCTGGATGAGTATGCGGCGTGGTACTTCGGTCCGGCTGCACTCGCGGCCCGACGGCTGCTGGACCTGCTGGACGACGGCAACAGGGATGCGGACCGCCCCACGAGAATCCAGGAGGCGCTAGCGGCACTGAATGGTGATCTGCCCGAATGGGCAAGGAGGGACTGGCGCTGGCAGGAGATCATCGCGAGCTGCGCGCGGTTCGGCGCGAAGGTCCCGGCGGGATCCAACGGCCGGTAGCCCGTGGCCCGCGGCCCGGAGCACGGGGCACGGGGCACGGAACCCGGAGCGCGGAACCGGCGATCCGGAGGGCGACGTTGGGGGCCTGCGCGCCTGGCCGTGCATGGCCATCCGGCCGGAGATGACTTCCCGGCCGGGTCCGGCCATCCGGCCGGAAATGACTTCCCGGCCGGGTCCGGCCATTCGGCCGGAAACGGCCGGCAGTCGTCGGGACTGTCCCTGAGGTACGTCGCCGTTCCGGCCTCCTCGGCGTCGGGGTCGCGCGCAGGGATGCTCGAAATCCCGGCCGCTCGACGGGATTTCCGGCGCAGGAGCCACGAACGCCGCCTCGGACGGGTCTGGACACCCCCTGCCGGAGATCGCCCCGCAAATCCGCGTTTCGCGCCCGGCTCGGCATCCAAACGCCCTCCGGTTCGGCTCACCGGCGCCTCGCGGCGGGCGCCGGCGCACGGCCGGCCGGCGCCAGAGCCTCAAACGCTCCCTCGGACGTGTCGGGACACCCCCTGCCGGACATCGCCCCGCGAATTCCCGTTCTCTGTGCGCCGGCGCCTGGAAGCGCCCGACTGACTGAACGCCCCCCCCGCTCGCAGGGGCGGCTTGGCTGCTCCCGTTCGCGGCCCCCGGGTTCGGAGCTCCCGGTTCCGCCCTCCTATCTCCCGGTTCCGCCCTCCGGGCTCCCGGCTCCGAGTTCCCGGTTCCGAGTTCCCGGTTCCGGGTTCCGGATTCCGGGTTCCGGGCTCCGGGTTCCCGGTTCCGGCTTCCGAGCCCCCGCTCTACCGCCCCGCAATCAGCTCGGCCATGATCTTCCTGGCCACGTTGGAGGGGATGGCCAGGCCGATGCCCGCGTTGGCGCGGACGGGCGAGACGATGGCGGTGTTGATGGCGATGACGTTGCCGTTCATGTCGACCAGCGGCCCGCCGGAGTTGCCGGGGTTGATGGCCGCGTCGGTCTGGAGGAAGCTCTCGTGCCCGTCGTTGGTGACGCGGCCCTTGGCGGAGATGATGCCGGCCGTCACCGTCTGCGGCAGGCCCTCCGGGGCGCCGATGGCCAGCACCCAGTCGCCGACGTGGACGTGCTCGCTGTCGCCGAGGGGCGCGGAGATCAGCCTGTCGGGGGGCACCTTGACGATGGCCAGGTCGTTGGCCTGGTTGGTGCGCGCCCACTGGGCCTGGAGCTTGCGGTTGTCGGCCAGGGCCACCTCCACCGTGTCGGCCCCGTGCACCACGTGCCAGTTGGTCAGGATATAGCCGTTGTTGGCATCGACGATGATGCCGCTGCCGAGGCCCTGGCGGTAGTAGTACTGCGCCGGCGGCGGCGCCTGGGGCTCCAGCCCGCCGTCGCCGAAGAACCGCCGCAGGAAGTCGCGCATGTGGGGGTTGGGCTGCGGCTGGACCTTGATCGTCTGGCTGGTGCGGATGACGACGACGGCGGGCTTGACGGCCGAGGCGATCGAGTGGAACAGCGGCGAGAGCGTGTCGCCCTTGCGCAGTCCGGCCATGCCCTCGCGGAGGGCCCGCACCTCAGCCGACGTTTGGGCGTAGGTGATGCGGCCGAGGAACGTCGGCAGGTAGATCAGGACGGCGGCGAGGACGGCCAGGATCGGCAGCCACACCGCCCAGCGGGTGGTGCTGTTCATGTGTTGCTCCTTCATTCTGTGGGTTCGCCCCCTCGCCGGAATTATAGACGCGCCCGCGGACGGCCGATGATACCTGCGGGTCGGCAGCGTGGGCGGAGTCCGGAATCCAGTGGTGGGCGAGACGGCCGTGAAGGACGAGGCCGGCGTTCTGCGCAGCCTGCTGGCGGTGGGCGCCAGCCTGTCGGCGGTGCCGGACCGCGGGCAGATGCTGGAGGTGGTGCTGCGCGAGGCCCGCCGGCTGGCGGGCGCCGAGGCGGGAACGCTGTACACCGTGGCCGACGGCAAGCTCCGCTTTGCCGCCGCCCAGAACGACCGGCTGGACACCTCGGCCATAGCACGCCACATCCTCGACCAGGAGCTGCCCGTTTCTGCCGATTCGCTGGCGGGCTATGTGGCGATGACCCGCCAGGCGCTGAGCCTGCCCGACGCCGCCCGCCTGCCGTCCGGGGCGCCCTACCGCGTCTGCCGCCGCCTCGACGCCGCCACCGGCTACCGCACGCGGAGCATCCTGGCCGTCCCGCTGACCTGCCCCGACGGCCAATGCGTCGGCGTGCTGGAGCTGATCAACCGGCTGGACGAGGGCGGGCGGCCGGCGGCGTTCGATTCGCCCGCCGACGACGGCCTGCGGTCGCTGGCGGCGATGGCGGCCGTCACCATCCACAACCACCAGCTCCAGCAGCGCCTGCGGCAGGCGCACCTGGAGACGATCCTGCGCCTGTCGGTGGCGGCCGAGTACCGCGACGACGACACCGGCGAGCACGTGCGGCGGATCAGCCGGACCAGCGCCGTGCTGGCCGAGCGGCTGGGCCTGCCCGCCGAGCGCGTGGAGCTGGTCCGCTGGGCCAGCCCGATGCACGACATCGGCAAGATCGGCGTGCCGGACGCGGTGCTGCTGAAGCCAGGCCCGCTGGACGCCGAGGAGCGGCGGATCGTCGAGCGCCACACCACCATCGGCGCCAGCATCCTCGGCGAGCCGACCAACGAGTTGATCGCCCTGGCGCGCGACGTGGCCCTGACCCATCACGAGCGGTGGGACGGGGCGGGCTACCCCGCGGCGCTGGGCGGCGAGGACATCCCCCTGGCCGGGCGCATCGTCTGCTGCGCCGACGTGTTCGACGCGCTGGTCTGCAGGCGCTGCTACAAGGAGCCCTACCCGCTGGCGACGGCGCTGAACGTGCTGCGGGGCGAGTCCGGGGCCCATTTCGACCCCCGCGTGGTCGAGGCGTTCTTCGAGGGCCTCGACGACGTGCTGGCCCCCTACCGCCACGGCGCCGGGCCGCTCGCCGCCGGCGAGACGGTCGCCTGAGGCCGCGCCGGAGCGCGGCACGTCGGCGGCCAGTCTCCCTTCCTTCCCGACGCCCCGTTGACGCGCGCGCCTGGGGGCGGCAGAATGTCGCGCCTCTTCGTTTCCGCCCACGACGAGAACGCGATGCTGAACGCCCTGAAGAAAGCCGTTTGCGAAGCGAACCTCCGGCTGCTGGCCGAGGGGCTGGTGTTCCACACGTTCGGCAACGCCAGCGCGATCGACGCGCGGCGGCGGCACGTGGTGATCAAGCCCTCCGGCGTGCCGTACGATCGCCTGCTGCCGCGGCACATGGTCGTCGTCTCGCTGCGCACGGGGCGCGTGGTGGATGGCCGCCTGCGCCCCAGCAGCGACACGCCGACGCACCTGGCGCTGTACCGCGCCTGGCCGGATGTGGGCGGGGTGGCGCACAGCCACAGCCTGCACGCCACGGCCTGGGCGCAGGCGCGCGGGGCGATTCCCGCCCTCGGCACGACGCACGCGGATTACTTCCACGGCCCGGTGCCGTGCACGCGCCCGCTGCGGCGGGGCGAGATCGCCGCCGACTACGAGGCCAACACGGGCAAGGTCATCGTCGAGCGCTTCGCCCGCGGGCGGATCGACCCGCGACAGGTGCCGGGCGTGCTGGTGGCCTGCCACGGGCCGTTCACGTGGGGCGTCACGGCCGACGAGGCCGTCGAGAACGCCGCAGTGCTGGAGTACCTGGCGCGCCTGGCGGCGGCCACCGAGGCCCTCGACGCCCGCGCCCGACCCGCCCCGCGCGAGCTGCTGGCCAAGCACTACCGGCGCAAGCACGGCCCAGAAGCGTACTACGGGCAGGCGCGTTGACTCGGTGACTCGTGAACCCGTTGACTCGTTGACTCGGTGATCGGGAGGAACGGCAATGGCTGGACTGGGCGTGAACATCGACCACGTGGCGACGATCCGGCAGGCGCGGCGGACGGTGGAGCCGGACCCGGCCTGGGCGGCCGTCGAGGCCGAGCTCGGCGGCGCCGACTGCATCACCTTCCACCTCCGCAAGGACCGCCGGCACATCAACGACCGCGACGCCGAGCTGCTGCGCAAGGCCGTCCGCTGCAAGCTCAACATGGAGATGTCCATGGACGAGGAGATCGTGGGCATCGCCGAGCGCCTGCGCCCGGACCAGGCCACCCTCGTGCCCGAAAGCCGCCAGGAGATCACCACCGAGGGCGGGCTGGACGTGGCCTCGCAGCTTGTGCGGGCGCGCCAGCTCGTCGATCGGCTGCACGCGTGCGGGACGATCGTCAGCGCGTTCGTGGACCCGGCGCCGGCGCAGATTTCGGCCTCGCGTGCGGCCGGGTGCGACGCCATCGAAATCCACACGGGCGCCTACGCCAACGCGTGCCTGGAGGGCTTCGCGCCGGCGGCGGTGGCCGCACAGCGGCAGGCCCTGGCCGACATCGCCGCGGGCCTGGCCGCCGGGCGGGCGGCGGGACTCGTCGTCCACGGCGGGCACGGGCTGACGTACCTGAACGTCCGCCCCGTGGCCGCGATGGAAGGCTTCAGCGAGTTCAACATCGGCCACTCCATCATCGCGCGGGCGGTGTTCGTCGGCCTGCGTGCGGCCGTCGCGGAGATGAAATGCCTCATCGAGCAGGCGGGGCGCGAAGGCGAAGGGAGGCAGGCGTGACGATCGAGCAGCTCCGCCAGGCCATCGACCGCGGGTGCTACCGCGTGACCCGGCACGCCAGGAACGAGGCCTGGGCCGACGCCTTGCTGATGGAGGACGTTTGCCATTCGGTCCTGCACGGCGAGGTGATCGAGGACTACCCGACCGACAAGCCCTTCCCGAGCTGCCTGGTGCTCGGGCACGGGCGGGAGGGTAGTGCCATCCACAGCGTCTGGGCGTACAATGGGGCGACGGAGACGGCGGTCGTTGTCACAGTCCACAGGCCCGACCCCGACCGGTGGATTGACTTCCGCGCCAGAAGGAGCAAGCCGTGAAAGCGTTTGACAAGTGCCCCATGTGCGGCGGCGAAGTGGTCGAGAAGGAGGTCGAAGAGGTCCTCCGAGGCGGCGCGAATACCGCTGTCCTTACGGTCCAGGCCGAGGTCTGTCTCCATTGCGGTGAGCGCCTGTACCGCCCCGAAGACATTGAGCGTTTCGAGCAGATCCGCGAGAAGCTCGGCCGGGAGGAGACCTCCGGCTTCCGAGCGGTGGGGAAGGCCTACGAGGTGGTTTAGTCTGTTTCTCCAGCACACGCGGGCAGGACGAGATGAAACCGATTCTGGCATTGCACGGTTCGATGACGGCCCTGGTCACGCCGTTTCGCGACGGCCAGGTTGACTGGGAGGCCCTCGGGCGACTGGTCGACTTCCAGCTCGCCGGCGGCACGCAGGGGCTGGTTCCCTGCGGTACCACCGGCGAGAGCCCCACGCTCAGCCACGACGAGCACGACAAGGTAATCGAGCACGTCGTGCAGCGAGCGGCCGGAAAGGCCCTCGTCGTCGCCGGCACGGGCAGCAACTCGACGGCCGAGGCCCTGCGCCTGACGCGCCACGCCAAGCAGGCCGGCGCCGACGCCTGCCTCGTCGTCAACCCCTACTACAACAAGCCCACGCAGGAGGGGATGTACGAGCACGTGGCCGCGCTGGCCAACGTCGGCCTGCCTATCGTGCTGTACAACATCCCCGGGCGCTGCGGCGTGGAGCTGGCCGTCGAGACCATCGTCCGCATGTACCGCGACATCGACATGGTCGTCGGCGTGAAGGAGGCCACCGGCAAGCTGGACAAT
>Ga0172364_10000561_pt1 | contig 26655 bp, 28 predicted proteins | sample LakKivSesite10cm_FD_114545 | JGI IMG/M metagenome (GOLD analysis project Ga0172364, IMG submission 114545) | Sediment microbial communities from Lake Kivu, Rwanda - Sediment site 10cm | ecosystem: Environmental > Aquatic > Freshwater > Lake > Sediment | place: Rwanda: Western Province, Lake... | reverse complement strand
CTGGTCGTGGCGAACGCACGGTTCCACGGTGAACTCATACCGGTTGATCTATTGCTCTCCGAGTTGGCTGTAGATGCTGGCTTTGAAGTCGAGCGTATTATCGTCACACGCTACAAGGGCAATTCCAGCCAACAGATGGGACGCTTTGGTCGCGTGGCTGTGCGTGAAAGCATTGCAGTCTGGAGGAGGACATATTCGAATGCTCATGGGTCGAACGGAGAAGAATGATGGTTGAGAAGAAACTTCTGGACATCGGTTACCAGCGAACTTGTGATTGTCTACCTTCTCATTTAAACTGTTTGACTGCGAAGGAATGGCTGAAGTGCCAGATCGGAGTTTGGCAGTTTTACTATGAGGGGCGCGATGTTCGTGACAAGGAACTACACCCTGCAGTATTTCCTATAGCGCTTGCAGCTAAAGTGATCGCATTGTTCACCCACAAAGGAGAATTGGTTATTGATCCCTTTGTCGGAAGCGGAACGGCTTTGGTCGCTGCACGTGATCTAGACCGTAATGCAGTTGGATTCGACCTAAAGAAGGAATACATAGAACTCTGCGAAGGGCGACTGCTACAATTGCCCCTCGATACATCAAGTAAGCAATTAGCCATTCAGGATGATGCACGGAACATCGCGAGCTACTTTGAAGAAGAAACAGTATCCCTGATATTTACTTCCCCTCCCTACGCTAATCTCCTGAACCGCCGCAGGAAAAACAAGAGTAGAAGAGGCAATTTAAGGCAGAACGAACAGTATATGAAGGTCGAGCAATATAGTCAGGATGAACGCGACTTGGGAACTATGGAACTGGCCGCATACACCCAGGCGATAGGAGACATTTTTGAACGGTTATTGCCTCTGCTGAAGCCTAAAGCTCACTGCGTCATCAATGTACCAGATATGTGGTGGGAAGATGGGCGAGTCACCATTCATATTGCGCTTACGGAAGAACTCAGAAGGCGGGGGTATGAACTTAGGAATATCATCATCTGGGACAGAACCAATATTGTGAACAAGATAGGTATATTCGGTTGGCCCAGCAATTACATTACGATGGGCACGACATTTGAGTATCTCCTGGATTTCTGGAGGCCTGAGTAATGGTCAAACAACAAACTATGTTCAAAGAAATGCGAGAAGCATCACCCGACTACTTTGCCCAGATTTCACAGAGTCCTTGGGACAACGTCTATTGGTTCGCCAGGATGTTAATAGCATCTGACAAGTATGGGGGTGTTGGTGCAGACACGACGAGCATGCTTCAGATCGCAGCCGCTGTCCACACGGGCTTAACCAAACTCTCCGGTGAGAAAGATGAAGTTATCACTGCAGCGTTAATGGAAACTATCAAAAGAATCATGCGCAAGCGTTGGGAGCATACCAAGAAACTAGGGGTGGTTGAAGCACTATGTGAAGATCTGTCCGAAAGGCTATTAACCCCCAAGGACTTTCAGGTTCTCGCCCTTACCTGCGAGAGAGTAATGGTTCCTATAAAGCAAGCCCTTGACGCCATTCCCAGCGATGACCGTGTTTTTGCTGAGTCCATTGCAGGAGCACTCCTGAAGACAAAAGGTGAAGCGGGGCTTTCCACAGTGATCAACCTCTGGGATGATTTGGGGTCGTACGGCTGCATGACAGCAGAGCGCGTTGAGATCGTGCAAGCATTTGGACTGTTACGAAAGCACCTGACTGAGTTGGGTTTCACCGAGGTAGAAGAGGATCTGATCCTAACCGCTTTTTGTCAGGAATTTGAACGAAGAGTAGGACAGAAACGCAAAGGTAGGGCAGGGCGAGGCGTCGAAAACATCACGTCTCTGATATTGGAACACTTTGGATTCGAGCGCGTGAGCGAGCGGCCTGAACATTTCACCACCGGCCTGGAAATAGACCGTTGGGTGAAATGCAGGGATGGCTGGTATATTGGCATCTCCTGCAAGCGCACACTTCGAGAACGGTGGAAACAGGCCTACACCACGGACGTAGACTTGCTAAACCGACACAAGATCAAAGCCCTGTGGCATGTCCTGACATTCGACAGTGACCTCTCGGACGACAAACTCACAGAGATGGGAAGCCACCGGGCCATCTTTTACCTCGCTGACGACAGTCCGCGCTACAAGTCGGCCAGCAGGCACCCCGGCATGCAGAACTATGTCCGCCCAATGAGCGAGTTTGTGGCCGATCTGGCCAAAGAAGTCAGATAGATAAGGAACGTTATATGTTGGAAGAGCAGCCTGAGTCACTGTGGGTTGTTGTGAAGGTTGAAAGTGGCATCCCTGTAATGGTCGAAGCCTATTGGGACAGAGAGTCTGCCGAGACGCGAGAGCAGTTCTGGCGAGAGAACATGCGTCCAGAGTATGACGAAACCGGTGTTTTCGAGGCCCACATCGGACAGGCGGAATCGAACGATTGAAGCGACGTTTTCCCACTATTCGAAGAAAGGTGGCTTTTCATGATGCCTGAGTCGCCCATCCATCCATTGGAATACTATACCGACGCCGGCCCCATGACCGACTCGGGCGAGCACGCCGCGCTGTTCGACGGCCTGCCTACTGAAATCCCTGCCCTCTGCCAGGTCGTGCAGGGCGTCCTCCTGCACATCTTCTGGGCCGAGCGCTACGGCGTGACGCTCTCGGAGGAGCGCAAGCAAGAAGTGAACATCCGCCCGGTCGCGCAGAAACTGGCGCGCATCCGGGAACTGGACGATCGCCCGCTCACCGTCGCGCGCCCGCTGGAAAAGAAACTGGTCGGCAACTGCCGCGATTTTTCTGTTCTGCTGTGCGCCATATTGCAGCACCAGGGCGTGCCCGCCCGCGCACGCTGCGGGTTTGGCGCGTATTTCCTGCCCAACCACTACGAGGACCACTGGATCTGCGAGTATTGGAACGCCAGGCTTGCCCGCTGGGTGATGGTGGATGCGCAACTCGATGCGTTCCAGCGGGAGGTGCTCGAGATCAAGTTCGACCCGTGCGACGTGCCACGCGACCAATTTCTGGTCGGTGGCAAGGCCTGGCACGTGTGCCGCGCAGGCCAGGCCGACCCCGAAGCCTTTGGCATCTTCGACATGCATGGACTGTGGTTCATCCGCGGCGACCTGGTGCGCGACTTGCTTGCGCTCAACAAGGTCGAAATCCTGCCCTGGGACGGCTGGGGACTGATCGCCAGGCGCGACGAGGAACTCTCGGCAGACGACTTGACCTTGTTGGACCACGTCGCCGAACTGACGCGGGTGGACGATCCGCCGTTTGCCGAGGTGCGGGCGCTCTACGAAGGGGACGACCGCCTGCGCACGCCGCCGGAGTACCTGGCTGAACCGCAGCGGTTTGCTCTGGCCTGACCGCCCCGGCCCGGTCAGAGATTGACCAGAGCGAAAGGAGACCGGCCAGAGCAGGAGTGTGCATTCGTAAATTCGTCCATTCGCCATTCGCCATTCGCTATTCGCCATTCGCCATTCGCCATTCGCTATTCGCCATGACGAAGAAAAGTTCAGGTAAACCAACAGGTACAGGTAAAGATAAGGGCAAGGGCAAGCCGCAGCCCAAGCAGCCCCCTATTCGCCTGACGCTCGACCAGCAACTCGACATCCTCGGCTACGCGCTCCTGGCGGTCGCCGGCCTGACCATTCTCAGCTTCCTCTCCGCCAACCACGGGCTGATCCCGGGCTGGTGGCTGGGGGTCCTGCGGCGGACTTTTGGCTGGGGAGCCTACCTGGTGCCGCTGTTCGTCGGCGCGGTGGGGCTGTGGCTCGTCTTGCGCGACTTTGGCGACCGGCTGCCCCGCATGACCCCGCTGCAAGCCGTGGGCGTGCTGCTGGGCTACCCGGCTCTGCTGGCCACGCTCCACCTGCTGGAGGCGCTCTTTTTGTTCGAGGGCAACCTGCGCGCGATCGCCGAAGCGGGCCACGGCGGCGGCTACCTGGGCGCAGCGCTGAGCGGGCTACTGCTGAAAGGATTGGGCGACGTGGGCACAGTCGTCGCCCTGATCACCTGGTGGTTGGTCGTCGTCGCGCTCACCTTCAGGGTCACCGCCCAGGATGGCATACGGTTGTTCCAGGTTCTGTGGGCGCAGCTTCGGCTCAGCCGCCCGAGACCTCTGTCCACACTCTCCCAGCTCCCGCTGCGCGAGGCGCCCACGGCCCCGGCACGCGCTGCCACCTCTCCTGCCCCATCTGCATCTCCTGCCTCTGCCTCTCTACCGGCCCCGCCGGCCGCCCCTCTGCCACAGCGCTTTCTCGGCGGTGGCCAGGTGTGGCAAATCCCTGCGCTCGACGAGATTCTCGAGCCTGGCAACGGGCAGGACTTTAGCGCAGACATCCTGCGCCAGCAGGCGCGTATTATCGAGGAGACGCTGGAAAGCCTGGGCGCGCCGGTCAGGGTCAAGGAGATCAACTCTGGGCCGGTCGTGACGCAGTTCGGCGTCGAACCGCTCGTCACCACCAGCAACAACGGCAAAGAGACCAAGGTCAAGGTCAGCCGCATTGCCGCGCTGGCCGACGACCTGGCGCTGGCGTTGGAAGCCAAGACGTTGCGCGTCGAAGCCCCCATCCCCGGCAAGAGCCTGGTCGGCATCGAGGTGCCCAACCCGGAGGTTTCGCTGGTCGCGCTGCGGGACGTGATAGAGTCGGAGAGGTTTGCGGAAGTGGATTCTCCGTTGCGGTTGTGCCTGGGACAGGACGTCTCCGGCAACGCGGTCGTGGCCGACCTGACTGCCATGCCGCACCTGCTCATCGCTGGCACGACGGGCTCCGGCAAGTCGGTCTGCATCAATGCCATCATCGCCGCGCTGCTCTTGCAGAACACGCCGGACGACCTCAAGTTCCTGATGGTAGACCCCAAGCGCGTGGAGTTGACGGGCTACGACGGCATTCCGCATCTCCTGTCGAAAGTCGTGGTCGAGATGGAGCGGGTGACGGGTGCGCTCCAGTGGGTGTTGCGCGAGATGGACGGGCGGTACCGCCGCTTCTCCGAGGTGCGCGCCATCCACATCCGTGACTACAACGAACACATTGCGCCGCGCCAGGGCGAAAAGACGCTGCCGTACCTTGTGGTCGTCATAGACGAACTGGCGGACCTGATGATGATGGCCCCGCAGGAGACGGAACGCGCCATCTGCCGCATTGCACAGATGGCGCGGGCGACCGGCATCCACCTGTTGATCGCCACGCAACGTCCCAGTGTGGACGTCGTCACGGGGCTGATCAAGGCCAACTTTCCGGCGCGCATCGCCTTCAACGTCGCCTCATCGGTGGATTCGCGGGTCATCCTCGACATGCCCGGTGCCGAACAACTGCTGGGCCGGGGCGATATGCTGTTCCTGCCCCCTGACGTTCCATTGCCATTACGCCTGCAAGGCGCCTTCGTTTCTGACGAGGAATTGCGCCGGCTGGTGCAGTATTGGAAGGCGCAGGGGCGGGCAGAGCCAATCCCGGCCGGCAAGCCCGTGCAACGGCCCTTGTGGGAAGACATGGTTAAGAAAGGGCCGAGGGTGGAGTACGAGGACGAGTTATTGCCCGAGGTGATTGACGTGGTGCTGCGGGAAAACCGTGCTTCTATTTCGCTTCTTCAGCGCAAACTGCGCATCGGCTACACGCGGTCGGCGCGGATTATGGACATCCTCGAACGGCATGGCGTGGTGGGACCACAGCCTCCGGGTGGGCAGGCGCGCGAAGTCTTCCCCAGTGCAGCTCGGGCGCTGCTTAACCCCCAGGACAAGGCACAATGAGAGGAGTCGGCTACTCTTCTGCTGAGCGTCCGCGCCGTCCCCGCTTGAGTTCTGGCCACTCCAGTTGCCGGTCCGCCCTGGATTTGGCCGTGACCACGTGCTTTGCGGCCTGTGCCAGTTCGTCGGCGTCGTAGCCTCCCACCTGCGCCTTCAGTTTGTCCAACGCAGCGCGCTCTTTCTCTCCCAGGTTTCTTCCTGCCTCAGTATCTACACTGACCAACGCCAGCAACAATGCCCGCTCGTCGTCGGTCAGGTCCGCCTCGTTCTCCAGCAGCCGACGGGCCCCGCCGGGGTGGAAAATAGGGTGCTCTTGTTCACTCTTCGCCGTCATGGCTCCTCCTCGCATGGATCACGATGTGACATTTCGGCGCGCCGTGTCCCATCTGTTCCCTCAACTCAACCTCGACCGAGGCCTCCGGCAACAAGACCTCGAAGTAGGCAGACCACAGCCCCTGGCAGGCGATACAGGCCTGGTCGTAGCGCTCCAGTCCGGCCCGCTGCGAGCCCAGGAGCGCCGCACAGCGCGCGACAGTGATGTCAATCTGCTCTCCTGCGGCAGCAAGTTCGGCGTCGAAGCCGGCCGCCAGTACGCCTCGGAAGTAGGTGAAGATGATCTGGGCAGCATCGTCTAAATCGTTAGCGGCCTGCTTGCCCAGCGCGCGCAACATCCTCCGCATCTCGATGCGTCCAAAAGCGGCCCGTACCCGCGCATTCAGGCGCGCCGCCGTCTCCCACCCGAATTCGTCGTATACCTTGAGGAACCACTGCCCGTCCCAGGCCATTGCCAGGAGCGCCACCATGTTGGCCCTCGTCTCAGACGAAATCGCGTACTGCGCCATACTTGCCTCCTCACTGGCCTCGCCAATCCGGCACTTGCGCCCGGTGCCGCCAGCGCCACCATACCCCCACCGGGTACCCAATCATCTTGGCCACGTCGCCCATGACGCGGATCACCGGCACCCACAGTGCTGCTTGCAACTTCTGGGCGGGGCCCAGTCCTCCCCACACCCGCGCCAGCCGCCGCCAGCCCACCCAGAACATCCCCGGTATCGCGGTCAGATAGAGCGCCCACCACCAGGGACTGAACACTGCCCCGGCGGCGGTGATGAGCGGTACGGCGACCAGGTAGGTCAGGTAGCGGATGGCGTGTCGCCTGCGCCACAGGTCCGCCTTGCCGTCACCCCGCGCATAGCGGTAGTACTGCACGAAGAAGGCGCGCACGTCAGAGCGTGGCCGGAAGTAAACCAGCGCCTCAGGTGCAAAGACGAACGGCCCAAAACGCTCGCGCAGGCGGAAGTCGAAGATGAGATCCTCACAATAGTCGAGCCACTCAGGATAGCCCCCTACTGCAACCCAGGCGCTTTTCCGAAAGGCAACCGAGCGGCTGGAGGGAAGGAAGTGGGCTGGATTGACCTCCTGCAGCTCTGGAAGTACCGTCGCGCCCATCGCCGTCTCGAACGCCGTGTGCGGATCGGGGAGGAAGAAGCCGGCGACGGCCTGGGTTCGCGCATCCGCAAACGGCGCGGCGATCTTTTCCAGCCACTGTGGGCTTGACCGCACACCCGCGTCAGCCACGGCGATGACCTCGCCTGTGGCAGCCTCAATCGCTGCGTTACGCCCCTGCGAGATATTGGTTCCTGGCCGCCGGATGACCCATAGCGGCAGGCGGCTCTCGGCCTCCAGCAGCGGCAGTGTGCCGTCGGTCGAACCGCCATCGCAGATGACCACCTCGTCCGGGGGATGGGTCTGAGCAACCAGGCCGTCCAGCATGCGGGGCAGGCTCTCAGCCTCGTTCAGCACGGTGACGACGACGGAGATACGCATTGGACATGATTATACACGACGATGCGCCTATCGCCAAGCTTCCCAAAAGCTCAACCGTGCACTGAGACGTGCAACTGCAATTTGACGTTTGTGGGCAAGCGTGGTATAGTATCATTGTAGGACTCGGTAAGTTCAGGTAGCGATGTTCATTCTGCCCGGGCTTGCGATGCCCGGGCAGTTTGCATATCGGCCTCCTCTGAATCGCTCCGGCCTACAGAATATCCCAAGTAAGGAGTGTGAGTACGGCAGTGAACGAGAGAGAAACAGGTATTGTCAAGTGGTTCAATAGCGCCAAGGGCTACGGATTCATTTCGCGTGACCAGGGTGGAGACGTGTTTGTCCACTACTCCGCCATTGAGAGTGCAGGTTTCCGTACGCTCGAGAAGGACCAGCGAGTCGAATTCAACGTCGAGCAAGGTCCGAAGGGCTTGCAGGCCACCCACGTCACCCCGCTGTGAGACTTGTGCGGGCGTCTATATGAAGCGGCGGTAAGCCGCACCCAGAGGAGGAGATATGTCCAAAAAGTTGTACGTTGGCAACCTGAGTTACAGCGTAACCGACGGTACGTTGCAGGAACTGTTCAGTTCCGTCGGCGAGGTCGCATCTGTTAGCGTCATCACCGACCGCATGACAGGGCGGTCGCGTGGTTTCGCCTTCGTCGAGATGGCGGATAGCGCAGCCGCCCAGCAGGCCATTGCCCAACTGAATGGCCGTATGGTGGATGGCCGGGCGCTCAAGGTGGCAGAAGCCCGTCCACAACAACAGTCCGGTGGTGGTTTCCGTGATAGGCCAGGCGAGGGCCGCCGCCGCAGATAAGCGCGCTACATAAACACAAATAGAATATAAACAAGAACCGTGCACGCCTGGCGCTGAGCCGGACGTGCACGGTTTGTCGTTCCTGGCCCGTGGATCAGGATGCTTGCTCTGCGAGTTCTCCCCGCACCGTCCGCAGCAGTGCCTCCGCCTTCAATTCAGCCAGCGTGTAGCAGGGAGCCTCGAGGTGCTCGGCCAGGGCCTGTGCCAACCCCTGGTCGAAGGCCTCGTGCTCCATGTTGATCACCACCGAGCGGATGTGGGCCTGCAGAAATGTCTCTGCGATGCGGTAGGCCTCTTTCTGTGGCGGCAGATTGGTCATCGAGACGTTACCCGCGCCGTCGGTCAAGAGCACCATCAGCGGTATCAGGTCGGGATGCTGCCGCAACTCGCGCGTGATCACGTCGTAAGCGGTCTGCAGGCCGGCCGAAAGAGGGGTCTTGCCGCCGACGGGGATGTCGGCCAGCGCCCGGCGTGCCAGTTCGACGCTGTTGGTCGGCGGGAGCACGACGCGGGCGTTGTTCTTCTGGAAGACGACCAGTCCCACCCGGTCGCGCCGCTGGTAAGCGTCGGTCAGCAGCGACATGACAGCCCCCTTCGTCGCCTGCATCCGCTCGGCCACCGCCATGGACCAGGAGGCATCCACGACGAAGAGCACCAGGTTGGCAGCGCGGCGCACGCGCACCTTGCGCTGGTAGTCGTCGGCGCGGAGCGCCAGGGCGGGGCCATCCTCGTGCTGGCGCTCACGTTGATGGGGGGCGGCCGCACGGAGTGTGGCGTCAAAGGCCAGGTCGTTGGGATCGCCTGGAGAGGGACGGGCCTGGACGTAGCGGCCGCGCTTGCGATCGGTACGGGTCTGGCTGCGGCGGCCACTCGCGGAGCGGGTTAGCCGGTCAAGCGGTGTGTCCAACTGGCGCGGCGTGAACGCTTCGCCTATAGTGATTTCTTCGCCGCCTTCCCACCAGCGCCCTTCCGACGGCCACTGGGGGACAGTTTGTAACACCGGCTCCCGCGCTACCTGGGCTTGTTCGTCGAGAGATTCCTCGTCACGTGTGTCCCCAGATACGGCTTTTTTTTTACCGGCGATTTCGGCAGCCGTCTCGCTTTGTTCCTCGCTCTCAGCCTCGACCGGATTCTGGGCGCGGGCCTCAGCCAGGCGCTCTGAAAGGTCCCCCAGCGTAACCTCGGCCTCCTGTAATGGGTGTCGCTTCAACCGGTGCGGCAGCGCCAGTTCGGCCGCCAATAGAATGTCACGGTCGCTCAGGCACGTGCGTCCCTCGAAAGCGGCGTGAGCGCGAGCAGTCTTGAGCACCACCAGGTCGGCGCGGTGACCATCTACCCCCAACTCGCCCATCATCGTCGCGATGGCCGCCAGGTCCGACTGAGAGTAGCGTACCTCTGGCAGGAGGCAACGGGCGCGAGCGATCTCTCTCGACAGCACCTGCTCTCTGGAGGCCCACTCCGCACAGAACCCCTCGGGATCGGCCTCGTAGGCCAGGTTCCACCTCATGATCTCCATCCGGGCTGCAGGGTCACGGATACCCTGGATGTCTACGCACAGCGCAAAACGGTCAAGCAACTGGGGCCTGAGGTCCCCCTCCTCCGGGTTCATCGTGCCGATAAGGATAAAGCGGGCGGGGTGGCTGAACGAAATGCCCTCCCGCTCGACGACGTTGACGCCCATCGCTGCCGCGTCGAGCAGCAAGTCCACGACGTGGTCATCCAGCAGGTTGACCTCGTCCACGTAGAGGACGCCCCGGTTGGCTGCGGCAAGCACCCCCGGTTCGAAATGCCGCTCGCCCTTCTGGATGGCGCGCTCGATGTCGAGCGTACCCACGACACGGTCTTCGGTCGCGCTGACAGGCAGGTCCACGAAGCGGGTGCGCCGGTGGGCGCGCGGCAATCCATCCCCGGCCTCGGCCCGCTCGTGACACTCAGTGCACCACAGCGCCGGCTGGTCGGGATCGCAACTGAAAGGGCAGTCGGCAACGATCTCAATCTCGGGGAGCAGCGCGGCCAATGCACGGGCGGCGGTAGACTTGGCCGTGCCGCGCTCGCCCCGGATCAGCACCCCACCGATCTGGGGGTGAATGGCGTTCAGGATCAGCGCGCGCTTCATGCGCTCCTGTCCAACGATAGCGGTAAATGGGAATATAGATGGCATAGCGGGTAATCTGGTCACACTGCCACCCTTTGAACACCTACAAACTCCGATGGTGCAAGGGTGAGGAGTTCATCTTCGCTCATGACTTCCAGGCAGAGAAGAATGGCTTCACGTATGCGTTCCAACAGTTTATCCAATGAACGTGCTTGTGTATGGCAGCCGTGCAGCTCAGGCACGCTGGCGACGTAGTAGCCATCTTCGTCCTGTTCGATAATTACCGTAAACTCACGCGCCATTTGGCCCTCCTGTTGATATATGCACTATTATACCGCAGTCATGGCGAAAGCGGAAACCTCCTTGCCTGCCGTATCACTCGGAGGCCCAGCATTCGGTGATTTGTGACGGCTACTCTTCCTCCTCGAACATTTCCACCTGGTAAGTGTACACGTCGAGGCCGGGATGACGGTAGACGTCGGCGGGAAGATAGGCTTTGAGACACAGGTGCTGCAGGAATTCCTGGGGCTCCGGCAACTTTTCCCACACCTGGGGAAGGAAAGTGGCCCGATTCCAGCCGCGCTCGATGACCACGCCGTCTACGCCTGGCCGCAACCTGGCGATGAGATCATCTGGGCCGTCATAGGACAGGCGCTGAGGGGCGCTCAGTACAGAAATCTCGACGTGCAGGTCATCCAACTCTTGCGGGCGCATGGGGGGAAAGCGGGGATCGTGGAAAGCAGCAGCGACCGCGTTTTCGCGCACGTCCAGCACCAGTGGGCGGCGCGGCTCCAGCGAGCCGATGCAGCCTCGCAACTCTCCGCGCTTAGTCAGCGTGACGAAACTGGCTCCGTCGCGCCGCAACTCCTCCGGTACGGTATCCAGGTCCAGCGGGGACAATTCCCGGCGGTGAGTGGCCTGTACGATCGTCTCTCGCGCCAGTTTGAGCAGGTATCGGCGGTCTTCCGGTGAAAGAGGCATAGGTATCTCCTCCTGGTATTCACCCTCCCGCAGGTTGTTATCAAACCTGCGGGAGGGTAGGCTGAGTTAGAATACGATGGCGGCGTAACCGACAAAGTCAGTGGCCGGGCCCTGGGGCATCACGTGGTGGCTGGTAGTGTACTCCAGCAAATACCCCTTCTCTGCCCCCAGTGTCCGGGCGGCAGCGACCGTCGCGGCCACCGCCCCACCGCCGCAGGCGTTATGGTGGGTAGTAGTCTCAGTGACGACGTCCTCTGCCCGCAGTGCCAGGATGAGGCCGATGACTCGCTCGTCGTTGGCTCGTACCCACTCCAATGCCCGCTCGCCCGTGCCGGCCGGTGCAAAGCCATAGTACGTCCTTCCATAGTGGGTCAGGTCAGTAGTGCCAACGATGACGACAGACTTTTGTGCCGTGTGGATCGCCTGGCCTATAACCTCACCGACGTGGGCAGCGTTGTCGTCGGGGGGGATCAGGACAGGGACAATCTTGGACTTGGGGAAGAGGTATTGGACGAAAGGCACCTGTACCTCGACCGAGTGCTCGCCGGTGTGCGCCTCTGGACTGTCCGCCAGCAGGTCAGCGCCAGCCTTGAGAACGTCCGTTGCCAGTTCCTCGTCCACCTCAACCTCGCCCAGGGGAGTGGCCCAACGACCGCGCGCGTAGACGGCTGAGCGGGCCCCGCCCCAGCGATGTACGGCGCTGAGCAAAAAAAAGGTCTCGGGTGCACCCCGGGCATGGATGGCGGCAAAGACTCGGGCGGCGACAGCGCCCGAGAAGACCCATCCGGCGTGGGGCACCAGGCCAGCGACAATCTTCCCAGGAAGGTCGGGGCTGGGCCCGGCAGGCAAACACTGCTTGATCATTCTGACACAACTCTCTCGGTCACCAGGGTAGAATTGGCCGGCGACGACCGGGTGACGGACGGGCAACTTGGACATCGGACACCTCCTACAAATGGCAAATGGCAAATAGCAAATAGCAAATCGGCAAATCAGCAAATCGGCAAATCAGCAAATCGCAGATGGCGGAATGGAATTGATGGCACTCGTCGCGGGTCACGACCACACTCCGGCGATGGCGTGGCCACATTGAGGGCATACGCCGCGCTGGGGCCATAACTCGTTCAGGCTGTACCAACGGCGTTGGATCAGTTGTTGCCCACACTGGGGGCAATACGTGCTCCCCCGATCCGCATCCATCACGTTGCCCACGTATACATAGTGCAGCCCGGTCTGTTTGCCGATTTCGTAGGCGCGGGTCAGGGCGTGCTGGGGAGTCCGCGGCCGGTCGAGCATTTCGTAATCGGGGTGGAAGGCAGAGATGTGCCAGGCCAGATCCGGGGTGACTTCTGCCAGCCACGTGGCCATCGCCCGCAGTTCGTCCTCCAAGTCGTTGAGGCCAGGGATCAGCAGCGTGGTGACCTCGATCCAGATGTGGGCCTGGCGAGCGATGTGGGCGATGTTACGCTTGACCGGCTCCAAACGCGCCTGGCACTGCTCCCGGTAGAACGCTTCGCTGAAGGCCTTGAGGTCCACGTTGATGCCGTCCAGGTAGGGTTCGATCCTCTCGAGCGCAGCCTGTGACATGTAGCCGTTAGAGACGTAGACGTTCTTGATCCCGTGTTCGTGGGCCAATTTGGCGGTGTCGTAAGTGTACTCGAAGAAGACGGTCGGCTCGTTGTAGGTGTAGGCGATCATCGGGACGTGGTTCCTGAGACAGGCGTTGACGAGCGCTTCGGGCGTGGCCGGCTGCCCCAGGTAATCGCGCTGATCGTCGAAATCGCGCACCTGTGACATCTGCCAGTTCTGACAGAATGGACAACGGAAATTACATCCGTACGTGCCGATGGAGAGAATATCACCACCGGGCAGAAAATGGAAGAGGGGCTTCTTTTCGACCGGGTCCACGTGGGCAGCGATGGCCTCACCGTAGACGACCAGGTACAGCGTGCCATCTGTATTCCGGCGCACGCCGCACTTGCCGGTCTCCCCTGGCTTGACGGCGCAAAAGTGCTCGCAGACCTGGCACTGCACAACACCACCGGAAAGTGGCTTGGTGAGATAAGCTTCCTTACGCATCAGGACCCCTCCCTGGATTACATTATAGCACAAAATGGCAGCATGGACATGGTTGCTATTGACATTGTGACACTCTTGTGTATACTAACCGGCCAGAGAACGGTCGAATTCGGCGGTCAATTCATCCAGTCTCAAGGAGGACAAGAATGAATAAGATACATCGCAGCAACGTCATAGGCACGCTTCTGATCGTACTCATCGCTTTCAGCCTGATTGCTCCAGCCGTGGCGTCAGGCCCGGTTACACCACCGCCCCAGGCCCCGCAATCCATCAAGGGAGGGCCATCTGCGATCTTACGCTGGGACCCCATACCCTCCAACTTTCATGTCCCGCCCCCTCGGGAATTCTCACAGTTACACATCCAGAGTGCGACGATTACCGTGAACTATCTTCCCGGCGGAACAACCAACATGGCCGGCACGTATTGCTATGAGTGGCCTAACAACGCCAAAACCGCTTTCGGCTACGCTGCAAGTATATGGGCGTCTCTGATCAACTCCTCGGTGCCGATCGAGATCAATGCCTGCTGGGCAGAGTTGAATCCGGGTGTGCTTGGGTATGGAGGAGCACTAACCTACCACACAGGTTTCACCGGCAGTCAGCCCAACACCCAGTATCCAGCAGCGCTGGCGAACGCGCGCTCTGGAACCGACCTGAATGATAGCGATGGATATGATAATGATGGTGACGGCAGCGACGACGACGATGACATGATCCTCGCATACAGCCGGAGCTACAATTGGTACTTTGGCACCAACGGTAACCCGCTTCCCGATCAGCTCGACTTTGTCAGCGTCGTGCTGCACGAAATCGCCCATGGCCTGGGATTCAGTGGCTCCATGAATAGGGATGATGGTGTATACAACCCCAGTCAGGGCAATTATCAAGAGTGCAATGGTACGGCAGGTATGGGGTGTTGGGGCTGGGGTACCGGAAACCCTGTCATCTATGACCGTTTCACCGAAAATGGTTCTGGTCAGAGCCTCATCAATGCGAGCCTGTTCCCTAATCCATCAGCGGCGTTGGGAACCCAGTTGACCAGTGGCAACGTATACTTCGACGGTGCCAGCGCCAACGCAGCGAACGGTAGCAGCAGGCCCAAACTATATGCCCCCAGCACGTGGCAGCCTGGCTCCAGTTACGCGCACCTCGACGAGATCTATAATGGTACAGCAAATGCGCTGATGACGTACTCTCTCGGCAACGGAGAGTCGGAGCACGACCCAGGCCCGATTGCGCTGGGCATCCTCCAAGATGTAGGCTGGACCACCCCAGGAGCCGCGGCCCCGACGGTGACGAGCATCACGCCGGCCAGCGGAGTCAACACCGGCACCGTCCACATCACCAACCTGGCCGGTACCAACTTCCAGTCGGGGGCCACAGTCAAGTTGACCAAAGCGAGCCAGTCAGACATCAATGCCACTAACGTGGCCGTGGCGAGCGCGTCCCAGATCACGTGTGACTTTGCCCTGACGGGGGCGACCACCGGGCAATGGAACGTGGTGGTCACGAACCCAGATATGCAGAGCGGCCAACGGCCCAACGGCTTCAGGGTGTATGCCCCCGGAGGTAGCGATTACTACGTTCATCTGCCCTTAATACTCCGCTGCTACCCTCTGGTGCCCTTCCTTCAGCCCATTAGCAACCCCGACGGCGACGGCATATATACGGTCACGTGGTCGTGGCCCCCCTGCGGCTCATCGCCTTCCTACTATGAATTGCAGGGTGACGACGATCCCTCATTCGGCAGTCCGTCTACGTTCACCGAGTACGACACCGACTTCGAGGCATACAGCCCGGCGCCAGCGACCTATTACTGGCGCGTGCGTGGCTATGTCTCCGGCACAGGGGTAAGTGCGTGGAGCAATGTCCAGAGCGTAACGGTAGGTAGCTTTGCTTACGTGTGGATAGACAACGACACCGGCGGAAGCCTGACCGTTGAAATCGTCGGAGTCGAGAAGAGGACTTTCTCGACCGGGTATGATGGCTACTGGCGCAGTGTTTCGCCGGGACAATATACGTACAAGGCATGGGCCCGATGTGGATCAGGCTCTTGGACAAAGAATTTCGCGGCAGGCTATAAATACGAGTTGAGGTTCTGGTGTACTTACAGTGTGGCCTCGACACCGGCGGCACTTCTCGGCCAGTACGATGTGCATGCGTCGCCCATGATAAGAGACTTCAATACCATGCGCTGACCGCGGCCTACGGTTTCTATAAATCCACCAAAGGCTCCTGGATAAGGAGCCTTTATTGTGTTGACACCTTTCCTGCACGGCGGTAAAATATGACCCGGGAGGAATAATAACGATGGTCCAAGAGACAGCGGGCATGGACGAACTACGCCAGGAGGTATATGCCTTACGTCAGGAAGTCAAGGCGTTATGGCAGGTAGTGCGTGAGCGAATGGCCCCCTATGTTCACGAGGTGGTGGCAATTACGCCTGTCGTTCCCGAGCATCTGCCCCACACAGAATATGTATTGGCTGCGCTGCAGGAGATGGGACTGCTGGCAGCACCCCTACCGGATTCACTCCACCCATCCGATGAGTGGGAGCGTATGTCCGACGAGGAGCGTGAAACGGCCCGTAAGCAACTATATGCCATGAAGTTAGAACCACCTCTTTCACAGATCATCATCACTAATCGGCACAGGTGGAAATCGTGACTGCCCTCTACTTCGATGCCAGCGCACTGGTCAAGTACTATGTGCGTGAGCCGGGTAGCACTTGGGTGCGGGCTCTGATTATGGAGCAGGCCAACATCGCCTTTATCACTCTCCTGACAATCGTTGAGGTGTCGGCCGCTATATCCATCTGTGAGCGAACTGGAAAACTGACACATCGTCAACGTTGGCAAGCCTACGATGCCCTCAAAGAGGACGTACGGCGAGGATTTTTCAGACCATTGAACATCTCTGCCGCCATCGTTGGCGAGGCTGCTGATCTGACTCAGCGTCACTCGCTGAAGGGATACGATGCTGTCCAGGTGGCATCGGCATTGGTGTTGAGCCAGGCCCTAGAAGTATTGCAGACTGAGCCACTGATCTTCGTCAGTGGCGACACGCAGGCATTAACTGCTGCTGAGGCTGAAGGGTTGGCTGTGGACGACCCCTTCCGCCACGTGAAATCCAACGAAGGGAGTCAATAGCCCATGGACATTCCGAACCTGCGCTGGTGGGGCTGGGGCACGCTGGACCAGGACTATTCGCTGGAGGGCCGCACGGCTTTCTGGCCCACGCTCCAGGCCTGGCTTGAGCTGCTCGATCAGGCCATCGAGCACGAGACGCCCCCTGTGTCCCTGGAGGACATTGCGTTGCCGCCGCCGCGCCTGGACGACCCGATACTCTCGTCTTTGCGCAAGTTGCTCGGCGAGGAGGCGGTACGCACCGACAGGCTTGCCCGCATCGAACACGCCTACGGCAAGTCCTACCGTGACCTGGTCCGCATCCGCGCTGGCTACATCCCCAATCCTCCTGACGCCGTCGTCTACCCTGCTGATCAGGGACAGGTCGCTTCCCTGCTGGCCTGGGCTGCCGATCGCGACGTCGCGATCATTCCCTTCGGCGGTGGCAGCTCCGTCCTGGGTGGCGTTGAGCCAGCCCCCGGTGACGACCCTGTCATTACACTTGACCTGGCCCGGCTGGATCGCGTCCTGGCGGTGGACCCGCTCTCACGCACGGCCCACATCCAGGCTGGTGCGACCGGCCCGGAAGTGGAGACCCAACTCAACGCCCGGGGTTTCACACTTGGGCACTTTCCCCAGTCCTTCGAGTTCTCCACCCTCGGTGGCTGGATTGCCACCCGTTCGGCCGGCCAAAACTCTGTCGGCTACGGCAAAGTCGAGCATATGACGCAGGCCGTGCGTGTCGTCACCCCGGTCGGGATCATCGAGACAAAGGACATCCCTGCCACTGCTGCCGGCCCCAGTCTTCTGGAACTGCTCATCGGCTCGGAGGGCACCTACGGCGTCATCGCCGAGGCCACGATGCGCATCCATCCTTTGCCAGCAGTGCAGGATTACCGCGGCATCCTCTTTCACAACCTGGAGGACAGCATCGCCGCTTACCGCGACTTGATGCAGAGTCCGGCGCTGCGTCCGTCTATCATCCGCCTGTCCGATGCACCCGAAACGGCCGCTTACACCGTGATGGGTCACGAACATCGCGGGCTACGCCGGTTGGCTGACAGTTTGATCGATGGATACCTGAAGGTGCAGAGGTACGATCTGGTTGCCGGGAGCACCCTGATGTTGCTGGGCTTCGATGGCGACACCGACTGGACTGCCCGGCAATGGGAGCAAGCACTGGAAATATGCGGTGACCATCGGGGACTCTTGCTAGGACGGACAGTGGGAAGGTCGTGGGTGCGCGACCGGTACGCCCAGCCCTACCTGCGCGATACGCTCCTGGGGCGCGGCGTCCTGGTGGACACATTGGAGACGGCCACGACCTGGTCGAACCTGGTGCACCTCTACGAGGCGATGGTCAGCGCCATGAAGGGAGCCATCGCTGCAACTGGCGGCGGCCCGGGCTTCGTGATGACGCACGTCTCTCACGCCTACGCACACGGCGCTTCGCTCTATTCGACCTTCCTGGGCCGCCAGGTGCCCGACCCCGACCCGCTGGCGAAACAGGCTCAGTGGCAGGTCGTCAAGCAAGCTGCGACCGACGCCATCCTGGCTGCCGGGGGCGCGCTCACCCACCACCACGGTATAGGCCGCGATCATGCTCCCTGGCTTGAGGAAGAGATCGGCCCGCTGGGTGTGAAAGCGCTGCGGGCGCTCAAGCCGGTCTTCGACCCTACCGGCATCATGAACCCCGGCATTTTGCTGCTTTCGTAAAGGAGTGGACGAGCATGGCTGAAACGTCGCTGAGCCGTTCCTTCTCTGCCGTTGCCCGCCAGGAGAACGTCGAGCGCCTGGCCCAGGAGGAGTTTGACCTGCTGATCATCGGCGGTGGCATCACCGGTGTGGCGATCGCCCGCGATGCGAGCCTGCGTGGCTTCCATACTGCGCTGGTTGAAAAGGACGATTTCGGCAGCGGCACCAGCAGTCGCTCCACGCGGCTCATCCACGGCGGCATCCGCTACCTGGAATATGGCGAGTTCAAGCTGGTGTTCGATGCCTGCAGCGAGCGGCGCGTGATGCGCAAGATTGCCCCTCGACTGGTGCGCCCGTTGCCCTTCCTTTACCCGCTCTACCGGGGACAGAAACCGGCGCCGTGGAAACTCCGCGTTGGGACGACCATGTACGATGCGCTGAGCCTCTTTCGCAACGTGCAACGCCACCGCTGGCTGCATCCACCTGAAGTAGAGCGACGCGAGCCGCTGGTTGCCGGACGGGGCCTGCTTGGCGCGGCCCGCTACTACGACGCACAGGTGGACGACGCCCGCCTGACGTTGGTGACCGCCAGGTCTGCCCATCTGCACGGAGCGGTGCTGGCGAACTATGCGCGCGTGGTCGGATTGATGACAGCAGAGGGACGCGTCGTTGGTGCTCACGTCCTGGATGAGCTCAGCGGGCGGGAGATCGAGGTGCGGGCCAGGGTCGTCGTCAATGCGACCGGCATCTGGGCAGATGACATCCTTGAACTGGATCAGCATCGCAAGACCCCCATGATCCGTCCAACCAAAGGCATTCACCTGTTCGTCCCCGGGACGCAACTGCGCAGTCAGCACGCCGTGATATTTAGCGTTCCTCGCGACCGCCGGCACATCTTTCTGATCCCCTGGGGCGACTTTACACTCGTCGGCACCACCGACACCGACTATCAGGGTGACCTGGACAACCCTGCTGCTACCCTCGACGACGTCGAGTATCTGCTGGAAGCCATGCGATATACGTTCCCCGGCGCCCACATCACACACGACGACGTCATCAGTACGTTTGCCGGTCTGCGCCCGCTCGTATTTTCCCCAGGCAGTCCGTCCGCGATCTCCCGCGCGCACGTGATTGTGGAGAACCCATCTGGCCTGCTCACCATCACCGGTGGCAAACTGACCACGCACCGGCTGATGGGCAAGCAATTGACCGACCGTGTCCAGAAGAAGCTGGCCGAAGAGTTTGGCATCCATGCCCGCTCAGAGTGCCGCACCAAGGAGCCGCTGGATGGCGCACAGATCGAGCGCGTGCAGGTGGGCAACGTAGACGAGGTGGTGGGCAACCATCTCGCGGAAGCCTATGGCAGCGATGCCAGGTGGGTGCTGGCTTATGCAGAGGAGAACGCCAGTCTGGGGGAACGCATGGTGCCGGGACTCCCTTACCTGCTGGCAGAAGCCCTCTACGCCGTGCAGCACGAGATGGCGCTGACGTTGTGCGACGTGCTCATCCGCCGCACCCACGTCATCTACGAGACACGGAGCGGAGGAGTGGAACGGGCCCGCGCCGTGGCCGAGCTGATCGCTCCACGCCTGGGCTGGGATGAGGCACAGGTCGAGCGCCAGGTGGCTGACTATGCTGCACAGGTGGCACTCACCCAGAACTGGCGGGAGGAGTAGACTTGGCTTCTGGAGACTATCTGGGTATAATTGCCTCACGATGGAGGATACGATGAAAGTGAACAAGTCCCACCTGCTCATTGGGGCACTGCTCGTGGTCGCCCTAGTTGTGTTGGCCCTGATCGTCCGCCCGATGATCATGCGTCGGAGCGGAACCATTGGCCTGGATCAATTGCTGGAAACAGGCCGCGCCCATCTGGAGACTGCCCAGTACGCCGAGGCCGTCGCCGATTTGGAGGCTGCGATCAAGATAGATGCGGGGGCCAGCGAAGCCCATTTCCTGTTGGGGCAGGCGTACAACCGGACCGGCAACCTGCAGAAGGCAGCGGACGAGTTTCGCACGGTGCTGGCCCTCGACCCCGACAACGCCGCCGCGCACCACAACCTGGGCGTGACCTATTTCCAATTACAGGACCCCAACGCTGCCGCCGCCGAGTTCAAGACGGCGCTAGAATTGGAGCCTGATGACCCCGACACCCACTATCAACTCGGTGCGACCTATCTCATTCTTGCGCTCCCGGCAACCGATCCGCTGGCCTCGCCCGACCCGCAACTGGTGGAGCAGGCAGTCGCCGAGTTCGAGGCCGCGCTAAAGTTGAAAGAGAATATGCCCGAGGCGCTCATCGGCCTGGGGAATGTCTACATCCAACAGGCCAATTACACGACCGCCATAACAGTGCTGCAGCGGGCTGTCGAGCAGGCCCCGGATTCACCGGAGGCATACTATGCGCTGGGCGGGGCGTATGCTCAGAGCGGTGATACTGCCAAGGCCTGCGATGCATACAGTCGTTTCCTGGCGTTGAACCCACCGTCAACCTGGCAAACCCAGGGCGAGCAGGCGATGACCGCGCTGGGGTGTCCATAGATGGTGGGACAACTTGTCTTTAAGGATCAGAGATGTTCAAACTGCTGATGTCCTGGAATATCCGGCCCGGCCGCGAAGACGAGTACTTTGAGTTCATCGTCCGGGAATTCGGGCCGGGGTTGATCACACTTGGGTTTCGCCCCACCGATTCCTGGTATACCCAGTACGGTGACCGCCCGCAGATTCTCACAGGCGGCGTTACGGAAGACCTGGAGAGTCTGCAACGTGTCCTCGCCTCAGATGAATGGCGCATGCTGAAGAAGAAACTGCTCTCCTACGTAACCGATTACAGCCAGAAGGTCATCCGCGCCAGCGGGGGATTTCAATTATAAGCAAACGGGCGTGGCTGTTATCGCCACGCCCGCCAGTCTGTGTGCCAGGTCGGCTATTCGCTCTTTTCGCTGTTCCCGTCGGTAGATTTGCTCTCTTTGGGAGTGTCTGATGGTTTTTTGGCCCCTGGTTTGGCGGTGGATGACTTGGCGCGGTTGTCGGTAACGTAAAAACCCGAGCCTTTGAAAACGATGCCCACAGGCTGGATCAGGCGCACCACTTCGCCCCCGCACTCCGGGCAGACCTGCACCGGTTTATCGTTTACGTGCTGCCGACGTTCAAATCGCACGCCACAAGTCCGGCACTGGTACTCGTACAACGGCATACTTCAAACCTCCCGGCGGGATATTATACCGCAGACGGGGTGCTTATGCAAGCGTTCTAAACGGCACTTGACGTGAACACATACGATCACATCTATTTCTCTCCCCATCTGGACGATGCCGTTCTCTCGTGTGGCGGACGCATCTGGCAGCAGACACAGGCCGGTGAGCGCGTGCTGGTGGTGACGGTCTTTGCTGGCACTCCAGCTCCAAACGCGCCGCTCTCTCCGTTCGCGCAAGGATTACATGCCCGCTGGGGGCATCTGGCCGATGCGGCTGCCAAGCGGCAAGAGGAAGACCTGGCGGCGTTGGCCCTCCTGGGGGCAGAGGCAGTCCATTGGCCCTATACCGACTGCATCTACCGGCAGACCCCCGCTGGCCACTTCCCCTATGCCAGTGAGGAAGCACTGTGGGAGGAGATACATCCCGCCGAGAAGGTGTTGATCACAGAACTGGCAGCTCGCCTGAACGCGCTACCTTTGAGCCAGGATGGCATGGCCTACGCACCGCTGGCAGTGGGGCGCCACGTGGACCACCAGATCGTGCGCCAGGCAGCGGAATCCTCGGGGCAGTCGCTGGCCTATTACGAAGAGTTTCCCTACGCCCAAGATCCGCAGGTGGTGCAGGTGGCACTGGGTGAGGGAGAATGGCGGGCCAATTTGGTGCCGCTTTCCGAGCAGGCACTGGAAGCAAAGACCGCTGCGATTGCTTGCTACCGCTCGCAACTGAGCACCTTCTGGGCTGACCTGGCGGAGATGGCAACGTCCGTGCGCGCGTTTGCGGAACGGACCGGTAGTGGCAGGCCAGCGGAGCGATATTGGGAACAGCTTACTGAGTGATCTCTCTTTTGGCGTTCGTTTTCGCGACGAACCGCTCCTCGTCCACGATGAACCGTTCGTGCGCGGCCTCTCCAATCTGCTCTACCTCGTCCCACGCGACGACGTGAAACACCAGCCGTCGCCCTTCCACCTTCGTCAATTCGGCGCGGGCGCGAACGCGCATCCCCACCGGGGTAGGAGCTAAATGATGGACGTCAATGCGCCCACCCACGGACGTCTGGCCTGCCGGGAGATGCCCCGCCAACGCCTGTATCGCCGCGCCCTCCATCAGCCCCGCCAGCGCCGGTGTGCCAAAGACGGGCGCCGACCCGCTGCCCAACCGATCAGCCGTGTCTCTCTCAGTCACGACCGCCGTCCTTTCACCTGTCACCCCGGATGTCAGTTCTCTCATGGTTTACCTCGCCAGAAACGGGACGATGAACTTGAACAGGCAATACACGTCCAGCGCCGCTAAGCCAGCGAAAAGAGCGGCCATCGCCCAGGCACGTATGCGCTGTGGCAAGACGCTCGCCAGTGCGCTCAACCCCAGCGCCGCTGCCGCTCCGATGGGGACAAGCGCTGGAAAGAGATAGCGGCCCTGGTGCTGGACGAAGGTCAGGTTGTACCAGAAAAAGGAGCAAGTGGTCAGAAGGCAAGAGGCAAGCAGCAAGAGCAAACTGGCGCGCTGAAGTGGTGTCAACCTGGGGCGGCGCCGGTCAGACAACCACCACAGGAAACCCGCGACCAGCAGAGCGGAGAGTAGAGCCAGCGCCCGGTAGATGCGAGCCGGGAGCACCAATGCCATCCAACCGAACTGCCCCCAGAAGCTCTGGAAAGTGGTGCGAGCCATGCGGCCCAACAGTCCGCCCCAACCGTATAGCGCCAGCCACTCGGTTGAGCGCGGTTGTCCTGCGACGACAACGTTGTGCCGCGCCCACCCCAGCAGGTCGCGCCAGCCATAGGTGAGCCCATTGCGAATGAACCAGGGGGCGGAGACCAGCAACGCCGGGACGAGCATCCAGGCCAGTTGTCTCACTGCCCACCCCCACGTCCGGTACTCTCGTCGCCAGCGGACCGTCACCGCCAGCACCGCCACTCCGACGACGCTGTAGGCCGTCGTCTTGATCAGCAGCGCCGCCGCCAGCAACAGACCGACGCGCCACGGTCGCTCGTGACTTCCACTGAGGTAGACGATGAGCGCCCACAACGTGCTTCCTACGACGAGCTCCGCCAGCGCGTCATTGTTCACCCCGGCGGTCATCGCCACGTGCTGAGGGACGAACGCGACGAGCGCGGCCGCCGTCAACGCCAGTTCAGGCCTTGTCGGGAAGATCGCCCGCACGGTCCCGAAAGCGACGACCAGCAACCCGGCCCCACACAGCACCGACAGCAGCCGTAGCGGCAATACCGCGCCGCCAAAGAGCAGGTAGACTGGCGTTGCCAACAGGTAATACAGTGGTGGTTGGTGATCCTCGTACTCCACCGGCTCGACTGTGAGTTCTGGAGGGAATTTTCCCCCCTTGAGGCGCTCGAGGTAGGCCTGGTCGTAGTCGCCGGGCTCGATGACCGGGAAGCCCTGGCCCTCGGCCAATGAGCGGACATAGTTGTAGTGGGCGGGTTCATCGGGGACCTGCCAGGTGGGGGTGAAAACCGCATAGAGAACGCCAATCGTGGTGTAAGCAGCAACGATGACGACCAGAAGGATACGGGGCAGCAGCCTTGGGTTCACGGTGGCTTATTGTACCCGCATTAGGGCCACTTGACAAGCACGCCGAACTCTTGCTCACAAGTTACTGACTTTCCTCGGGTTCCGCGCCGGTCGGCGTCCCCGGCGCCACGCCCGTGATGCGCACGAGCGTCCCCACCGGTGCCCACTTGTAGAGTGTCTCCGCGTCGCCGACGTCGAGGATGATACAACCATAAGAGGCCGGCCAGCCCAGGACGCCAGCCCACAGCCGCCGCCCGCTGGACGTGATCGGTAACTCGTGGATGCCGTTAAAGAACTCCGGCCCTTCCTGGTAGACCGCCATGAAATAGGGCATCTCCAGGTCCCAGCGAGGGGCAAAGGCGTTTGGCTCCTTGAAAAGCACCTGGAACTGCCCGGCGATGGTTGGAGTGCTCGACATGCCGCTGGAACAAGTGAACTCGTAGACTAACTGCTCATTCTCGTACGCGCGCAGCCGCTGTTCCGACAGGCTGAGCTCAATGCGCTTGCCGGGCGCCAGTGGCTCGGGAAAGAGCACGTCAATGGAAGGGACGACCAACTCCATGCCGATCGCCAGCGCTTCTGGATCCACGTCGGGATTGGCCTCCTCCAGCCGCCACTGGGGAAAGCCATGTTGGTAGGCGATGTTGAAAAAGATGTCGCCCGGCTGGACTACATAAGTGCCCTCGGGATGACGGATGCGGCCCTCAACCTGGTGTTCCCCGGTGGCCAACGCTGCCATGGTGCGCGCCAGCGTCTCGGCGACGTCCAGCACTCGCTCCGGCCCCAACTGTGGCGCAACCTCGAACAGCCAGGCCTGTACCGCCGCCTCTTCCGTCTCCAACACCATCCGGGCGCTGTCCGGCGCGTATTCTGGGACCGCCCGCAGCCAGGTCGCCACCCGTTCCAGCGGAGCCGGAAACTCGGCGTGATAGCCGGTCAGCGGGTCGTCGGCGATGAGCGTGAAAGGCTGTGCCAGGAGCGAGCGGGCCAGCGTATGAGCCGGCTCTGCCTCGGCGAGGCGAGGGGACACCGACGCCATCACCAGCTCAACCTCTGCCGTGCCGTCTGCCAGTGCCTGGAGTACCCGCGCAGTGCTGGCCTCCACGTCGAGTGCCTGTCCGGGCTGACCTGCAACGGGCGCCACTCCCTGCGGGCTGACTTGCAGTTGGGCGTCTATCGGTGGTACAGAGATGAGCGTGGCTGCTCTTTCCAGCGCAGTCTTGACCCGTGCTGGATCCGCCGGGATGATGAGCAACTCTACCGCTTGCCCTTGCAGCCTGGCGCGCCAGGCCGCCAGGACCTGTTCGTACCATGGGCCCTGGCGCGCGACCTGGTAGGCCGCCATCGCCATACCAGCGTAATCATAAGCCTGTCCTGCATCGGCCCAAGTGAATCGCCAAAAGTGCTCTCCGGCGCGCAACCCGGCCCCTTGAGCAGCCGGGGTAGGCAGGCGCTCAATCAGTACAGTCGTGGCCTCCTCTGTCGTCAGCCCGCCTACATCCACGCCATGAACGGAGACGCCTGGATAGATCCGGCCGTTGTAAGTGACGTGGTACGCGATCGCTCCGGCTCCTACCACGATGCAGATAGCGAGCAGAGTGATCAAGCCGGCCAGCACGAGACGGAACCATCTGGGCACGTTGTTGTCCTCCTCCAGGTTCGGTTAGGCCCCAAGTATAATCGGACAGCGCCGGTTGTGCAAGTATTGCAAAGACCTGACAACATCGGCTACAAGTGACCACTTACACTCGTAGCCGTACAACCTGCCTTCGCGCTCCTCGACCAGGTCAATCTGCTGAAACCACCCACCCGGATGATGACGAACGCCTTTTCCAGCAAATCCAGGTAGCGTTGCACCGTCTTTGCATCTACGCTGAGGCGGCTCGCCAGTTCGTCGAGCGATACCTCGCTGCCGACCTGAAACGCCAGCAGTTGCAGATCGCCTATACGCCCGTTCCGCAAATTTGGCAAAATGTGATATAATCTCCCTCAAGTATCAGGCAATTCCCGATCATCAGAGCAAGCAGAGGAGGTCAAAAATGGAGGTCACCACCAAGCAGTTCAAGCGCTGCGACCTGGTCAAGGCCACCGGCCGCATTGACAGCAACACCGCGCCGCAATTGGCAGAGGCCTTTGACGCAATCCATAAAGCGGATCATTTCAAGATCGTGTTCGACATGAGCGAGGTAGATTTCATCTCCAGCGCCGGTTTACGGGTGCTGATCAGCACGCAGAAGACGTGCAAGCGCTGGAATCGGGGAGAGTTGGTCTTGACCAACGTGCCCGAGCGCATCCACGAGACGCTCGACCTGGCAGGGTTTTTGCCGCTGTTCAAGTTCTTCGACAACCCTGTCGAGGCGGTCGGGGCTTTCTAGCGCCGGCTATGCTCCCACATTGTTCTCTATGAGCCGTTTGGGCACGTCAGGGCCGTCTTGGTCGCCTGGATGGGGCGCTGGGGCGGCCTTCTTATCCGTTGGCCTTCTTATCCGTTGACCCTCTTATCCGTTGAGCACCTCGCAAACACTCACTTTTCCTGGCCGGTTCGACAGCCTGGCAGCCATCGGCGAGTTTGTCACCCGCGCGGCTGAGGCAGCCAATCT
>Ga0172364_10000558_pt1 | contig 26708 bp, 22 predicted proteins | sample LakKivSesite10cm_FD_114545 | JGI IMG/M metagenome (GOLD analysis project Ga0172364, IMG submission 114545) | Sediment microbial communities from Lake Kivu, Rwanda - Sediment site 10cm | ecosystem: Environmental > Aquatic > Freshwater > Lake > Sediment | place: Rwanda: Western Province, Lake... | reverse complement strand
TGAATTCCTGTTCATCCGCAATAATAATCCCAAAAACTGGGCGCCCGGGGCGAGATATTATATGAATCACCCCGGCAAGCCTTACAATAATCGGTGCCTTTCCAATTCGCCCACGCTCATCGCCACCCTGATGGCGCCATTTTATATCATCCCTTTCCGGATTTACAAAGTTTCACCCAGGCATTATCTTGTCTTTTACATGGATAAGGCATTTGCCTCCCTTTTTGCCGCATTTTCCGCACTGTTTGTCTTTTATGCCCTCAGGGAGAAGCGCACGCCGCGAGGCGCCGCCCTCCTCATTACCATTGCCTATGCCCTTGGCACGGGGACGTGGTTTCACGGCTCACAGGCAATGTGGCAACATGGACCCTCGCAATGTTTTCTTGCCCTTTCACTCTGGCTCTGGGTGAAACAGAGTAGAACAAACAGGGGGTATTTCCTTTGCGGACTTGCCGTGGGTATTGCGGTTGGTGCGCGTCCCAGCAATTCACTCTGGGCAGGTCTTTTGTTCATGGACATCTTTTTTATAAGGGAGTGGAGGCGATTAATCAGGGTTTTACGCATATTTTTTCGAAGCATTATCCGGGCGCGAGCGGGGAGAGTGATTAAAGGCTCCTGTCTATTCCTGAGGCATGAACTTCCGATTTTTCTTTATGTCCTTGGTGGGCTTCCTTCCTTGCTCTTCCTTTCGGTGTATAATAATCACTTTTTCGGCTCGCCGTGGACTTCCGCATATAGCCTTTTTGGAAGAGGAGTCATGGATACATTAAGTGTCTCCTATTTGCCTGCTGGAATACTCGGAGTCCTTTTTTCCCCGAGCATGGGTCTTTTCCCCAACGCCCCTTTTTACCTGTTCCTTCCCATTGCCATCTGGATAGCCCTGCGCCGTTCCCTTGGCGCTCCGCGCAAACATGTAATCATTCCCGGAATTTTCATCATTGCCAACATTCTCCTTTACACCTGCAGGCGGCAGGGGTGGTGGGGTGGTTGGTCTTTCACATATCGCTACCTGACGGATTCACTTCCCATGTTTTCATTTCTTCTCTTTCCCCTCTGGCGCATCCGGTTTATCAAAATCCGGCAGGCATGGTTCAAGGTGCGTAATTTCAGATACAGGATGGCGCGATGTCTCAACAGGTTCGGGCGGTGGGCGGTCTGGGGGCTATTTTTTGTTTTCACATTGTGGGGAATGGCAATACAGGCTTACGGAGTTTATGCCTGGGGCGGACAGTTTTATTCCAATTGGACGAACATCAATCAGAAACTCACCATCAATCTCAAAAACCATGCCCCACATTCCATCTTTGATAAGCCCTCAGTTTTCTGGACGTTGGACAAGAATAAACATCTGATTCTTTGTGAGTTGAGATGGTTTCGCTGGAATCCAAAAAGGTGGTTCACCACGCCAAGGAAGGTCTATCATGACCTGTTTGTCAAAAAGCTTGTGACATACGGGCAATATCCGCCGATTATTCTTGAAATTGGGACGCCCTGATGAGTTCAAAGTTTGGAGGGTGAAAAATGACGCCAAAGACTATTAATCCCACTTTATTAACATCACCGCGGCGTGCCCTCGGGCTGGATGCACTCCGCGGCACTGCAATTGTTGGGATGGTTCTTGCTGGTGTCATCCCGTGGAACACACTGCCTGCATGGATGTATCATGTGCAAGTGCCGCCGCCGACAAGGGTATTCAATCCGAACATCCCCGGCATATCCTGGGTTGACCTTGTGTTTCCATATTTTCTATTCGCCCTCGGTGCGGCGATTCCACTTGCCCTTTCACGTCGTCTTGAAAAGGGGATTTCGCACCTCCGTGTAGTCATTTCCATATTTGAGCGAGGGGTTTTACTCGCCTTTTTTGCACTGTTTGTGGAACATGTTGGACCATGGAGCATTATGCCTGAACCGGACACAGGTGCCAAACTGTTATCCATCCTTGGATTTGCGCTTTTGTTCATGATATACGTCCGTGTCCCTGAGTCCCTGCCGAGGTGGTTCATGTGGACGTTAAGGGTGGTCGGTTTTGCCGGCGCCATATATTTTATGGTAAACCTTGGCAATCCTAAAGGAGAACACTTCACCTTTCACCACAGGGATATTATAATTATCCTTCTCGCCACATCCGCAGTTTTCGGCTCACTGGCATGGCTTCTCACAAGGAAACAAATCCTCCCGAGGCTTGGCATACTGGGGATTATGGTTGCACTGCGTTTTTCTCCGCACAACGTTGGCTGGGTCAAAGCCATCTCGGATGCCATAAGTGGACAAGCCTGGATTTCATGGGTGTTTCAGATTGGATATCTACAATATCTGTTCATTGTAATTCCCGGCACAATCGTGGGCGATATGTTGCTTGAGTGGATGAGGAGCGGACGGGATATTGAGACGGGGGTTGCATCATGGAGCGGCTCACAGTTTATCGCAATTGCGGCGGTCATGATGGGGTTTCAGATTATACTCCTTGCGGGACTGTTTGAGAGATGGGGATTCGGCTGTCTTCTTGTCTCCGCCATTCTCCTTATTGTCGTCTGGTTTCTCATGTCAAATCCCGTCAGTGATACGGAGCGACTTTTGAAACGGTTGTTCGGCTGGGGTGCTTACTGGCTTGTTCTGGGGCTTTTCTTTGAACCTTATGAGGGCGGCATAAAGAAGGACCCGGCAACCATGAGCTATTATTTTGTCACTGCGGGGATGGCAATATTTCTTTTAATCTTTTTCATGGTCATTATTGATGTCCTTCATCACCGGCAATGGCTTGTTGGACTACTGATTGACAACGGGCAGAATCCAATGATTGCCTATGTTGCGATGAGCACGTTTGTCTGGCCTATTTTATCTCTGACTGGAATCAGCGACTGGCTGGAGACTGTAACGCCAACGCCCTGGGCGGGGTTCATCCGCGGATTATTTATGACGTTTCTCATGATGCTGGTGGTGAGTATGTTCACACGGCGGAAGATGTTCTGGCGCTCGTAAATGAGTTTTGAAAATAAGGGACGCGGGTTTCCGGATGGACAAAATTGTTCAACCGATAGAAATGCAATAAGGATTTTCCCAATCGATATATGTTTACAGGGCGAGTTATTTTTCTTCTCGGGCGGTCTTTATCAGAGTTCTTTGATTTCCTTGCCCGCCTTGAAGGTTATTGCCTTGTGATTGGGAATGGGATATTCTTTTTTATTTTTTGGGTTGCGACCAACGCGCTGTTTGCGTGTTTTGATAGTGAACACCCCGAAATCGCGGACCTCAAGCCGTTTGTGCTTGATAATCGCCTCCTTGATGCTCTCGATGAGGTTGTCCATGATTTTTAATGCCTCTTTGTCCTTCACCTTGAGTCTTTGAGCCAGATCCCGCGCAAAATCTATCTTTATCATTTATTCCCATCCTCTCACCTAATATTTATAGAAAAAGAGATACTACCTGATTCTTAATTTCAAGGATTTTTTTTCATTGGTTTTATCAATGCCAGCCACTTTTCTGCATGACCTTGAACAGGGCGAGGAATTGTTCGAAGATAACTCTTTCCGCCCGGCAGGAAGGGTCTATCCCCGCCTCATCAAGGCACGTGCTGATTATATCCTTTGAAATCTTGCCTCCCATGGCGCTCATGAGGGAATTCAGGATAATCTTGCGCCTCTGTGAAAAGGCGGCGTCAAGAAGTTTGAAAAATTGTCTTCTTGTTTCGGGGTCAAAGGTGGTTTCCCTGCGCGGGGTAAAAAGAATGATTGCGGAATCCACTTTTGGCGCAGGATGGAAATTGTGGCGCGGGACGATTCTCAGAATTGTGGCGTTGCTGAAGTAATGCACCTTGAGCGTGATGGCACTTGTTGAGCGATGACCCGACAATGCCGCCAGCCGCATCGCCACCTCTTTCTGAACCATCAGCACCATGCGCCGGAATGTCGTGTCGCCCTCCAGAATCTTCATGATAAGAGGCGTGGTGATGTAAAAAGGGATATTGCCTGCTATGACAAGGTCGCGTGCCTCCTTCAGGGCAGGTATCTCCCCCAGATTCATATCCATGATGTTATGATAGATGAAGTCGATGTTTTGGTGATGAATCAGGAGACGGAGGTGGAATATGCGATACTGCTCATCGAGTTCCACAGCGACCACCTTTTTTGCCCTTGATGCAAGTTGTTCCGTGAGGTTGCCGATGCCAGCGCCAATCTCAAGCACGGTTGTTTCCGGCGTCAGGTCGCATGAATCCGCGATGAATTGGAGCGTCTCCCGGTCTTTCAGGATACGCTGACCAAGCCGTTTCTTGAGGTGGATAACGGGTGGCGGGGAATCAGGCGTCCCGTGTTTCTTGTGTCTCATGGTTGCATCTTCATCCTGTTTTTTGTGAGAAGGACTGCAAGACTGATTGCTGACTTGAGACTCCCCGGGCTGGCAATGCCTTTTCCGGCAATGTCAAATCCTGTGCCGTGGTCAACGGATGTCCGTATGAAAGGGAGACCCATTGTCACATTGACGCCGTCATAGAAGGCAAGTGTCTTTACTGGTATCAGCCCCTGGTCGTGATACATGGCGAGGATAGCGTCAAAGTCTCCCTTCAACATTCGGTGAAATAAGGTATCTGCCGGGAAGGGACCGTCTGCGTCAACACCTTCAAGACGTGCCTTCTCAATTGCGGGGCGGATGATACGGCGTTCCTCATCACCGAACATCCCACCTTCACCAGCATGGGGATTAATGCCACAGACCCCGATGCGCGGGTGCTGAACGCCGAAATATGGTATGAATTCATGGAGGAGGCGCAGTTTTTCAAGGATGGAATCTTCTGTGATGAGTTCGGGCACATACTTGAGTGGCGCATGAATGGTGGCAAGGGCGACGCGGATTCCGCCTCCGCATAGAAGCATGGCAAATCTCTTTGTACTCGTAAGATACGCTAAATATTCCGTGTGACCCGGAAAGGCAAAGCCGGTAGCGTTCATTGCCTCCTTGTGAATGGGGGCAGTGCAGATGGCGTCACAATTCCCCTCAAGAGTCAGGCGGACAGCCGTATCAATACATGCCTTTGCAATTGCCCCCGCCTCTTTTTGAATCCGCCCCGGTATTATTTTCAACTCTGATGGGGTAATATTGTTGGTATCCGGTTCAAATATGAGAATGTCGGGGCGAGAAGGAGGGTTTTCGGGGATTTCTTCAATTTTCTTCAGGTTGACATCGCATTTCAACCGTTCCGCCTGCTGTTTCATGAGGTGGTATGGGGCAATGACGATGGGAAGGCATTCAGGTGCTGGCGTGCCTTTGCTCAGCGCCTTGATAATGATTTCGGGTCCAATCCCCGCCGGGTCACCCATTGTTATTGCGAGTCTGAACATTGTCTCTCCTGAGATTACGGATTAAAGAACCGCCAGCCCGTTATTCCTCAGAGATGCGTGTCAAGGATGCGGATGACGGCATTTTTGCGCAGTTCGTCTAAAATCTTTTTTCGTTCCTCATCGAATTTTTTCCTGAACAGGAGACTGCGTGCATCGGATTTTTGCTCAAGTCGGATGAGATGAATGCCGGATTCATCGGTGATGGGAAGGCTGACATCGCCTTCTTTCATGTCTTGAACGGCGGATTCGATGGATGGAGAAAATTTGCCCTCTTTGAGTTCGCCGAGGTCTCCGCCGCGGGCTTTTGTCGCCTCATCCTCCGAATATTCCTTTGCCATGCGGTTGAAATCCGCCCCGTTCTGGATTTTTCTGAGAATGTCCAGTGCCCGTGAGGTAACGGACTCCTTTTCCTCCTCAGTGGCATTGGGAGTGAATTTAAGAAATATCTGACTCAGCCGATAGCGCAGGACACTCTTGCCTTCACTTCGAAGGGTCTTCTCAAATTCCTGAATGTCCTTTTCAAGGATAATTATATTGGTGGAGACAAGAACATTTATCAGATAGTCACGCTCCTCCCATGTGCGTGCACGCTTTTTGAAGTCCACAAGGTCGATGTAATTCATGTCGATATTGTGCAGAAATGAATCCCTGTCTGGGAAAATGGATTCCACGTATCTCACAAAGCGGTCTGTGAAATCGTCAATCACCTCCGGCGGTGCCTCAATTTTTTTTCTACGCGCCTCCGAAACGAGGAGTTCGTCCTCAATCAATTCATCAAGGATGCGGCGGCGGAGCTCGGAGGATGGCTCGGATGGGATTATGCCCCGCAGGTAAAGTTCACGCCTGATTTTATCCTCAAGCTGGCTTCTGGCGATGATGGAATCATTCACCACCGCAACAGTTGATTCGAGAACCGTGCCGTTGACTTTTGATTTGGTGGGGGAGACCGGGATATTCTGTCCGCAAGCGGATGATGACCGTTGTATCAGGCAAAATGGCACGAGTAAAATAAATATGATGATAAATTTTTTCATGTCCGTTGATTCCGGCTTCTATCTCCTGCGAAAATTGTGGAGCGCATGGTTGATGATGATGTCCAAGAGTTCCGGGAAATCAATCCCCACCGCTCTGGCTCCCTGTGGGAGCAGGGAGGTTGGTGTCATACCAGGGATGGTATTACATTCAAGTATGAAAATATCTCCACCCCGCACAATCATGTCAAAACGGCTCATGCCACTGCAACCGATGAGCTTATAAATCTCGCCGACCGTGTCCCGGATGCGGGTCAGTACTTCGTCGGGCAGTCGTGCTGGTGTAATCTCCTCAGTCATGCCGGCGGTGTATTTTGAATTATAATCAAAGAAGACGGAATGCTTTACCACAATTTCCGTGGGCGGGAGGACAAGGCGCTCTTCCGTGCCATCCTCCCTTACGCGGTCTATGACGCCGCAGGTGACTTCCACGCCTTTTATGAATTCTTCAATGAGGATTTGTGAATCATACAGGCGTGCGGATTTGAGCGCCTCGATAATCTCGTCCCGATTGTGAGCCACAGACATACCGACGCTTGAACCGACCCGAGCGGGCTTGATGAAACATGGATAACCGAACTTTTTCTCCGCAACCTGCGCCAGACCGACGCAGTCAAACTCCTCAGGCAGTTCCAGGCGGAATACGTAAGGCGGGACAAGGTAATTCTGGCTTGCAAGGAGGCGCAGACAGCGAATTTTGTCCATTGCAAGGGCACTTGCAAGAACGCCGGGTCCTGTGTAACAGAAACCGCCGAACTCGAGAAAACCCTGAATAACGCCATCCTCGCCTCCTTTGCCATGCAGGAGGATTAGGACTACATCCGGCTCTGCCTTCTTCAGATGCAGAAGCACCTTTTCTATCGGTGTTCGCATCAGTCGGATGCCTTTAATCTTTTCATCACCGCCGGCGCGAAAGATGTCGAAATAGGGCTTCAGTTCATCAGGGGAGCGATTTGCGCCGAGACAGTGTTCAGGGATGAGCCAGTCGCCGTCTTTTCTGATGCAGATGGGAAGCAGGTCGTATAGTTTCGGGGAAAGTGCGCGTGCGGCGGTCTCGCCGGATGAGAGTGAGACCTCATGCTCGGGTGAAATTCCCCCGCATAAAACCGCCACCCTGATTCTTTTGGGTTGCATGAGTTGCCTCTTATGAATTAATGGCATTGTCTGTGAAATGATATGGTGATAAATGATACCGGCTTAAATGGACTTCAAGTTTTATTTGAGGGGGTCCCGGTGTTAATAGACATTATTAAAAGGGGTGGAAGTCATGGATGGGGCACGGAAACACATTGAGGGAATTGCGCTTGTGAGCGGGGGAATGGATAGCTGTGTGACCGCCGCAATTGCCCTGCGCAAGGGTAAAACGGCATTTCTTCATGTAGATTACGGACAGCGCACGGAGGCGCGCGAGCGTCAGGCGTTCAATGATATTGCGGATTTTTACGCAATACCGGAATCGCATCGCCTGCGTGTGCGACTTGAGCATTTTAAACGCATCGGCGGCTCATCCCTTACAGACCTCGCTCTTCCTGTGCCGAAATATGATACAGTGAGCGATGAAACGGACGGTCAGCTTCCCATGACATATGTCCCTTTCCGCAACACAAATATCCTTGCAGTTGCAGTCTCATGGGCGGAGGTTATCGGTGTCCACCGGATCTATATTGGGGCTGTTGCAGAAGATTCCGCCGGCTATCCCGATTGTCGCCCTGAATATTATAAGGCGTTCAATCGCCTTGTCGCCGTCGGCTCAAGGGTAGGGAAACGACTGCGCGTGGTCACGCCTCTGATTCACATGACCAAGAGGGAAATTGTTCGGAAGGGTCATGAATTGCATGCACCGTTTCATCTCACATGGTCGTGTTATGAAAGGTCGGACGTTGCCTGTGGAAAGTGCGACACCTGTCTGAGGCGGCTACGCGCATTTCATGAAGCCGGCATAGAAGACCCGATAAAATATGAGTCATTATAAGGCATGATTTTGACGATAGAATTACTAATCGTAATACGTCTAAAACAATACATAGTGAGTTATCAGTCAGCAAAAACTCTCATTCGCAGGAACAACTATTTATCAAGTGGCATGCTTTTTTCGCCCGATTCGGGGTCAAAATTGTTACATTATCGGAAAAGCGTCTTTTTGGGGATAAGAAAAAAAATCGCCATTATTTAGAATCGCTCAAAATAAAAGACTTATGAAGATGCCCCCTCCCAATTTTTCCCTTGACTTTTAGTTCTATATGTTGTGGATTATACCAATTATTGATACAATATATAGAAGTTTTGGAGGTATCCCTGTAAAACCTTAATCCCTGACGCAGGTTGGGGATTGAAATAGCAGAGGAAGACCAAGGGAGAGTGTTAATGTCTTTTTTCTCGGGAAAAGGAAGCATCAAGGCGGTCCACAAACGCACGGGGGAATATGTCCCATTTGATGCATCAAAGATACATTCAGCCCTGACACGTGCAGGGAAGGCGACCGGAGAATATGGTGAGGACGAGGCGTGGATACTTACGGCTCAGGTTGTTAAGGTCATACAGTATCATAATGTTGAGGCGCCTGGTATCGAGACCATTCAGGACATTGCTGAGCATGTCCTCATCATGAGCAATTACATCAAGACGGCGAGGGCATATATCAACTACCGCGAGCAACATAAACGCCTGCGTGAGAATAAGCATACCCTCCTCGATGTCGCCGCATCCATCGATGAGTATCTTGAGCGGATTGACTGGCGCATCAATGCGAATGCCAACCAGGGATATTCCCTCGGTGGACTGATTCTGAACGTTTCGGGCAAGGTGATTGCAAATTACTGGCTGAATCATGTTTATCCCCCGGAGGTGGGGGATGCGCACCGTGATGGTTCGTATTATATCCATGACCTTGACATGCTTTCAGGGTATTGTGCCGGCTGGTCATTAAGGATGCTTCTTGAGGAGGGATTCAACGGCGTTCCTGGGAAGGTGGAGGCACGTGCGGCAAAACATCTCTCAAGCGCCGTCGGGCAAATGGTGAATTTCTTAGGGACGCTCCAGAATGAATGGGCTGGCGCGCAGGCATTCTCCTCCTTTGACACATATCTCGCACCCTATGTGCGAATTGACAACCTCACCTATGACCATGTCCTGCAAATCATGCAAGAGTTCGTTTACAACCTGAATGTCCCGTCCCGCTGGGGCACACAGACCCCATTTACCAACGTGACCCTTGACTGGACGTGTCCGGAAGACCTAAGCGACAAGCGTCCCATCATTGCCGGTAAGGAGCAACCATTTACCTATGGCGAGCTCACTAAAGAGATGGATATGATAAACAAGGCGTTTTTAGAAGTGATGAGCAAAGGAGACGCCAAGGGACGCATATTCACCTTTCCAATCCCGACGTATAATATCACGCCGGATTTCCCATGGGAGCACCCCAATTGCGAGGCGCTTTTCTCCGTGACCGCCAAATACGGTCTGCCCTATTTCCAGAATTTTGTGAATTCAGACCTAAAACCTCGGATGATACGTTCCATGTGTTGCCGTCTCCAGCTCGACCTGACCCATTTACTTCAGCGCGGCAATGGACTTTTTGGTTCTGCGGAACAGACCGGTTCCATCGGTGTGGTTACAATAAATATGGCGAGACTGGGGTACCTGCACAAAAATGACCAGAAAGGGCTATATGAGAACCTGACAACGCTGATGAATCTGGCAAAAGCGGCGCTTGAGGTTAAAAGGAAAGTTATCCAGCGTTATATAGACAATGGACTTTTTCCCTACACCAAGCGCTATCTGGGGACGCTCAGAAATCATTTTTCCACCATCGGCGTCAATGGCGTCAATGAATGCATCCGCAATTTCTCAGGTGATATGTATGACATAACGGATGAGTGGGGACATCAATTCGCCTGTGAGATTTTAGATTTCATGCGTGAGCGCATGGTAAAGTTTCAGGAGGAGACGGGGCATCTTTACAATCTTGAGGCAACGCCTGCGGAGGGTGCAACATATCGCCTTGCCCGTGAGGATAGGAAACGCTATCCTGATATCATTCAGGCGGGGACACGCGAGGCGCCGTATTACACCAATTCCACCCAACTGCCCGTTGGATATACGGATGACCCCTTTTCTGCGATGACAAAACAGGTGGACCTTCAAAGACGTTACACGGGCGGAACGGTCTTTCATATTTATCTGGGGGAACAGATATCGAGCGTTGAGGCGTGCAAGAAGCTCATACGCCGCTCACTGGAACGTTTCAAGATTCCCTATCTGACCGTTACGCCAACATTTTCCATATGCCCGAAGCATGGCTATCTCTCCGGGGCTCATAATTTCTGTCCTGTTTGTGACGAGGAATTAAGGGAAAGAAAGAAGAAGGAATTGGAAAATAAGCAGGTTATGCAGCCCTGCTGAACTTTGTGAACGTTGCATATCCAAGGAGGAAGACAATGACGAGGGAAGGCGTTGTCAGTGAAATCCAGTTGCGCGATGAGGAGCGCACCCGTTGTGAAGTCTGGACGCGTGTCATGGGTTATTTCCGCCCCGTCTCTCAGTTCAACGCAGGCAAACAGAGTGAATATGCAGAACGAAGGGCTTTTGTGATTCCCGCTGGTTTGTAATGGGGCAAACCAGTTTTCCATAATCCAGTTATCTTCACGCATTTCCTGCCGGAATGCACCTCATTGCACATTGGTTGGTGTAATATGAGTCAGGTTTTGTCCCATGCGGGGCTCAGGGTGGGAGGACTGACCAGCCTGACCACGATAGATTTTCCCAGCCATCTTGCGGCTGTGATTTTCATCCAGGGATGTCCCTGGAGGTGCCGGTATTGCCATAATGGACCGTTGCTTGACCCATCAGTGAAAACCGACGTCCGGTGGCTGGATGTCATGGATTTCATCGCGCGACGCAGGAGATTCCTTGACGGCGTTGTCTTCAGCGGTGGAGAGCCGACCCTCTGGGAGGACCTGCCGGAGCATATAAAGCAGGTGGCGGAACTCGGTTATGAGATTGCCCTTCACACCAATGGGGCGTTCCCGGAGCGGTTGCAAAGACTTCTTGATGAGAGATTGCTTGACTGGGTTGCGTTGGACATTAAGGCACCTTTTGATTCATATGGAAAGATTTGCGGAGATTCTGCTGGCGGTGAATTTGCCTGCAAGAGTGCGGAGATACTTATTCAGTCGGGCATTCCCTGTGAATTCAGGACAACTGTCCATCCCGACCTTTTGAGTATTGATGACGTACTGACAATTGCGCGGATTATTTCCGGCATGGGCGTCAGGCGTTATGTGATTCAGAAGTGCCGTCTGGAGTTCTGCCTTGACCCCGCGCTGAGGAAAACCTCGGTGGAAATTGACCGATACTTCAGCGACCTAAAAGAGGAATTTCAGAAACAGTTTTCTTCAATAGAAATGCGCTGAACTCTCATCCCTTTATTTGAGATTTTTGAATTCCTGCAGTAATGACTCAATGTCTGTCACGCTCTGAATTTTCCTGCGGACGTTTCCTTCTGAATCAAAGAGGACGAATGAGGGCGTTTTGTAAAATCCGTAGTGCATCATTGCCTGCGGGTCTTTATCAATATCCAAGCGAATTATGACCATATTGGGAATGACATTTTTAAACGCTGGTAGTCCGAGGATGAGTTCAACGCGCTGATCAAATTCATCCCTGGGATTTGTGAGGAGCAGTATGCCCGGACGTCTTTCCTGCTTTATTGCCTGCAATCCTTCATCAATTTTATCAAAGACGCCATAAGGTGAAAATAATGTCGTTGCAGGGACGGCAGAAATGGATAATGTCTCGCTTGTGAGAAGCGGTGGAAGTCCCACCTTGAATTCGGCGCTTTTTTGCGTCTCTTCGGTAGTGGAGGGGGCGGGTTGGGGGATATTAAGGGGTGGTAAACCAATTCCCGGAGTGGTGTTTGGTGAGACGAAGGGTGATGAGGTAGAGAGATTTGATTTTCCTGCAGGTCCCTCCTCGAGAGTTGATGCAGGTATGTTGGCGGTTGGCTTCTCTTCTGCGATTTGATGAGAATTCCCTTGCGTCGGCGAAGTTTCTGCCTGGACTCGACAAATTATTTGAGTCATGAGGGTGATGAATATTAATGTTAAGACCGAAGTAAATTTTTGTGCGACTGAATAATCTTTCCGGATAAACATAAAAGTCACCTCATACTTTTCAGGATTTTTAAATCGGCAATACTTTTTAATTCTTACACAACCACGCCAAGTTTTGTCAACTCATCTTGAAGGCAAAGATGAGGTTTCCCATTTTTCACTGGATAATGGAGTGTCTGGAATTTCAGGGATGCGGCAACGTCGGTATTTTCCTTGATGTCGTCAATATACAGGGTTGTGGGAGGATTCAGGGCGAAACGCTTTATTGCGATTTCAAATATGCGCGGGTCGGGCTTAACCACACCCACTTCATAGGAATATACATGACCCCTTGCCTCGCCCATGATTGGGTAGCGCTCCGAGAGGAACTCCACATGCACGGGATTCGTGTTTGACAGGATGTAGAGCGGATATTGTTTCAAAAGACGGCGAGCAATAGGAACGGTGTCCGTATTTTCCCTGAATATATTGGAAAAAGCAAACCTGAAGGAATCATAATCCATCTTCAAGCCGGTTTCCTTAGTTACCGTTTCATAAAATTCCGTAGATGTAACTTTTCCAAGTTCATAGCGATTCAGGAGATTTTTCATGCGGAGCAGGGTCAGTAAGGAAAGTTTACAGCCCTGCTGTTTGAGATAATCTGCCGCAATATCCATGTCAAAGGCATAGAGTACGTTTCCGAGGTCGAATATGAAGGTGTCAATCATCGGCTATCCTCATAAGAATTTAAACATCCGTCATTCGTTGCGACTTTTTCTTATAAGAGATGATTTGGTCTGAGAGAGACTTGATATCCACCTCGGACAGGAGTCCTGAGCGGCATGCCTCTGAAAATGCCTTTTCCGCCTCTGCAATAGCCCGTTGTGAGGTCTCAGGTGTGAGTTCTTTCAGCATTCCGCAATTGATACAGCATTCCGGCGGGTCGCCTTCAAGCAGACGACGGCGAAGACCCCGGCTTGCCTCATTGTTTATTATATCGCTGAGCGGGGTCAGGAAGACATTGCCTGAAGTTCCCGGATAGTAACAGCAGGATTTCATCCCGCCCTGGCGGTCGATAATGCACAGACGCCAAAGGTCCTGACAGACGAGGCGGCGTCCCTGACCTTTCCAGTCCGGTGCGGTGTTTTTTTTCCAGGGGAAAGGATACTGGTAAAAGTAAAGAATCTCAATCCCCGCCCTGTCCCCGAACTCCTTGGCGCTTTTCAGGTTTTCCATGAGAAGGTCTGTTTTCGCAACGGATAATTCTGCGTTTTCCGGGTTAACCATTATCATGTCGGTGAAGACGATGCGCCGGATACCGAGTCTCTTTGCCAGTTTGACCACTCCCAGCATCTCCCGGACGTTGTGGCGTGAGATGACGGTTGCGAACTGGAGTTCGGGAAGGTCAGTGCCTTGATGACGCTTCATCTCCTGGAGTTTGATAATATTGTCCACCACCGTTTTGAATTTTGCTCCTGTGCGCAGGAACTCAAAGGTCTTGGAATTTGCGCCATCAAAGGAGATGGCAATTTCATCCAGTCCCGAATCGAGGATTTTTTCGCAGACATCGGGTTTCAGACTCATGCCGTGGGTATTGGTGGAGAGTTTAACGCCGGTCGGGCGCGCTGTTTTTATGAAATCGATCAATCCAGGATGGAGAAAGGGTTCGCCTATCCCGAAGAGATAAGCAATCTCCGCGTATGCAAGGTAATCAACCACCTTTGCAAAATCGTCGAGTGACATTAAACCCGCATCCACCTCGTCTGTGTAATATTGTCGTGGGCAATAAGGACATCGGATGTCACACACAGATGAGACACCAAGATAATATATGGAGGGGAATGCAAGGAGAACGTCTGACATAAATGCGGCGTCAAGTTGAGACCGCACCCTGTTTACAAGGCGCTTGCATGTCGGAGAGGGTGTGGTCATTTCACATCCCTTGGCGTCAGGATGAAGATATACTGGTTGGAAACGTCGCCTTGATTAAATAGGTTGCTCTGGATGAGCGACTGGGAGAGTGGTATTGTGGTGGAATCGGCGGAGATGATGCTGTTTAAGGCATAAAGGTTATCCTTCGTTTTATATGCATCCTTCATTTCGATTTCAAACATGATGTCGACGCTGGGGTTCTCTGAAGAATACTGAACGCCGCTCAGGGTTACACTGATTGTCATACCGGCGCGCACGGAGGACTGGGTGTAAGCCTGGGGCTGGGAAGGGGATGATTCAGATGAGGCAAAGGAGATGGTGTAGGGGAGCATACTCTGGAGCTCCCGGCTGACTTGTTCGCCGATTGCCTGGCTCCACGTTTGTTTATACAGGAGTTTTGCCTCACCAAACCGGGAGAGATATTTCAGGAATTTTTCAGGGTCAGTAATCACAAGGGTTTCAAGATTAAGTTTTTTCTTGTCCTGAGAGGATGGTTGGAACTGACCCGTGAGTGGTTTGCCCAGGATTTCTTCAAGACTATCCTTGTCCCAGTCAACGCCGAATTTGTAATCCTTTTTCATGGCTACCCTGAATGCGAGGCATTCTATCTGGAGTTCCGGGATTTCTCTGAACGCGGCGGTCTCGCTTGGGGTGGGTATGTTCCGGGAGGCAAGGGATGGAGACGATGGGACATCTGACTTTCGCGGCAAAGAGATGCCGTCATTGGCACCGTGTAGAAGTGTTATAGTCAGGTTTGTTAATAAAAAAATCAGGAATGCCGTGAGATCATACTTCTTTTTCATCGTTCATCCTCCCGGAAAAACTATTAAGACATTAACACGCCCCTTTAAACAGAGGCAAATCATTTTTTTACTCTCTTTTCAGGAATAATTCCCGGTGCTTTTTTTCCATCAGCGATTAAATCATGCCCTATAAAAGTTTTTTGTCATAAATCGGTTGGATAACACGCTGGAGTTCGGGAAGTTTGTGCATAAAGAGATATGCCCCGACGAGACAAAATCCTCCGCCTATAAAAATTGTCCATGGGGCGCCTATTTTGCTGGCAAGTGTACCCGCCAGAAGACTCCCGATAGGCGCCGTGCCACGAAAGGCAAAAGTATAGTAACTCATGACACGTCCTCGTTTATCATCATCTGCAACAGATTGCAAGACCGTATTGCTTGATGCCATCTGCACCATGATACCGAATCCGCAGAATACTAAGATAAAAAGGGAAAGTGGAAAGATGCGCGAGAATGAGAATGAGATAAGTCCTGAGGCAAAGATTGCCAGGGCAACAGGTATTGTCCGTTCCAGTCCACGGACGCTTTTCCGTGAAGCAAGAAAGAAGGCACCGATGAGTGCACCCACACCCACTCCGCCCATGAGAAAACCAAGCGTATTTGGACCTCCATGAAAGATGTCTTTTGCAAAAATGGGCATTAATACTGCATAAGGAGTTCCTATCATACTTACCAGACCTAAAAGGAGGAGGATGTCACGGATTGGGGCAAATCCGAAGGTATAGGAGAATCCTTCTTTTATATCCTGGGACATATAGGTCCTTGCATTTCCCTTAAGAATTGGTCTGATCCTCATTGCAAAAAGGGCAACTATGACGGCGATATAGCTCACTCCATTCAGCAGGAAACAGATGCCTTCGCCTGTTGCGGCAATCACGAGACCGGCGAGGGAGGGTCCAATAAGGCGGGCGAGGTTGAACAAGGAAGAATTCAGGGCAATGGCATTCCCGATGTCCTCACGACGCTCTATCATATCCATGACGAATGACTGGCGCACGGGAGTGTCAAAGGTGTTTATGAATCCTAAGAACAGACTCAGAGAGATTATTTGCCACACCGCAATGCTGCCCAGGAGAGTGAGAAGTGCGAGCATGAAAGCCTGAAGCATGGCAAGGGACTGAATCGCAATAACCATGCGGTGGCGATTCCAGCGGTCAGCCAGGACACCGACAAATGGAGTAAGGAAAAAGATAGGGATTGTGCTGCAAAATTCCACCGCACCAAGGAGAAAGGCGGAGCCAGTGATGCGATACACGAGCCACCCCATTGCCGCCTGCTGCATCCAGGTCCCGATGAGTGAGATGCTCTGACCTCCAAAGAAGAGGCGATAGTTGCGGTATTTCAGGGCGCGGAAGATGAATTTAACGCCTATTGGTTCCTGAAAGCTGTTGGCTGTGGACAAGTGTCAATCCTTTGATAGATGATGAAAAAAAGAGTCACGGAGTTTAAAGTCAACAAACTCTATCTTTTTTCTAAACATGAGTGGATTATTAATGTCCAGTTTTTTCATCCGCTGAGTGTCACATCTCATTTTTCCGATTAATTCGGGAATGCTATCAAGATGAATCCGCCTGAGGAGGATGGTAAAGGTAGAATTTTGTTGGGAAGTTTATGAAAACTTGCGGAAAGATATTTTTTCAAAATTGTTTGTTATTGACAAAAAGGGAGAGGATAGTATCAAGATACAATACACAATTGTTAAAGATAATTAGATATGGGGGTTCACACCGGGCTTGTGCCGGTGAATGATTATGGCTCAAACAGAAAAGAAAAATATCGGTTATTTTTTTCCGCTGGAGAAGCACCCCTCCTTCCAACGGGAGTATGTGATATCAGGGGATGTTGCCACAATCGGGCGCCATCCTGATAATACAATCTTTGTCCCTCAGGAATCCATTTCGCGACAGCATGCCAAAATTGAAAAGGTTGATGGTGTCTTTTATGTTGTGGACCTGAACAGCAGTAATGGCACGATGGTCAACAGTCAGCGGATTACGCGTCATGAATTGAAGGAGGGCGACGTTATAACTCTGGGTGATGTGGAATTCGGATTTTCATTTCACTCTAAGAAGGAAGAGGAGTTGGCAAAGGAGGAGGAAAGCACTGTGTCGCTCCTTCCTGAAGAGAAGGCAGGCGGACAATTCACCACCATACTTACGGCAAAGACGACCGATTCCACGCCACTTCCTATCACCGAGGCGGCTATTATTAACAAAACAGAGCTCATCAAAGCTAACATGCGTCTTGTCACTCTTTATCGTCTGAGTGATATGCTGAGGGATGCCATGGACCGCAAGACTATTATGGAGCGTGTGATGAACTTGATATTTGAGATTGTGCCGGCGGACAGGGGAGTCATTCTGACAGGCGTTACAGAGTCGCAGTTTCAGCCCGTTATCGTGAAATACAAGGAAGGTACCCCTGACACCTCTCAGGGTATCGCCATCAGTCGCACAATTGTTGAACGAAGCGCACGGGAAAAGATATCCATTCTGAGCCGTGATGCAAAAACGGATGAGCGCTTTGAGAGCGCGGAAAGTGTCTTGATGCATGATATTCGGTCTGCAATGTGCGTTCCGCTTATAGCCAAGAACAGAGTTCTTGGTGTTTTGCACATTGATACGAGGGAGGAAGTCCGGGCATTTACGGAGGCAGACCTCAATTTTGTCTCCAGCCTTGCCAATGAGCTGGCGCTATCTCTTGATAATCTGGAGATGAGGGAGAGAATGGTTCAGCAGGAAAAGATGGCTGCCATTGGTCAGACCATAACCGGTGTGGCGCATAATATAAAGAATATCCTGCAGCTAACCATGGGCGGCTCTCAGTTGATGGATAAGAGCTTGGAGGATGGTTCCCTTGAAAACGCACGCTCCAGCTGGGAAATCATCAAGCGCGGTGAGGATAAAATAAGCAAGTTTATCAGGGATATGCTTGATTTTTCTCGCGCCTCCTCCGGTCAGAAAAAATTATGCAATATAAATAATGTTATCACCGAGATTCGTGATTCGGTGAAAGACCAGCTGACCAAGAAAAATATAAAGCTTGAAATATCTCTCAGTCCTGAAATTCCTGACCGTTATTTGAGTGAAGATGGGATGTATAAGTGTCTGATGAATCTTATTATCAATGCCAGTGAGGCTATAAAGCATTCAAACGGCGTGATACAAGTAACAACCACGCCCGGGGAGAATGGGAGCATTGTAATAAAGATTGCAGATAATGGCGATGGTATTCCTCCAGATGTCATGAGCCGTCTTTTCACCCCATTTTTTACAACTAAGGGCTCGGTTGGCACCGGTCTCGGTCTCTGCACGACGATGAAGATTGTTGAGGAAAATAACGGGAAGATTTCCGTGGAATCGACCTTAAATGAGGGCACCACATTCACCATTGTTCTTTTTTCCGAGGATACAAAGGGTTCTGAAAACTAAAGCCTGTGTGATATAAAGTAAAGAACATGATTTTGAGCCTGCCCTGTATTCGGAGTGCCACGCATGCGTCGATACATCCTGACCTCTCTTGGTTTATTTTTCCTCATGAATGCATGGGCAGGTGAGGTCTCATTTTTTCCAGCTTTTTCCTTCCAGCACGATTCATCCACATCGCTGACGGAGGTCAATCTTGCCTTTCCATTTTTTCATTTTTCCTCAAGGGGCGAGGGGTCTGATGGTCGGGTGCCAATTCTCTTCTCTTATAAAAAGGATGTCAGTGCGGGGAAGATTTTCTGGGACATTGTGTGGCCCTTATTCACATATCGTTGTAAGCCGTCTATGGGGGAAGGTGGCACACGCTCCCAGTTTACATTTGCTTTTTTATTTTCAAGGTCTTCGAGAAACGTTCAGGATGACTCATATCGTAAATGGACATTTTTCCCATTATTTTACGCCGGTTCTGATAAAAATAATCACCATCACCTGATTCTTTTTCCCTTCTTCTGGTATGCGCGAGATGCTTATATCTATCTCCCTTTTCCATCAACAAAGCCGCAGAGCTATTTTTCCATTTTCCCAGTTTTTGGAGATTTTCGAAACCTGGGTGGAAATGAGCGCATCCTGACTTTCCTCTGGCCCCTCTTTATCCGGGTGAGTAATCCATCGAGCCAGAAATATCATTTCCTCTGGCCCTTTTTCGCTTATGGGAAAGGTGATGGATACAATGCCCTGAAGATGTGGCCTCTTTTCAGTTATGCCCATAAGGAAGGGGAATTCACCCGTCTGAATTATGTATGGCCCCTTGGATATCACAGGCGAACCATCTTGAAAGATGGGGGTGTCAGAGCATTTGACTTGCTGTTTCCCCTTTTCCTGCGACTGCGCACCCCCACGGAAAAATGGGATTATTATCTACTTTATGGCGGACGAGAAACTCCAAGGCGCTCACAGTGGGGTATCCTTGGACCTTTTTTCAGCACAGTTCGTTACAAACCCGAAGGCGGGCGGGGATGCAGTCTTTTATTTTCCATTTTGAAATATTCAAACGGTGATGATGAGAAGGTCAGGCAGTTTTTTCCCATTTTCGGTTACCGCAAGCGACCCAAACAGGTCTTTTATTACTTTTTCTGGCCATTTTTCAGGCATAAGACCGATGACCTCGGCTCCTATACTTACAGCAGGAGTTACCTCTTCCCGTTTTACATTGCGAGGGATATGGAGTGGCAGGACGGGAGATGGGAAAAAAGGAGGGTGGTGTTCCCGTTCTTCGGCAGTGTGAGGAAGTCTGACGGCTCATGGAAAACCTCATCCATGCGCCTTTTTTATTATGATACGGCTGATGCGATAGAAAGGAACTGGAGTTCCCTTCTGCCCGTTTATCATTCAGATGGTGATGGACGGGTGAATTATTCCACACATGTTTTTGAAAAACTCTATCATCGGGAAGTCAAGAATGGGTATGACCTGATGGAGGTAAATACCCTTATATTTCAGTGGAAGAGGACAGGTGAGGTGCGGGAATATAATCTCCTTGGCGGAGTCTTTGGGCTGAAGAAAAGTCCGGAAGGGACATCGCTGAAGATATTCTTCATTCCTCTTTAAAAACGTGGAAAGTGACCTTGTCATAATTGACTGCATTGAGAAGTTACGGGAATACCTTTTTTCCCTTGACCCATCTCTTGAGAAAAAAAGGGAGAGTCTTCTTTCAAGCCGCCTCGTTATTGAACCACCGGAACATGTCTGGGAGGCTTATGTGGCGGTATTTCTGCAGATTGATACGGACACGGCGGCAGGACGACGCAAGGTTCATCGTATAATCACCCAGATTAAAACCGAAATGGAGAATCCGAAATCCACGGCGGAGGTTCGTGAATTGCCTGAAAAAGAATATAATCAGCTTTTATCTGAAAAGAAGGCAAGGATTCATAACGGTATCAAAAAGCTCGGAACTTTCATGAAGAGGAAGGATTTCCGGAGTGATGTTGAAGGCGGGGGTTGGACTTATGCGGCACGGCTGAATAAGAGTATTCCCGGTCTGGGGGGAATCAAGGCGTATCGCTTTCTGAGACTCCTTGGGGCATCGGTGGCGGTGCCAGAATCTCCAAAGCGGACATTACTCTTTCGTCTCGGGTGGATAAAGGAACACAAGGCAGACTCCGAGTCTTTCAAATCTTATCAGGATATATGTTTCAAGACGGCAAGACTGTGTGGGGAAACTGTTCACAGCCTTGATTATCTTCTCGGTCTTTTTTCCGGTAGTGAGAGGGCGAATCTCCCCGCCCTCCCCGTCTGTGGAAAAAAACCTTTTTGTGAAAAATGCGACCTGACAAATTATTGTGATTATTATCGCTTTTTAAAAGAGGATAGGCAGGATTCTCTCAAACATGTGCCGATTGTATCCTGGCTGCCGGAAGACCAGCCGCGGGAATGTCTTGAGCGGCTTGGGGCAGGCTCGCTCTCGGATGCGCAGCTCCTTGCCATCATTCTCAGGACCGGCAGTACACCCCTTTCCGCCCTTGACCTCGCTAATACCCTCATTCACGAATTCGGCGCCCTCCACGCCATTGAAGAGGCGTCAATAAATGAACTCTGCCGCATCAGGGGTATCGGGCGAGTCAAGGCGATTGAAATAAAGGCGGCAGTTGAACTTGGGAAGCGGTTTATCCGTGAAAAGAAAGGTCGCCGGAAAGGAATTGAGGAAAGCCAGGATGTATTCCATACTTATCGCCTGAGGTTCACAGGACTTAATCAGGAGACATTCCTCATGCTGATACTCAACAGCCGAAACCAGGTCATAAAAGAGGTGGAGGTCTCTAAAGGGTCTCTGAGTTCCTGCACGGTGCATCCACGGGAGGTCTTCAAAGAGGCAATCCGCGAGTCTGGTTCGGGTGTCGTCTTCATCCATAATCATCCAAGCGGAGATTCATCTCCAAGCCGCGCGGATATCATGCTGACTGAGAGACTCAAGAAAGCGGGGGAGATTCTTGGCATCCGCGTTCTTGACCACATTATTATTGGAGAAGATGTCTATTACAGTTTTGCGGATGAGGAACTTTTATAATGAGAAACCTCAGGGATAGTGATATTTTCACTTGTGTGGATTGGAGTTTAGCCGTAAGGTTATTGTGAATTTTACTATGAATGGGGGTGCGATTATGAAAAACAAGGTCTTTGCATTTGTTTCTATCATGATTTTTCTGTTTGTATCCAGCTCTTTGACTGCCGAGACGGCGCAGAAAACAATACCAATTAACACCATTGACCAGAAGATGATTGACCAGATAGTAACCGTGGGTGGTCGCATTGTCTCCATTCTTGCCCCACGCTCGGAGCAGGCACCCTATTCTCTCTATCTCACCGACAATACTGAGTCAATCCGGGTTGTGGTGTGGAAGAATGTCTATGATGCGCTGACAATCAAGGAACAGCTTAAGGCTGGTGCCAAGATTTTTGTTACCGGCACGGTGAGGGATTACAGGGGCAACCTGAATATCTATGTTAATGCGCCAACCGATATTCGGATGATGGATAGCGGCGTCGGTTCCGTGAAGGATGAGACGGCAAAGACATCCGCCATTACTCCTGTGCCTGTGGCGCCCGCGCCCGCTGGCATTCTTTCTCCCGGACAGGTCAATGCCTCCATGCTTGAAAGAACCGTGACGGTTCAGGGTGTGGTCAAGTCTTATGCGGTGGCGAGGAATGAGCGTTCGCCCTATTCAGTGGATTTGAAGAATGATACTGGCGTCCTCCGTGTTGTTTACTGGAGCGATGTTTCAAAATTGTTGAATTTTACTCCTGCCCCCGGACAGACACTGCGTATCACGGGTCAGGTAAGTGAATACAGGGGCAATCTTCAACTTAGGGTCAGGAATGCGGCTGGCGTCAAACAGGTGGAGATAGGTGTTGTTGCTCCAGCCGGCACTCCCGCGCCGTCCCCCCTGCCCGGTGTTGCCACGCCCGCCTCACAGGTTGTCGCGCCGTCGCAGATATTGTCACCCGGCAGTATTACAAAGGAAAGCATCGGTAAGACTGTGAAGGTGAAGGGAAAAATTGTGAACATCAGACCTTCATGGATGGAGACCGCTCCCAATACGGTTTCCATCTCGGATGGTTCTGGAACCATTGACATTGTTTACTGGCCTGATATTGATGCGAAGCTTACTGCGGAGCAGAAGCCAGTTGTGGGAAAGACTGTTATTGTGGAAGGGGAGGTGTCGGAATTTAGAGGAAAGCTTCAGGTCAGGGTGAAATCGCCGGATAAAATCACTTATTAATAGTGTGTTAAAATAGGGAACAAATCTTACTCCTGCCAACCCCGTTAGTTTGTAATATGGCAGAAGGCAAATATGTTTGACTTTCAGAAATTTCCACACAGGCGCTATAATCCGCTAACTGGCGAATGGGTTCTTGTGAGTCCTCAGAGACTGGAGAGACCGTGGCAGGGAAAGATTGAGGAATCGCCGCCGGAGACCCGATGTGAATATGAACCAACATGTTATCTTTGCCCCGGGAACGAGAGGGCGGGAGGAATGCGGAATCCTATCTATACTGACTGCTTTGTTTTTGATAATGATTATTCAGCCCTCATTTCTGAATTGCCAGATGGACAGTTGGATATTGATAACCTGATTATTGCTAAGAGCGAAAGGGGTGTCTGTCGTGTCGTTTGTTATTCGCCCCAACACAACCTTACCATGGCAGAGTTGAACGTTCTTGATATCGAGCGTATTGTTAATGTGTGGACGGAGGAATTTACGCGTCTTGGCTTGCGCGATTTTATAAATTATGTCCAGATATTTGAAAACAAGGGGACAATCATGGGGTGCAGTAATCCGCACCCGCATTGCCAGATATGGGCAAACCAGGCAATTCCCACCGAACCTTCACGTGAACACGAATCACAATTGACCTATTACAAAACCAATGCGGAAAGATGCCTGATTTGTGATTACCTGAGGATTGAGTCCGAGAATCGTGAGCGGTTTGTTTTTGATAATGAATATTGGGTAGCCCTTGTTCCTTTCTGGGCAAAATGGCCATTTGAGACAATGCTTCTGCCAAGACGTCATGTAGGAAGCATCTCAATTCTGAGTAAAAGCGAGCAAAAATCACTCGCAGATGCACTTAAACGCCTGACAACGAGATATGATAACCTTTTCCGCACATCATTTCCTTATACAATGGGATTTCACCAATCACCCACAGATGGCGGGGAGCACAATTTCTGGCACATGCACATACACTTTTACCCCCCTCTTTTGCGCTCGGCAAATGTCCAGAAATTCATGGTAGGTTATGAGATGCTGGCGAACGCACAGCGCGATTTCACGCCTGAAAACGCCGCAATAAGGCTCCGGGAACTTTCGGATAATCATTATCGGAGCGCTGGGAAGAAAGAGAAACCCTCTAAATGATTAGTAATGAGTATGTTATCAAATCATTCAACCATTTATTTTCCCTTCAGCCTGAAATAATGTCCTCTGCGCCCGGGCGGGTGAACCTGATTGGCGAACATACAGATTATAACGGTGGTTTTGTTTTGCCTGCCGCAATAAATCGTGAAATAAAAATTGCCGCCCGCACCCGGCATGACCGTATCCTGCGAATCTATTCCGAAACTTTTAACGAAATGTTCGAAACCTCCCCTGCAAAAGGAATAATGTCTTCTTGGAAAAAAGGGTGGCAGAATTATTTTCTTGCTGTGGTGGATGGCTTTATCAAGAGGGGAGTGGTTATCCCCGCGATGGATGTTTACATCTGTGGAGATATACCGCAGGGTGCAGGACTTTCCTCATCCGCGGCTTATGAGGTCTGCGCGACCGTGCTTTTAAACGCAGTTTGTAATGCAGGACTTTCACCTTTTGAAATTGCCGTTCTTGCCCAGGCGGCGGAGCACAGTCCATTCGTTGGAGTGAGATGCGGTATCATGGACCAGCTCATATCTGTGATGGCTCAGGCGGACCATGCACTGTTGATAGATTGCTATACACTTGAGACCATGCCTGTCCCTTTTGATTCCACACGGGCGAAGATTGTGCTCATAAATTCCATGAAGATGCGAGGACTCGTGGATTCTGAATACAATCGTCGCCGTGCGGAATGTGAAGACGGACTTAAACTCATTCGAAAACTGAGCAGTCAGGAAATTCCCACAATACGTCATATCCCCGCTGATGTATTTGAGCGATTTCAGGGGAGACTGCCGGAAAATTACAGCAGACGCATCCGACACAATCTCACAGAAAATGGACGTGTGTATCTTTTTACGAAATGTCTTACCAGCGGAGATTACGAAACGGCGGGCAAACTCCTTTACGCCTCTCATGAAAGTCTGAGAACGGATTTTGAGGTCTCATGCGCTGAACTGGACAGCATTGTTCAGATTGCCACAAGATGTGAAGGTGTTTGTGGATGCAGAATGACAGGTGCGGGATTTGGCGGTTGTGCCATTGCCCTTGTTGAGCCCTCGCACATTGAGGATTTTACGCGGGTCATGTCCGTGGAGTATGCAAAGTCCTTTTCCATCCTTCCCGAAATACTCGTCACCATACCCGCCACCGGCGCCACGGTCTTTAGATTATAACGTTTATTTATTTCATAAATTTCTTGACTTCTTGAAAAACATAACAATATAATAAGTAATTAAATTACAGGTTAAAGATAAATTCCCCCTGTCCGAAGACAGGGGGAAAATGCCTGTTAAAGGTCGGCGCCTTTCGTGTCTGCTCTTATTAGAGCCCTTGTTTTGGAAAGGGTTCCGCAGACTGGGGTTTGTTATAAAACAAGTAATTTTATCGCATAGGTGTTGTATCCGAGTCAACAAAAAAATGACGGGAGGATAAAAAAATGAAAAATTACGTTCTGGGAATTGACATTGGTTCAAATTCAATAGGTTGGGCAATGGTGACAGAGGAGCCATCACAAGATATGGAGAATATCATAAGCGGTGTGCGGGTTTTTACTGAGGGAACGGAGAATACTGGCACGAATAAAGAGGCATCCCGCAACAAAGCACGTCGTGAGGCACGTCAGGCGCGCCGTCAGCATGACCGCCGTAGCCGACGCAAAATCATGGTCAAAAAAATCCTTCAAAAGTACGGGCTTTTCCCCTTGGTTCCTGAGGAGCAAAAAGAAATATTCAGGATGAATCCTTATGAACTGCGAAAAGAGGGACTTGATGAAGAGTTAACTGAATACGAATTCGCCCGTTGCCTTATTCATCTAAATCAAAGGCGCGGGTTTAAATCGAGTCTGAAGGGCAGTGCAGAAGCAAAGAAGGAAGCAAGTAAAGTTGTTGAACCAGCCATAAGTCAGCTTGAGAAAGACATGAAAAGCGCCGGCGCTCGTACACTCGGAGAATATTTCTGTAGTTTGCTCATGAAAAATAAACGTGTCCGCGAACATTATACACGACGCTCCATGTTTGAAAAAGAATTTGATATGCTCTGGGCAAAACAGGCTTCATTCAAGCCTGCCGTATGGACAGATGAACTCAAGAAAGAAATCAAAGAAGCAATATTTTATCAACGCGGCTTGAAATCTCAAAAAGGACTTATTGGGAAATGCCAATTGGAACCGGATGAGGCACGTTGTCCTCGCGCCTCATGGTTCGCACACCAGTTCCGCATCCTGCAGGAAGTAAATAATCTGCGTATTGTTTCACACGAGACTGGAACGCGACGGCTCACAGATGAAGAACGCAACATCCTCGTTGAAAAACTTCTTCGATTAAAGGAAGTTAAAGTTGATGAGATAAAATCCAAACACTTGAAACTACAGGGAAGCGAATTTCTTACGTTTGAGCGCTCCAGGCGTAAAAGCATAAAAGGAAATCCTGTTGAATATGAACTCCGCAAAATATTCGGCAAGGAATTTGGTGCACGCGCTGATGAATTGCGAAGTGTGGTTTATGAATCTCTTATTAATGACGAGGATGAAGTTTTTCTCACAAAAGCCAGAACGCAATGGAATCTTTCAGAGGAACAAATAAAAGCTATCAGCGAGATTGACCAGACTGATGGTTACATGAGATTTTCTCTCAAAGCAATAAAACGGCTGATTTCTCATTTAGAACAGGGTGAAGAGC
>Ga0172364_10000557_pt1 | contig 26710 bp, 26 predicted proteins | sample LakKivSesite10cm_FD_114545 | JGI IMG/M metagenome (GOLD analysis project Ga0172364, IMG submission 114545) | Sediment microbial communities from Lake Kivu, Rwanda - Sediment site 10cm | ecosystem: Environmental > Aquatic > Freshwater > Lake > Sediment | place: Rwanda: Western Province, Lake... | reverse complement strand
TTATTCACGTATATACACGCGTGATAGAAACAAATATTTGGGTTCCCAGCCGCTTCCTAACTCGTAACGAAAACTCATCCGAAACCGCGAGAAATTCTAGAGAGTAGCGAACTTGCCAAGGCGAACCAACGGCACAACATCGTCGTCAAGTAGTTGTTACAGCAGTCTCTCGCTTCAATCGTCAGAGGAGTGTTGTAGGATTGGATTATGAGGCTACCTGGGAGCTCATGTCCAGCCTAATTTCGGAGCTGCGGAAAAGTGGCGAAACGGTCCCAGCCAAAGCGATGAGCGACCTGCGCGCCGCCAGAACTATGATGGAGGTGCACAAGGTCGACCAGTCACGCTCCGAGAACCTTCAAAGGATCGAGGATTACCTAACCAGCCTCGAAACCCTCCTCGTGCCCATCGCAAATAGAAAGTTTGGGAAAGAATACGTGGACGCTTGGCTGAAGAAGCTTGGAAAAACATACGTGCAGCCGCCAAAATGGAAACCGAGGCTCCAAGGAAACTTTCCCGTAGGCGTTCCACGAGATAGTAGATGGGTCAGGGTTGAGGCTACTGAAAAAATTTCGACAGAAAAGATTAAACACGTCGCCCAGCACATTGGTCTAAAATCGAAAACCGAAAAGGACGGACGCGTCCTCGTGTTCGGAGAGGAACAGAAGCTTAAGCAGTTCGTGAAAGACGTGGCTGGACTGCTGCGTGAGAAATGAAAGAAGATGATGAGGTAACCTGTGGCTGAGAAAGAGGAGCTTTGAGGATGCCCTACATAAAGAAGATCGAGGTCAATGGCTTCAAGACGTTCGGCAGGAAAACGACCCTCATGTTCGAGAAGGGCTTCACAGCCATAACAGGGCCGAACGGCAGCGGAAAGACGAACATCATCGACGCCGTCCTCTTCTGTCTGGGCGAGCTCAGCTCGAGGAGGCTCAGGGCGGAGAACTTTTCGAAGCTCATCTTCCACGGGGGCGCAGACCCAGAAATCAAGAAGAAGGGCGCCGCGAAGGTCGTCATCCAGTTCGATAACACGGACAGCAGGCTGCCAACGGACACCACCACGGTCACGCTTTCCCGCGAAATCGACGACGAGGGCCAGAGCGTCTTCAGAATCAACGGCCGCAGGGTCTCCCGGGCCTACGCCATGGAAATCCTCTCGATAGCGGGCATCAGCCCCTACGGGTACAACGTCGTCCTTCAGGGCACCCTCACGAGGCTCGCTGAAATTTCGCCTCAGGAGCGCAGGAAAATAATCGAGGACATGATAGGCATCGCCACCTACGACACGGAGAAGGAGGAAGCCGAAAAGAAGCTGCAGACCGCGGACATCTCGATAAAGACCGCGATGGGGCAGGTAAGCGAGGTCCAGAACAGGATTGAATCTTTAGAGAGGGAAAGGAACGACCTGCTACGCCACGGCTTCATCCAAAAAGAAATCAAACGCCTCGACGCGGCCAAGCTGTCCCACGAAATCAGGGGAACACAGGAAAAGACTGGTGAGTTGGAGGGTCAGATCAGCGGCCTAGAGAAAAAGATTGACGAGGTCAGGACTCAGAGAGAAGCCCTCCGTTCTAGGCGCCACGACATCGAGGCTGAGTGGAGGAGACTCGGCTTCGAGGCGGTTGAAGAGAACCAAACGAGGCTCCTCCAGATTCAGATAGAGATAGGCGAACACCGGTCGAGATTGGTCGAGCTCTCAACGAAGCTCACATCCAGCAAATCAAGCCTAGACAGCCTCTTTATAGTCAGAGACAGCTCCGCGCAGCAGATAGACGCTCTGAAAAACGAGATTGAGGAAGCCAGAAACAGCGTCAAGCAGCTCACGCCCGCCCGAGACTCGCTGAACAAGGAGATCGGCGAGAAACAGGCGGTTTACGATGCGGTCAACGCAGAGACGTTGGAGGCGAGAGCCGGCGTCAACGAAACAACGAGGAAGGTTCGGGAGGCCGAAGCCCAGCTGGAACGGCTGCATCAAGAGGCTATCAGCCTTCGCAGCCGAAGGGCGGAGACGGAGTCGAAGATTGACGTTTTCTCGGAGAGGCTGAGGAACCTAGAGGAGAAAAGGACCGACCTCGGCAATGCGCTGGTCAGGCTCGAAGAATCGTCCAAGGATCTCGAGGGCGTACGTAATGAAAGAACCGAACGGCTGAAGTCCCTCCAAGAGTCTCTGCAGAAAAAGGCTGAAAGGAAAGGGGTCCTTGAAACCGAGATCAAGGAAGCGGCGAAAATCGCTGACACAGCGAGGGAAGCCCTCGTCGAGTTCGAGACCCGCAAGGACCTCGTCGGCAAGTTCACGACCGAGGAGAACGCGCTGAAGCACCTCGAGGAGCTGGGGAAGCTCGGCGTCATCACCGGCATCCACGGTCGCCTTAAAAACCTAATGAGCGTCCACAAGGGGTACGAACGGGCGGTGGAGGCCGCAGCAGCGGGCTGGCTGAACGCGCTCGTCGTCGAGAACTTGGAGACTGCCTTCACGTGCGTCGAGACGCTGCGGCAGCTCAAGCTGGGAAGGGTCAAAATTGTCCCGATTCAGGGTCTATCGCCATCTAGGACAGTTAACCTGCCAAGAATCGAGGGCGTGAGCGACAAGGTTCAGTCCTTCGTGTCGTACGACGAGAGGTTCGTTCAAGCCATCTCTTTTGTTTTAGGCGACACTTATCTGGTGGACAACGATAAGGCGGGGCTTGTCGCTTCACGCGTCGGCTTCCGCTCGGTGACGGTGAACGGCGACCTCTTCGAGGCTGGGGGTGGCGTCGAAAGCGGGTTCTACAGGGCGCCCATAGACTTCTCTTCCTTCGTGCCCAGCGAGTCAGCCCTCAAGAACCTTGATAAGGCAGTCACCGTGCTGAAGGAGAACCTGACGAAAAGGGAAACCGACATCAGCGACACTGAGAACGAAATCGCGGAAATCCAGCAGGAGATTAACTCTTTCTCGGAAGCCCTGGGGAAGCTTGGAGCCGAGACCGAGAGGACTCTGAAAAGCGTCCAAGACACGAAAGCCAACGTAGAACGGGCGGAGAAGAACATTACTGCGCTGCAAAGCCACCTCGAAGAAGAAAGGGCACGCGTCAAGTCCTTCGACGAGGCCAACAAGGAGCTAGCAGTTAAGGAGAAGAGCCTGCGCGAAGAGCGCGAGAACCTCAGAAAGAACATCGATCTTACAGCGATGCAGGAGAGGGAACAGAAACGCGAAGCCCTAGGGACCGAACTCATTGAGCTCAGGCAGAAACTCGGCAAAGTAGAAACCGAGATGTCGGCTTTACAGTCGAGACTGGACAAAACGCTGAAAACGGGGCTGGAGAACGTTCAGGCTCAACGGGGAAGGGCGCTGAACCAGATTTCCACGCTCGAACGCGAAATAGTCGATTCCAACAACGAAAAAGAGGCCACTCAAGCCAAAATCAAGGAGCTCGAGGAAGGCAAGGAAAAACTTTCCAGCACGTTGCTGAACGCCAGGGGCGAAGCGAAGAAGTATACCTCGCAGATTGACGAGATAGATGGCCAGCTCCGAGTTCTGGAAGGAGAGTACGAACAGGCTGACAGCCTGCTTGACGAGCTAAGGCTCAACTTTCAGACCCTTCGCCTTCAGCTCGGAAGACAGCTTGAGCAGCTCAAGATTCTGGGCTACGATGCGCCCCTGCTTGTTGAAGCTGGCAGCGTTCAGGACGTCGAGACGTCGCTCAGGATGATGAGGCTCGAGCTGGAGCGCATAGGCGCGGTCAACCAGCTCGCGCAGACGCAGTACGAGGACCAAATCTCGAAGTACAAGGAGCTCTCCATCCGCATGAACGAGCTCGAGAAGGAGAGGATGGCGATTGTCGAGTTCATCGAGGAAATCGAAAGGAAAAAGTACAACGCCTTCATGGAAGCCTTCAACAAAATCAACGAGAGAATCGACAAATACTTCATCAAGCTCACAGACGGAGGAAACGCCGCGCTGAAGCTCGAAAACCCCGAGAACCCCTTCGCAGGAGGCGTGGACATGATCGTCCAGTTCATCGGCAAGCCACCTATCCTCGTGAACGGAGCCAGCAGCGGGGAACGCTCAGTCTCAGCCGTCGCCTTCCTTTTCGCGCTGCAGGAGTTCAATCCCGCCTCTTTCTACCTGATGGACGAGATTGACGCCCACCTAGACGCCTTCCACGTCGAAAAGCTGGGCGAGCTCCTCGCCGAGGAGGCTTCCAAGTCCCAGTTCGTCGTGATCACGCTGAAGCCAGAGATGGTCAGCAAGGCGGACAGGATTTACGGCGTCTATGGCCAGGAGGGCATCTCGCACGTGGTTTCAACAACCTTCAAGGGAGTGGCTCAATGACCGAGACCACCCTCAGCAAGCCGTTCTATTTCCGTCCGCCGTGGAACATCCTTTTCGACATGCAGCTGCTGGAGAAGCTGAACCCGTGGGACATCAACCTGTCCTTCCTGCTGTTGTCGTTTCTCGAGGAGATGGAGAAGAGGACCGAGGTCGACTTCAGGGCTTCGGGCGTGGCGCTCGGTTCGTCAGCTACCGTTCACATGTTGAAGTCGGAGCTCCTGCTTAAGCTCGAGCAGCCGCCTCCGCTTCCTGAACCGCCGTCGGACTTCATCCCGCCGCCGCTGATTCTCCCGCTCAGGTACGAGCTCACGACGACGACCATCCAGAACCTCCTAGACGCGTTGGACACCGCGCTAAAAGCCGAGAAGCTCTTCGTCCTCAAGACGCCCGTCAGAACGGGGTTTCTCCCCCCAGCCGAAATCATGCCTGCGCTGAGCGTTTACCTGATGGAGCTGGAGGAGCAGATGGAGAAGCTGCTCAGGAAGATGCAATCGCTTGTGGACGATGGCAAGGTAATCACCCTCACAAGGCTCGTTTACGGACTGGAGAGGCTTGACCAGATACGGAACTTCATCATTCTGCTCTTTCTGGCGCAGAAGAACAAGGTGACGTTATGGCAGGAAGAGGAATCCAGCGAGGTGCTCATTACCATCAACGAGGCTAAACAATGACGACCGAAGACCAGAAGACGGCTGAAGAAACCGAGGAAGAAACGCAGAAAAAGGACTTGGCCATGCTGGAGGCAGCCCTCTACGTGGCAGGCCGCCCCCTAGACATCAACGCGTTGGGCAACGTCATAAAAACGAGGTCCAAAAAGAAGGTGGAGGACCTAGCTAGGATACTGATTGAGAAGTACAAGAACTTGGAGACACCGCTTGAGGTTCTGGAGCTCGACGACCAGAGGTTCGTCCTCCAGCTGAAGGCGGAGTACTCGCCGAGGGTCAAGAAGCTAGCGGTGAGACCTCTACTCACCGACGGCCCCTTGAGGACCCTGGCTTACATCGCCTACAGGCAGCCTGTCACGCAGAAACAGGTTGTCGACGCGAGGGGGGCCCACGCGTACGGCCACGTGAGGCAGCTCGTCGACAGCGGACTTGTGGATCGCGAAAGCAGCGGGCGGAACAAGATCCTGCGGGTGACGGAGTTTTTCGCGGACTACTTCGGCTTGAGCCACAACCCCCGAATTATGAAGCGGCAGCTGAAACGGACATTCTCCGACATTGAGAATGCTCCGCCCTCAGGTTTCGAGGAGGAGCCTGACGCGGCAGCAGAAGAAGAGGAAGAACAGCCGTAATCCGCTAGATTTATATTAACCTGAACCTTTCCTTCTGTTCTGTTAAAGGAGCATTGAGCATGTCCTCGTGGCACGGTAACTTGCACAAGAAGAAACTCACTGGCGGAAAGAAGAGGGCGTACCGAACCAAGCGCAGGTTCGAGAGGGGATACTTCCCGGCGGAGACGGTCGTGGGCGACCACAGGACGAAGACCGACCGGAGAAGAGGAGCCAACACGAAGGTTCGGCTCGTGAGCACGAAGTTCGTTAACGTTTCTGACCTGTCTACGGGGGAGACGAAGAAGACCGAAATCCTCAGGGTCCTCAAGAACCCGTCTAACGTTGATTATGACCGGAGAGGCGTAATCACGAAGGGCACAATCCTCGAAACGTCCCTAGGAACAGTCCGCGTGACCTCCAGACCTGGACAAGCCGGAGTCCTCAACGCGGTCGTGGTTTCTGAAACGTCGTAGACGCGTCCAAAACCAGCGAACTGATTTAGGTCTGTGTTTGGAGATTTGGGCTGTGCAGAAACGGGATAAAACCGTTTTATGGCCCGTTTATTTTGACTCGACGAGGACCAGAGCTGAGGGAAGGAGGGTTCCCAAGAGGCTCGCGAAGCCATCTCCAACGTTGGACGCGGTGGGGAAGGCCGTCGGTAACTTGGGTCACCCGTACGAAGTCGTTTCGGAAGCTGCTCACCCCCGTTTTCACTGGAAGAAGACCGGGTTCGTGCTCGTTAAGAAGACGAAGCCCAAAAACCAGCTCATTTTGGAAGTTGCGCAGGAAATTTCGAGACTCGCAGTCTGAATTTCAAATAGGAAACCTTTATATAACGAAGTTTGTGTCTTCTTTTTACTTGTTTTTAAGGAGCCAACGATTTGAGGAGAATCGGACAAGTCATCCACATAAGTCCGGGTGGAAAAGCCGTTGTGAAGGCTGAGATGACTCCGAGAATCGGCGAAACAGCTTTTGACGAAAAAAACAGGCATGTGGGAAAAATCTTCGACGTCATCGGACCCACCGTTTCTCCGTACGTCGAGGTTAACCTAAGCGTGGAAGACCCCCAAAGTGTCGTCGGAGGCTCCCTTTATGTTCCTTCCTCACAGAACCAGAAAAGATGGAGCCGAAAAAGGTGAGCACAAAAAAGGACGTGATTGCTACCCCCGGGCTCAGGGACATCCAGCGGTGCTCTGAGTGCGGCGGGACGAGGCTGATGAGGGACTACGAGTCAGCCGAGGTCGTGTGCATGGACTGCGGGTTCGTGCTTGACATGAAGCTGACCGACCAGGGACCAGAGTGGAGGGCGTTCGACACCGAACAGAGGGAAAAGAGGGCTCGAACTGGCGCCCCCGTGACCTTCACGATTCACGACAAAGGGCTCTCGACGATGATTGACTGGCACGACCGAGACATCTACGGCAAAAAATTCTCGGCTGGCCAGAAGGCTCAGATTTACCGTTTGAGGAAGTGGCAGAGGCGCATCAGGGTCTCCGACGCGATGGAGCGGAACCTCGCTTTTGCACTTTCCGAAATCACGAAGATAGCCAACAACCTCTCGCTGCCCAAGAGCATCTTCGAGACGGCGTCCGTTATCTACAGGAAAGCCGTCAAGGAAAGGCTCATCCGCGGGCGGTCAATCCAAGGAATCAGCGCGGCCTCCGTGTACATCGCGTGCAGGCAGTGCGGGCTCGCGAGGACCCTCGAGGAAATCTCGAAGGCGTCGAACGTCAGCAAGCGGGAGGTCGGGCGGAGTTACCGTTTCCTCGTCAAGGAGCTCGAGTACTTCATCCCGCCTGTGCGGGCGAACCAGTACGTTTCGAAGTTTTCGAACCAGCTGACGATGCAGGGAAAGGTCGAGGAAATAGCCAACAAGATACTCGTGACGGCGGGAGAACTTAAGCTGACGTCGGGCAGGGGACCCACGGGCATAGCCGCGGCAGCGAGCTACATCGCCTCGGTTCTGGTCGGAGAGAGGAGGACCCAGAGGGAAATCGCCGAAATCGCGAAGGTGACTGAAGTCACGATAAGGAACAGGTACAAGGAACTCGTCGAGTGCCTGCTCTTCGTCATGGACCTCTAACCGAATGCCTTTTTGAATCGCACAATCTTTAAGCCCCATTTTTAGTGGCAAACATTTTCGTTCGCAGCAAGAATTAAATACTATATATTTAGAAAATAACATCTACGAACATAGCAAATTACGTCTCGACGATACCGATATATTCAAATCCAGCGTAGAAAGGCACTGAAACGAACGGGAAGCTGGCTGCGGCAAGGTTTGGACATCAAAATCCGTGGGGCGAGCGAGCACAACCTGAAGGACGTAGACGTGGACATCGGCGATGGGTTGACCGTTGTGACGGGGGGTCTCGGGCTCAGGCAAAACGTCCCTCGTCTTCGACACTTTATATCATGAGTCGAGGCGCAGGTTCCTAGAAGTCTTCTCCAAGGGCAACTTCGCCTCGAAGTTGACGCCAGCCAACGTCCAATCCGTCGCGGGCGTGGGACCCGCAGTCGCGGTGGGACAGAACCTCCTCAACCGCAACCCGTTCTCAACATTAGCGACTGCTTCAGGTCTTCACCCGTTCTTCAGGCTCCTTTACACGAGGTTCGGGACGCAGTACTGCCCACGTTGCGGCGCTGAGATTTTGGTCCTGTCGGAGGACGAGACGGTTGAACGGCTGTTGTCCATGGCTAAGCAGGAACATGTCAAGGTCTACGCACCATTGGTCCACGGCGCAAAGGGGAGCCACCGCACACTGCTCAAGCTCCTCTCTGACCAGTTCGGGACTGAAGTGCTGCTTGTTGACGGCGAAGGGTGGCAGAACCAGCCACTTGACCCAACGAAACCTCACAACATCGAAGTGGAAGTCGGAGAAGTTAATGCTGAAACCTCTGTGCAGACCGTTCGGCAAACCGTCCAGAACGTTGCAGCACTCGGAGCCAACGTCATAAGGGCACAAACAGCCAGCGTTAACGTTGCGCTTTCGAGGGTCCTTTCCTGCCACGAGTGCGGGGAGTGGTTCACTGTCCTCGAGCCCGTGCACTTCCACACGCCTTGCCCGCGCTGCAAAGGAAAAGGATGCGACGAATGCGGTCAGACTGGGCTGCACCCGAGGGCCGCCTCCGTCCGATGGGAAGGGCTGCGACTGCCTGAACTCTTAACCCTATCGGTTGATGATGCGTTCAGCCTTTTTTCCCGTTCGAGGATGCCTTCGTCTGCCTTCAGGTTGTTGTCCGAGATTACGCGCAGGCTCGACGCGCTGTTGACTGTTGGGTTGGGCTACGTTCAGCTCGACAGGTCCTCTCCTACGCTGTCGCGGGGAGAGTCGCAGAGGGTGCGGCTCGCGGTTTCGTTGACCAGCCAGCTGGAGGACATCGTCCACGTCCTCGACGAGCCCACTATCGGCCAGCATCCAGCGGATGTCATCAATCTACTTCCCGCCTTCAGGAAGCTTCGAGGACCCGTCATCTATGTTGAACACGATAGGGTCGCAGCTGCAGCCGCCGACGCAGCCGTCGACATCGGCCCCGGAGCGGGAAGCGAAGGCGGGCAAATCGTCTTCACGGGGACCCCCTCGGAGCTGTGGAAGGCAGACTCGGCAACCGGAAGGTACTTCAGCTTCAGGGACAGCGTGCCCGTGCCCAGAGCGCGTTCGGAACCCGAGACGTTCATCGTCGTCCGCGGAGCAAGCGAGCATAATCTACAGAACGTTGATGTGCAGATTCCCGTTGGTCGACTCACAGTGATTACTGGAGTCTCAGGCTCGGGAAAAAGCACGTTCGTCGAGGAGGTTCTGTTTCCTTCGCTGTCAAAACAGAAGCCTGTAGGCTGTGCGTCGGTTGAAGGTCCCAGACTGAAGCCTGTGCTTGTGGACCAGAGCCCCATCGGGAAGAACCCGCGGTCCAATCCAGCCACGTACACTAAGCTTTCTGACATCATCAGGGACCTGTTCTCCGATGCGACGGGGCTTTCGGCTTCACACTTCTCGTTTAACCGTCCCGAAGGGGCGTGCCGAAGGTGCAAGGGCATAGGCGCCGTCGAGGTTAGGATGAGGCTTCTGCCGTCAACGTGGATTCCGTGCTCCGAGTGCGAGGGGCAGCGATTCTCGGACAAGGTACTTTTGGCTCGAGTGAGGTTCGAAGACGCGGAGTTGTCCATTACTGACTTTTACATGTTGCCGATTTCCCAAGTTAGCTCCCTGCTGAGGAAGGACAAAAGGCTCTCAATACCGAAGCACAAAGCCACCGTCCGAATCCTCGACGCCCTAGAGATGGTCGGGCTAGGGTATCTGAGATTAGGGCAGCCTTCGCCCACGCTTTCAGGCGGGGAGGCACAGCGCGTGAAGCTGGCGAAGTTTCTGGGCAGGGGAAAACTCGCAGACCGCGTGCTCGTTCTAGACGAGCCTTCGACTGGACTACATCCTAAAGACCTGTCGGGGCTGCTCAGGGTCCTCGACCGCCTCGTTCGGGCTGGAGCCACCATCGTGGTCGTCGAACACAACACCGACGTCATCCGAGCCGCGGACTGGATTGTCGACTTGGGCCCCGGAGCCGGACCGAAGGGGGGACAAGTCATCTACGCGGGACCGCCGTACGGGCTGCCGCACGTTCAGGATTCGGTTACTGGGCAATTCCTCAAGCAGGAAACCTCAGTTCTGCCTAACGCGGGCGAACAAAAAACAAAGTCCACGGCGTCGATGTTCATTTCCATCAGGAACGCGAGGGCGAACAACCTCAGGGGTGTGTATGTTGACTTCCCGAAGGGTGCGTTCACGGTCGTCACGGGCGTCTCGGGCTCGGGTAAGTCCAGTCTTATCCGCGACGTTCTCGAGGCGGAGGCGAAGCGAAGGTTCTTGGAAACCCTTTCGATGTACGAGAGGCAGGGGACCCACGAGGGACCTGAAGCTCTCGTCGATTCAGTTGCTGGACTTGGTGTCTCGGTGGTCGTTTCGTCAAGCAGCGGACCCTACGGGCGCCGCTCAACCGTCGGAACGGTCTCCGAGCTCTCGCACCACTTGGCAGCCCTGTTGGCATCGGTTGGCGAAAGAACATGCCTCAGCTGCGGCGCAAGAATGGAGCGGAACGGGGAATGGGTCTGCCCCAGCTGCCACGCCAAGGCTCCGATAGCGAAGCCCCGCCACTTCTTCTCCTCGACCTACACCGCTGCGTGCACGAAATGCCACGGCGTGGGAACAGTTCAGATTCCCGTTCCGGAGAAGCTCATCGTCCACCCCGAGAAGCCTCTTTGCGGCGCAATGTATTCTCCGGGCTTCTTCCCCAAGGGCTACCTGTGCAAGCCCTACAACGGCGGCTATTACGTGGTTCAAGCGGTGGCGAAGAAGTGGGGGTTCGACCCGCTGAAGACGCCGTGGAACGAGATGACGCCTGAGGCGCAGAGGGCGTTCCTGTTCGGCGACACCGAGCCCCTGGAAGTGGTTTACGAGAGCCGGAAAAGACCGCCTCGCACGCATAAGCTCGTCTACCGCGGCTTCTACGGCTGGGTCAGCGACTGGGACGTCGGAGGAACCTACACAAGAGCCAGCCCGTGCCCGCAGTGTAACGGAAGCGGCTTCAAACCCGAGTACCTGGCGGTCAAGCTCTGCGGCTTCAACGTTCAGGATCTCAGCGCAATGCCACTTACGAAGCTCGCGCAAGTCGTCGACCAAATAGAGATTCCAAAGACCGACCCGTACCATGTCGAAGGCAGTCGACATACGATGCGGAAACGACTACGCTTCCTGATTCAGGTTGGACTCGGATACCTGAGCCTAAGCCAAGTCTTCGGCACGCTGTCCGCCGGCGAAGCGCAGAGGATTCGTCTTGCGGGCTTGCTGGGCAGCGGTTTGACGTCGCTGACGGTCCTCGTGGACGAGCCGACCCGCGGGATGCACCCCTCCGAGGTCGAAGCGCTGGTCGAAGCGTTGCTGGAGTTGAGGAATGAGGGAAACACCGTCATCGCCGTTGAGCACGACCCAGTCGTGATTAAACGCGCCGACAACCTTATCGATGTGGGACCTGGAGCCGGCGTCGACGGCGGAAAAATCGCGGCGTCAGGAGCCCCTGAAGAAGTTTCAAAAAGCGGAACGCTGACCGCAAGGTGGCTGCTTGGCGAGAGAAGGATTAACGTAAAGAGGAAAAGGCGTCCACCATGGAGGTGGCTGACAATAAAAGGCGCGTGCGCGAACAACCTGAAGGGCGAAACCGTCAAGATTCCTTTAGGAGCGTTAGTTGGGGTCTGCGGGGTCTCGGGTTCGGGAAAAAGTACTTTACTGATTGACACGGTCGGGCGCGTGATGGCTCCGAGGACCATAACCACAAGCGTCGCCCACGAGCCGATGGAGCCAGGAAAATATGAAGCCATCGACGGCGAACCAAGCAAGACCATCCTTCTCGACCAGTCTCGGAAGGGAATCTGGAGCCCAGGCCAGTTTCTGGGCTTGTTCCCGCCGCTTCTCCGCCTCTACGCCGAGAGCGAGGACGCCGAGGCGCTGGGGCTTGACGAGAAGGCGCTTTCCAGACCGTGCGGAGCCTGCGGCGGCAGTGGGCTGCTGCGCATGGATATGGGGTTCCTGCCTGACGTGTCCACCGTCTGCGAGTCGTGCCACGGGACTGGAAGGCGCCCGGAAGCCAAGGAGGTCCGAGTCAAGGGCGTTGCTTACTCGGATCTTGGCAGCTTGACGATTGATGAAGTCTTCGACCTGTTTGGCGATGAAGAGTCGTTGTCGAGGAAGCTGAAGGCGGCTCGGGACGTGGGCTTGGGGTACCTCGTGCTCCGCCAGCCTGGGTACACTTTGTCGGGCGGCGAGGCGCAGCGGCTGAGGATTGCTGCGGACCTTTCCCAGAAGGCGAACGATGCGACGCTGTATATTCTTGACGAGCCGACGGTTGGGCAGCACATGGAGGACGTGGACAGGCTGATCGGCGTATTACACAGCCTCGTGGACAGGGGGCACAGCGTGGTCGTCGTGGAGCACCACCCGCACCTCCTCGTGGCCTGCGACTGGCTAATCGAGCTGGGACCAGGCGGCGGACCGGAAGGCGGACACGTCATTGCCAGCGGAACACCTGAAGAAGTAGCCAAGATGGGCACTCCGACAGCGCCGTACATTTTAAACGTTCTGGAGGGCAGACTGTGAGCTGGGCTTCTCTCCTCTTGGCTGACCCTTCGCCATGCCTGCGCATTCTGGTCTTGAAGGAGCTGCTTCAACGGTCCGACAGCGACCCTGAGGCTCAAGAGCTCGTGGCTCTGCGCGAAGCCGACCCTGTCGTGACTCGGTTGCTGTCGATGCAGTTTGTGGACGGGTCCTGGGGGCAGGAGGCCTTCGGTGGGAACTCGCCCGGAGGCAGAATTCAGACTACGTCCCAGGCTCTGACTAGACTCGGTTACCTCGGGTTCGGTCCAGAGTATGCATCTGTGCGAAAGGGAGCAGAATTCCTCTTCTCGAAGCAGAGGGGCGACGGTTCTTGGCCCCTTCCCGGAGAGGTCCAAAACGAGGAAGGAATCAAGGAAGGGTACACGATGAAGCCCCAGCAGACCGCGTTCCCCCTGCGCGGGCTGGCGGCGTGCGGCTACGCGGAGGACGAGAGGGCGGAGAGCGCCTTCGAGTGGCTCTTGAGGCAGAGGCTTGAGGACGGGGCTTGGCCGAGTGGGAAGATAGGTGACGTCAACGGCCGCGTGGCTGGGTATCGCAGGCTGGCCCATTCGCGGTGGGGGTGCCGAAGCAGCACCACGACTTCGCTGATTTGCTTCTCCCTGCATTCGAAGCGACGTTTTGGCAATGAGGCGCGTAGGGCTTTGGACCTTCTGCTTGGGCGTGAGACGCGCGAGAGGCAGAATCTAGGGTTTGAAGTAGCGAGGACCGTCGGCTTTGAGCTCCCAAGCGGCTACACCACGTTCTTCGCGAGGTTCGACATGGCTCAGATGCTGGACCTGTGCTGGAGGGTCGGAGCGGACAAGGGCGACGAACGCGTCGCTGAGCTCGTCGACTACGTCAAGCAGGCGCAGGGACCCTACGGACTTTGGGACTACGTTCCCCGCCCCGAAGCCTCCCGCTGGGTCACTTTCGACGTCCTCCGCTCACTTTCCCGACTGGACAAGGAGACGGACTGGCTGAGCCTAGAGCCCCGCACCCCGTTCGCCGCGTACCCCAAGCGGCTGAGAAGATTCTGACCCTTAAGCTCCTTTTTTGATGATACTTTAATTATGAACCGTTTTGTTTCATCGACTTCTCGAGCTCAGAGAACAATCCCTCGAATAACGCTTTTTTGAGCTTACTTCCATTGCCGACGCCAGGGCACTCCTGCGTGACGGAGAAAACGTATTCGCCGTTGCCTGGGTTGTCCAGCTTGAAGGGGTAGAACCTGCATATCAGGGGTCTTATGCTGTAAATCGTGCACAGGTTGTCCGCCAGGAAGATGCATTTGCCATCAGCTCTTTTCTTCATGACGAAAGCGTAAGGTTCAGCGCCTCTCCTTCTGCGTGCGAACTCGGAGACCTTCTTCAAAGCCGTCTTCGAGATTCTTTCAGCCTCGCTTTCCAGAAGCAGGATTGTTCGTCGCTTGGTTTCGGTGTCTCCGCAGCACAGGGCGCATCGGTTGCACTCGAACCGAACGTTCTTCGGGAACGTGAACCTTTCAGGATTGTTGGAGGATGGCATTGTAAAGACCTTTCTGTTTTGAGTGTTAAAAATTTTTTGCGTTTGAGTGGCAAATTCGATATGCCTAGAGGGGGCTATATATAGGCTGGTCCGAAAAGCTGACAATTCTTAGTCTGGTCTGATTTGACCAACATTAGAATTTTTTGTTTGACCAACAAACGGCTAGAATGAATAGGCCTGTCTGATTTGTGTAACATCGGTTTTCAGATTTTGTCTATCAACTCGCGGTTCATTAAACCTGTTTGTTTCGCTGTTTTTGGCTTCGGTTCATTTTCGCATGTTACCAATTTTCATCTTTGCGGGATTCATCACGTCACGTAGTATACTCGTTTGTATCTGGGTTTTGTTTTCTCGTAGAAAATGTAAGCAACAAAAATTATCGCTACGTAGGTTGCGATACTGAACAACAGAGTGAATACATCGCGTGTATCAGATGGGGAAACAAAACTGAAGGTTACCCCCAGATCGTCGGCGCTTCCGCCCTTTATGTCTAGACTGAAAGAATCGTACCCCAGTCCTACCATCATGTTCCCCGGAATGGGGTGGGCGAGAAATGCGTACCGACTGTCAGGTTTGTTCACCGATGCGGAAATGTACGAGTGCGACGCTTCAGGCGAGGATTGGATGGATTCTGCGTAGCCAGTCAGGTTTCTTAGGCTGACACCGTATTCGTGGTTAAGATTGACGTAGAGGTAGTCCTCATAACGTAAATCAATGCCCATATTCCACACGGGGCTGCATTTTTCGTCGAGCTCAAGTTTCATGTAGACGTCAGCGTACTCCCCGAAGTTTATTGACCGCAGTATTCGCCCAAATCCTGCATCAGGGCAATAGTGGTTTATAATTTCCCTTAGCTGTTGTCGTGAGAGTTCCTCTTCAGCTTCGTAATCGTAGCTTGTTTCGTTATAAGTCTCGTATTGCGTACTTGTTAAGTAGACTCTGCATCCCTTGTAAGTAAGTTTTATTCCCCAGACATCTTCGACCCTCTTCATTATTGTTTCCGATGTCCTGTTGCCTTCTCCAACGCTGCTTATCCTTGAAGAATCAAATACGACGTACACCCCCAAAGTGTCTCCATACCATCGGAAATTCCACGATATATCTATTCGTTTGAAATTCACGTTCATAAAAACAGAAGTGTAGTTGGATGTCTCCTTAACAGAATCGATGAAAATATGAATGGATAAATCCCCGTACGCTGGAGGGGCTTGGTTTAAACCAACACTTAAACTAAGGGTTTCCTGATAATCCGAGTCCGCCTTCGACAAAAACAAGGGTTGGTAGCTCACGACCAGAAGGAAAAGGAGAAAGAGGATCATACTAGAGTAGAACCTAGAAATTTTATAATGGGCATTCAACCTTGACATGTTATCCCCTAATGGGACATATTCAAGTTAAGTTAATAAAATTTTTCATATAACCTTACTTTCCACGTCCCCTTCCCATGCCCGCAACTTGGTGTGTTCACTGAAGGGTTCTGGAATAGTACAGTAGGGGTAGCGCGAGCAGGATTACGTTTCGCCCCTGCGCCGTGAGCGAGTATTTGACCCTCAGCGGCGGTCCCTCGTCCACAGTCCTTTCGACGTATCCGCTTTGCTGCAGGCTCTTGAGCTTGTCCGAGAGCGTCCGCGAGTTCACTCCCAGAACCTTTTTTAGGTTGCCGAAGCCCGCCGTGGTTCTGAGGAAGAGGATGAAGAGGATTTGGAGGTTCCACTTCTCCGAAAGCAGGCTGAAGCTCTCCTCCAGCTCGCCCACGGCTTCGCCCAGCTCGTCCCAGCCTATCTCGCGGGTAGAAAAGATGCGTTCAAGCGTCTCCTCTATGCCGTCGAGGGTGCTCCTCATGCGGCGCTCCACAAGCCGAACGAGCTCGTCGCTCAAAGCCAGCTCAGGACACATGCAGACACATCCGACAGCGTTCCTCAGACAACGCCATCAGTATGTTGAGATAAACTCTTAAACCTAGTGTAAAAAGCACACTGCATCCATAAAAAGAATCGACGAACAAGCGGAGAGTGTAACTGAGCTCCATTTTTATGATGTGGCTAGGATGCGGTCCACGATGGCTTCAGGCTTGAACGGCTCCAAATCGTCGTACGTCTGCCCCGTTCCCACGTAGAGAATCGGCTTCTTCGTCACGTACGTTATGGACACTGCTGCGCCGCCCTTCGCGTCAGCGTCAATCTTGGTCAAGACAGAGCCATCTATGCGCACCGACTTGCTGAACTCCTCAGCCTGAGAAACCGCGTCGTTCCCCGCCAACGCGTCGCCGACGAACACGACCAAGTCAGGACTAATCACACGAATAATCTTCTCCATCTCGGCGAGTAGGTTCCTGTTGGTTTGCATCCTGCCCGCCGTGTCAACCAACACAGCGTTCACGCCGTGAGCCTTCGCGTACTGCACGGCGTCAAAGGCGACGGCGGCTGCGTCCGCCCCGTACTGGTGCTTGATTAGGTGGACCTCCAGCCGCTTCGCGTGGATTTCGAGCTGCTCGATGGAACCCGCCCTGAAGGTGTCAGCGCCCGCCAGAACAACCGAGAACTTCTTCTTCATCAGGAGCTGAGCGACCTTAGCAATCGTCGTCGTCTTCCCCGTGCCGTTAATGCCAACAAATACTATAGTGCAAGGCTCCTTTAGCCTGCGTTTCTCCTCAAGCATACCCAAAAGGTCAGTTTGCTGTGGTGGCTCAAGCGTCTCGCGAAGAACAGCTTGTAGTGTTTCCTTGACGACGCCTTTTTTGTCGCTGAACCTGTTCACTTTCAGCCCTGTGAGCCTCTTCTCTATTTCCTCGCAGACGTGGTCAGCGACGACCATGGCGACGTCGTTTTCTACGAGGCTTAGCTTAAAATCCCAGAGTATGGAGCGGAGGCTTTCGGGCTTGAGTTCGGTCTCCGAAATCTTGTTGACGAGTCCGCTGACGCTTTTTCTGAGCTTCTCGAACATTCTAGCTTCTCTCGCGCGTTCTGAGGTCGGCTGAGAGCTCTTGGAACCTGTCTTGGTCCTCCTGAATCCTTCTCAGAATCTGCGAAAACTGCTGCTCCACGGAAAGCCTAGCCTTCTCGAGGTCGGAAAGACGGGTTTCCACGCCCAGCTTCGACTCCTTCAGCGTCTTTTCGATAGCTATGCCTGCGCCGACGCCGTAAACGACGCTGTCGACTTCGCCGAGCTTCGCCTTAACGTAGGACCCGCCGCCTATCGGAACGAAAAGGGGGGTGTCAGCCTCCTCCTTTTCGAGCCCCTCCAGGGTGTTCTTGGAAAGGCTTAGCTCAGCCCAAGCGGCGTTCAAGAAGTTGATTCTGGACTGCAGCGACTCAGCCGTGCCCTCCAAGAGCCTCAGTTCAACGGCGAGCTTCCTCAATTCCTCGTCGGAGGACAGCGGCTCAGCTTCCTTCGCCCTTTCTCTCGTGCTCATTACTGTTTTGGCTCCTCGGAGCTTACTTCCTCGACCTTTTCAACTTTAATATAGAAGCGTTTGACCTTGTGCTTGCTCCCCAAGGTCTTGAGAACCTCTTCGACGGCGTCCTCGGGCTTCATGGCTCTGAGCTCTTTGTTGAAGTTGGTTCTGAAGTTCGGCTTCGTAATCCTTCCCGAAACCCTGAACGTCTTCACTTCGCTCATCCTAATCAACACCTAAGGCTTCACTAATCATGGCAAGCTCCGGTCCCGTGGTTTCAGAACCCGCAACCGAAACTTTGCTGTTCCCTATAAGCCCCGTGGCTATATAAGGTATACCGCAGTTGATTGTGCCAGCCTCAACGGGGACCTTAAGCATCTCCTCTATCAAGGTTTTTTCCTCGGGCTTAATCAGCGGATGAGCCATTACCCCCTTGTTCGTCGCAACGCTCAAAGAACCGACATACGGCAAGCCTGCAACCTGCCCTTGCGCGACCTCGACTCCCAACGTGTCTCGGACCATTCTCAACTCCTCCTTCTTCAGCCGCGGGTCAGCGACTGCGCCGTGGTCGTTGGCAAGCACGAGGTTTCCGTAAGCAGTCCTCCTCGTCTGGGCAATCGTAATGTTGATGTCCCCCAGAGTCTTCAGGGATTTGATCTCCTCGTCCAAAACGTACTTTGGGAGGATGAAACCGTTCGAGTTGGCGCAAATCAGGGGACCAAGCAGAACCGAGCCGCCGACGTTCACCTTCGCCGCCTTGGTGTGGAACCAGTCTTCCAGCTTCTCAAGCTTAGTTTCTGGAATTTGGTTCGGCACGATTAAATATTCCTCCGTGGCGCGCATGAAGACGCCTATGCTTGGGCTGCCGAGTATGTCGAAAAGGTAAATTTGCAACATTAGTCTCCTTCTGGGAGACGAACGGTCACGACGTCCTCAGAATCCTTCGTCAACCGCACCTTGATCTTCCTGGGCGGCTTCTGGATTCCCCTTCCCCAAATCTTCTCGTTAACCTCGTTCGTGATTTTGACCGAGTCCTCGTCCACCTTCATATGCTTCACGACGAAGCCCTTGAGAATCCTTATGACCCTCGGCGAACGCCTCGTCCGCGGCGAAATCCAAGCCTTACTGAGCGGGACTGTGTAGATGCGCTCCTCGACTATGTCCTCTTCTTCCTCTTTCTTCTTGAGGGTCACCTTCTCCTGTTTGGGCTTCTCCTTTTCCTCGGCGACCTCTACAACGGCTTCTTTGGCCTTCTCTTCCTCGATGACGGCTTGTGCCGCTTCCTCGCCCTTTTCTTCCTCAGCGACTTCTTCTTCCAGTTCGACTTCGGCTTCTTGAGCGGTCAACGTCATTCACCTCACGCTTTGATCTTGGTCCTGCGCCAGTGCCTTTTATTCTGGTTAACGTTAACTTTCCCCTTTGTTTTCACGACGACCCACGACGGGATGGGGCTGCTTTCCTTCTGTGCACTAATCAGTCTCCGCTTCTTCGCAGTCGGTTTAACTCTTGCCAAGTTCAAACTCTCCTATTCGTTATCTCTTTCCGTCCGCTCTGGAGCTTCTGGAGGATGTCCTTAAGCTGCTCGTCATCAATCGGCAGCTCGACCCTTCCCTGCTGAGCGATCTGTATCAGCTGGAGCTCAAGCTGCGACGCGAACTCGGGCTTGACCATCTTGAGGTTCGCAAGCCTCTGCCTCGCCTCCTGAGTCAGAATCCTCCGCATCAGAAGCTGCTTCTGGGCTTCGAGCTTTTTCTCAGCGTCGGACTGCTGCTGGTCCTGACCTAAGCTTTTTTGGAGCTCCAAGGCTCTGCGCCTGCGCAGCTCCTCAAGCTCGTCATCTTCGCTCATAAGCGGTCAACGGCTTAATACTTCTTCAGTTCGGGATTCGCTTTATCCAGTTCCTTCTTTATCTCGGTGGAAAGCAAGTCAACCATCTTCCTGCCTTCGGGAGTGACGACCCGCCCCTTCGCCTTCACCGTCGAGACGAGTCCAGCTTCCTCGAGCTGCTTCAGGGCGTTCCGAACGATCGCTCCGCCGCCCTTCTTCGTGTGCTCAGGCCTGAAGCCTTTGTCTTTCCTGCCACCGTAGTCGGATCTGAGATGCTCCAGCCCAATCGGTCCCTTCAAGTAGACTTTCCTGAGAAGCGAGGCAGCTCGGATGTACCACCAGTCCGGGTCGTCGGGCACCCTCTGCACGTGGGTCCCAGTTTTAACGTACGGCGCCCAGCTCGGAGGCTTGACGCTGTCCACGTTGCCCTTCAGGTGTTGGGCGAGCTTCGCAATCAGCTGCGAGGATGGGACATCGTAAGGCGTCGGCATGTCTTTCCTTCCCTGCTTTAACGTTCCTCTGAGTATTTTAAAGGCGTATTATAAATACCTTTTCGGTTCCCCTTCGGAAGAAAAAGCGTGAATGTGTGCCCCCGAGCCTCCACTATCCTGGCGCCCGTCGCGTCGGAAATCCTGCGGGCAATGTCTGCCGTTGTTGTTTCCACGAGGGCTGACTTGAGAACCTTGACCTTCACGGCTTTCCTCCGCTTCAGGTTTTTCAGAATCTCGCTTACCGAAAGGTCCGTCGCCCCCTTTTTACCGATTATCACAACGGGCTTCTCGGAGTCCCTCTCGTCACGGCTCGTTTTGGCTTTGAATCGTTTGCTCATGGTGCTTCTCTCCTTTCAACGGGATTCTCGTTTTTCCGCCGCAGCTGAGGCACGTCACCACTAAGTGTGGCTCCCTGCGGGTCTGAGTACGGACTCGTGAGCTGGTTCCGGGTAAAATAAACCTTTTGCAGCGGCTGCAGATTTGGACTCGGTATTCGGGTGGGAGGTGGAGCCTCGTCCTCATCGAGATTCTTCTTGCCAAGTCGACGTACCGTTGGGCGAGGTCGGGCCTGTCGCGAACGTTTTCGTGGGCTAGCTGGAAAAGGGTCTTTACGCGTTCAAGCGCCACCTTCTTCGAATCGTCATTCATGTCCATAAGCCCTGATGAGCTATGGACGGACGGTTATTTAAGCAGTCCACGTTCAGCTGCTACTTGGCGTGGCGTCTCATCACGAAGAATACCACGACCACAGCGACGCCTGCAACCGCAGCTCCAATAATTATGTAAGTTGTTAAGGGAGTCCCTTCACTCAACGGAGTTAATGTCACGTCTGGCACGACGCTGACCGTTTGAACGCACTGCACTTCAACGCCGTTGAAATTGAGCCCCTGGTACGGAGGGTTCAACGGCCAGGATATTACCTCGATGACGACGTTCTTGTCAGACACGATCTTGTGTGTTCCAGCAACCGTCAGAAGATGGTACGAGCCTGCCTCAATCGTGAGGGTCTGTGTGCCATCAACCGTCACCGTCGTGTCTTCGTCAGCGAAGACGTAAGCCTCAATAGACGAGTTCGTAGGAAGGAAAAACGAAGTATCCTCATCAGGCCTGACACCGATGTAAGTAATCCCTGCGCCGTAAGAATGCCCCACGTACCGAGTTCTCTCCAACGTGCCATTATGAACGTAGGCTAAGGTAATTGGCTCAGTGCTTTGCACCAAGACTGAGTCCGCTTTCGGCTGAATGCTCTCTCCCGTTCCGCCACTAACTGTAAGCTCCACGACCTTTTCTTTAGTGTCCACGTTCCAAACTGTCACCTTCGCATCTTGTGCAGCGCAAATGCGGAATCCGCAGTCTTCTGCCGCGTCCCAGCTTGTTGTCGATGCAACGTAGAAGACTTCCCCCAAAAAACCGCCATTAGCCGAAGGCACGTAATAATTGTAGCGAACGTCGTCTGGGATTTGCCTCAGCTTCGACTGAATCATGATGTTGCCCGTGGACTCGACGTCGTAAGACACGAAGCTCGTCAACGCAACGTCCTTATACCCGTTAACATCAAGCGAATAGGTCTGTTCGTTGCCGTCCTCGTCGGTCACCGTGACATCCGATTTTTCAAGGGCGAATATTCTGTAGGATGTCCACGAGTACGACCGCGTGTTCCACGAAGCCATAAAAATGAACTTTTTCCCAACATATGCCCCATCTGTGCTTGTCTGAAAAGTGGTTGGCACTGGGCCTTCCTCACTCGAACCTGAGACAGGTATGCTGGCATAGTTTAGGAGCATGACAGATGCGTACTTGTCCGTCACTACTTTGAACATTGACGCGTTGGGGAAAAGCACATAATATTTCTCCATGGCGTCTATGGTGGTCTGTCCAACCAGTTCGACGTTACTCGAGCTATAGACGCGGTAAACAGCCACATTTGTGTCGTCCTCCGTCGCCGTGATGGCAATCAAGACTTGCCTTCTGACCGAATTGTTGTCAAGCCCGAACCCTTTGGAATAGTTGCTAACATCGTTATCGACGTACTGGTAAATCTTCGCGGGGATGACGCCGTAATAAACGTATTCTTCATCGGATGCGACGGACGATACACGTGGGACCCACACCAAAGCTAACACAACGAGAAAGATTGCTACGGTCGAAAACAGTTTATATTTTTTCCCAGTCAACGCCTTCAACCCCTTGGATTTTAAATCATAGATTGTGTTTCAATATATTTACGGTTTTTCAGACCCCCTTTTTCTCGGAAGAGATAACATTACTCACCGCTCTTTTGAGATTTTATATAAAATTCTACCGTTACATTTTTATGTACCGTATCATTTTATTATCAGGCTTGAAATCGTCATGAAGGACTTCGCTATCATCAAGGACCCCGACGTTGCAAAGCTGTTCGCTGACCCGGTCCGAAGGGACATACTCCACAGCCTCAGGTTCAGGGAGATGACCGCCTGCCAGCTGGCGAAGGCACTCGACAAGAACGTCTCGTCAATCTCGTACCACCTCAACGCGCTGGAGCAGGCTGGGTTAGTAGAGCAGAACCGAACCGCGGTCAAGGGCAACCTAATAGAGAAATTCTACCTCGCAACGGCAAAGGATTTTATCATCTCCTACACTCTAAGCGAGGGGCTTGTGCCCGGGTCCGAAGACATCGCCAAGTGGTCCAAGGAAGTCCGACTCGGCGTATTGAAGAGCTTAAGAGTCTTCGGCTACGCTGTTCCTAAAGAGAACGAGGAAAGGCTCCTCAAGCTCATAGAGAAGTATTCGAGTCTGGAGAGCGCCACTTTCGAGGGTCTGGTTTCTGAGCAGAAGATGCCCTTTCAGGAAGGCCATCCTTCTCAGGGGCTTCTGATGCATCTTTTGATGAATGTTCGCCTGCACCGGAACCCCGAGTTCGTGAAGCTGCTGAACGAGATTTTCGACGAGCTGGAGTCGGATAAAGACAAAATTTAAGGAGGGCGACTCAGCATGTCTCTTTTGAAGGAACTGTCGAAGTACATCCTCAGAAACATCCACTGGTTCGCCCTGAGCACCGCTCTGACAGCAATTGCGACGTACATTAACATTTACATTCCAACCTTGTCGGGGGCAGCTGTCAGAGACATCCTGACCATTGGCGACTTTGAGATGCTCAAGGGACTCGTGATTCAGATACTAATTTTCACAGGCGGCTTGTGCGTCATTTCGCTTGTCCGCGCCAGCGCCTACGGTAATTTTACCCAGAAGGTGGTTTTCGACGTGCGAAACGACGTTTTCAGGTCAATCCAGAGGCAGTCGTTCGGCTTCTTCGACAAGATGAAGACGGGCCAGCTCATGTCGAGGGCGACGACGGACGTCGAGAGGATAAGGGGCTTCATAGGGTTCCAGCTCCGGATGCTGACGGACTCCCTGTTCCTGCTCGGAGGCGTCATAACGTCAATGGTGATCATGAACATGGACCTCTCGCTGTTGGCGTTCTCCACCGTTCCCGTCCTTTTCTTCTTCAACATTTGGTTCGGGAAGAAGATCAGACCCATCATGCACACTTCGAGGGAATATTTCGGGACGATAACCTCGGTTCTCTGGGAAAACATCACAGGAATCAGGGTCGTACGGTCCTTCGCGAGGGAGGATTACGAGAAACAGAAGTTCCAGAAACCGAACACCGACTACTTCAACATGATGCTGAAGGCCGTGAAGCTTCAGTCGCTTTTCCAGCCCTTCCAAAGCTTCTTTTTCGGACTAATCACAATCGCGATTTTCTGGATGGGCGGGATTCAGATAATCGGGAACCGCTTCACGATTGACCAGCTGTTCGTCTTCAGCATATACATTTCGTTACTGTTAAGGCCAATCGGGATGCTGGGGATGATAATTTCCAGCTACCAGACGATGGCGGCAGCAGCCGAACGAGTGTTCGAAATAATCGACGCTGTACCCGAAATACGCGACAAGCCGAACGCGGCAGCTTTACCCGCGATTAAGGGAGAAGTGGTCTTCGAGAACGTGTCTTTCGGTTATGACAAAGACAAACCTATCCTCAAAGACGTGAACATTAAGGCGGAACCCGGAGAAACCATAGCTCTTCTGGGACCCACAGGCTCGGGCAAAAGCACCGTCATAAGGCTGCTTCCGAGATTCTACGACGTGACCTCGGGTAGGATACTCGTCGATGGGCATGACGTGAGGGACGTAAAAGTTGAGAGCCTCAGAAAGCAGATGGGCATAGTTTCCCAAGAGACCTTCCTGTTCAACATGACCATCAAACAAAACATCGCTTACGGCGTGCCGAACGCCACGATGGAGGACATCGAAAGGGTAGCCAAGATAGCCAAAGCCCACGAGTTCATAACTCAGCTGCCAAAGGGTTACGACACGGTAATCGGCGAAAGAGGCGTGACTCTGTCGGGCGGGCAGCAGCAGAGGGTCGCCATCGCTCGGGCGCTGCTCATGGATTCGAGGATACTGATTCTGGACGATTCGACGTCAAGCGTGGATGTGGACACGGAGTACGAGATCCAGCAGGCGTTGAGCGCCTTGCTGAAGAATAGGACGACCTTCGTCGTCACCCAGCGGCTGTCCACGATCAGGAACGCGGACAAAATCGTCGTGCTGGATGACGGGCGAATCGTCGAGGAGGGGGACCACGAGTCGCTCATGGCGAAGAGGGGAGACTACTATAGAATTTACGAGACCCTTTACGAGGCTCAGAAAGAGGCGCTTGAGCCGAAACGGGCGAGGGCGAACTCCCGAAACGGCAAGGAGGCGGCGGCATAGTTGGGTTTCCATCCTCATTTCCACGGGTTTGAGGCAGAAGGGTCTACGGAAAGGAAGACCTCAACAAACGTCCTGCTGTCAAGGCTACTGAAGTACCTTCTGCCCTACAGGAAGCATTTGTCAATCGTCGTCATAACGACCGTCGTCTCAGCAATCACGGGCGTCATCGGTCCGTACTTACTCGGAATCGGAATCATCGGGCGCTACATCATGACGTCTGACTATGCGGGTTTACAGCTGATGGCTTTAATTTACATCATGGTCTTGATGGTGGGTTGGGTCTCCGATACATTTCGGACTTTCTCGATTGGTAAGATCGGCGAAAGCATGCTCTTTAAAATGCGCAAAGACCTGTTCACTCACCTTCAGGAGCTGTCGTTCAGCTTCTTTGACAGGGCGGACAGCGGAGACACGATATCCATTGTGACGAACGACACTGACAGCATCGGGCAAGCCTTCACAGGGGGCGTCATTATGGTACTGAGCGACGTTCTGAGCTTGGCGTTGACGCTGTTTATCATGTTCATGATAAACGTCCAGATGACCCTTGTCTCGATGCTTACCATCCCACTTCTGATTGGGACAGCGTTGGCTTTCAGCTCAAGGTTCAGAAGCACCTACAGGGCGACACGGAAGACGATTTCGGGAGTAACCTCAAAGCTCCAAGAGGGAATATCGGGTATAAGGGAGATAAAGTCCTTCACGAGGGAGGCTGACACGATAAGGGATTTCACGAAAGTGAACCAGCAGGAGACCCAAGCCAACCTCCAAGCGAACATTGTGTGGGGAACCTTCTTCCCGACTATACAGCTAATCCAAGCGGTAGGCACGGGAATAGTAATCCTTTACGGGGGGATGCTGGCTTTAAACGGCTCTCTGGGAACCCTAACGGCAGCAATCGGAATCCTGATAACGTTCACATTGTACGTCAGCAGGTTCTTTGGCCCGATTTTCGATTTGACAAACTTCTACAACGTTGTGCAATCTGCGCTGGCGGCTGCGGAGAGAATCTTCAACCTCATCGACAGGCAACCAGAAATAAGGGACGCTGAAAACGCGCCTCAGATACCGCCGATAAGGGGCGAAATCGAGTTCAAGGACGTGACCTTCGCCTACGTTCAGGACCACCCCGTCATACACAACGTCAGCTTCCGCATAAAGCCTAAAGAGACGGTTGCGCTCGTTGGGTCGACTGGCGCTGGGAAAAGCACAATCATCAAGCTCATCAGCAGGTTCTACGAGGCGAAGTCGGGGTCGGTGACGATTGACGGGCAGGACGTCAGGCAGATTACTCAGGAGTCGCTGCGTAGGCAGATGGGAATCGTCCTTCAGGAGTCGTTCCTTTTTATGGGCACGATAATGGAGAACATAAGGTATGGCAACCTGGAAGCCTCGGACGAGGAGGTTATGAACGCTGCGAAGACGGTGGGTGCCCACGAGTTCATCGCCAAAACCGTCAACGGCTACAACACCGAAATAGGCGAAGGGGGAGCAGGGCTTTCGGTTGGGCAGAAACAGCTCATTTCGTTCGCCCGCGCCTTGCTGAGGAACCCAGCTATTATGGTTTTGGACGAGGCAACCTCGAGTATAGACCCTTACACGGACCTTCTGATTCGGAAGGCGATGAGGATTCTTCTGAAAGACAGGACTTCCATAATTATCGCGCACAGGCTTTCGACCGTGAGGAACGCGGACCGGATCTTCGTCATCGACAACGGCAGAATCGCCGAGGAGGGCAATCACAAGCAGCTCATGAAGAAGAACGGCATCTACCGCCACCTCTACGACATGCAGTTCAAGGAGCCCGAAGCGGAGAAGGTGGAAGCCACGCGAACCTCTCCGAACATGCCCTTCAGGGGATTCCCATAAAAGCCTAAGTCTTCTCGAACGAGGCGCACAGGTCCATAAGGAGCTTCAGCCAGCTAAGGTACGAGTTCACCGAAGCCCTCAGAGCCGTCGTGTCGTCCGCCTCGAACAAAAGGGTCACCGCGT
>Ga0172364_10000556_pt1 | contig 26726 bp, 21 predicted proteins | sample LakKivSesite10cm_FD_114545 | JGI IMG/M metagenome (GOLD analysis project Ga0172364, IMG submission 114545) | Sediment microbial communities from Lake Kivu, Rwanda - Sediment site 10cm | ecosystem: Environmental > Aquatic > Freshwater > Lake > Sediment | place: Rwanda: Western Province, Lake... | reverse complement strand
GCCTCCTTCTATTGGGAATATTCTTTTGTCGGTTTTTTCGGCTGCATCCAACATGATAGAGGCAATTTTCACCAAGTCTTCGGAGCGGAGTTCAGCGATTCTGGGGTCGTAAGTTTTTTCCACAGGTGCTGAAGGTTTTTTGGGGGCGAGGCTGTGCCAGTTTTCGTCTGGTTTGCTTGCTTTGGCGGAGCTTATCGCTTTGTTGACTGTTTCTTCAATTGCTGCATTGCTTTCCAATATGTTTGTGTAGGAGAATCCTACGGCTTTGTTGACTATGGCTCTTATTCCTAATCCTCGGTCGATTATCCGTGAGCTTTTGGCGATTTGTCCCCGTTCAATAACAACGTTGGTGGTTAAGCCTTGGTAGGTAAAGGCTTCAGCTTCATGAGCGCCTTTTTTTAGGGCAAGTTTGACTGCGTTTTCAGCCAAGTTTTGCATTTCTTGTTGTTTAAGCACTACCACCGACAAGCACCTCCTTCACCCTAATGTGTGGGCCGCCGTCGCATGTGAAGGCTGTTTGGCCTTTTCCGCATCTTCCAGGCCACAGTTCGAAGTCTTTTCCAACGGCGTCGACTTTGAGTAGGGTTTCAAGTGTGTTGCCGCTTATGGATGCGTTGCGGACTGGTTCGCCTAGTTCGCCTTTGGTTATTTCGTAGCCTTCTTGGATGCCTACTTGGAATGTGCCGTCCAGGTTTGCTTGGCCTCCTCTGAAGCTTTTGAAGTAGTATCCAGTTTTTATGCTTTCTAGTAGTTCTTCGAAGGAGTGGTCTTTTGGCGCGATGAGTGTGTTGCGCATGCGGATTATGGGTTCTACTCGGAAGTCTTCGGCTCTGGCGTTGCCTGTGGGTTTTGCGTTTAGTTTTTGTGCGGTTTCGCGGTTGTGCATTAGTCCGACGATGGTGCCGTCTTTTATGAGGAGGGTTTTTTGTGCGGGGATTCCTTCGTCGTCGTATTTGTAGGAGCCGAAAGCGCCATCTATAGTGCCATCATCATAAATGGTGACTGTGTTGGATGCTATTTTTTTTCCAAGCTTGCCTAGTAATATGGAGCCTGATAGTGTAAGGTCTGCTTCGGCGAGGTGTCCGAAGGCTTCGTGGGCGAAGACGCCGACTACGTTTGTTCCTAGGATTGCTGGGGATGTTCCGCCTTTTGGTGGTTTTGCTTTTAGCTGTTCTACTGCTCGTTTTGCGAGTCTTTCGCCGACGATTTCTGGGGTTTCTTTTTTGAATATTTCGTAGCCTGATGTGGAGCCTATTTCTTCTCGGCTGAACGTGAAGATGTCTGCTTGTTTGGCTGTGGCTAGTATTCTTGACCAGACGTAGAGTTTGTCTTGTTCGATGTATGTGCCTTCGTTGTTTATGAAGTAGCTTGTTCCAGTCGTGTCGAGGTAGTCTATTGTGCAGGTTTTAACGTGGTTGTTGTAGCCTAGGACTATGTTGCTCATTTTTGATGTTGTGTTTATTTTGTCTTCTATCGAGATTTTTGATGGGTCTTCCCGTGGTTTCGCCGTGACTTTGTCTTCAATGGCTTTGGTTTCGATGAGTTTTATTGGGTTTTTGAGTCTTGAGCTTGCAGCCTTCGCCATCTTGCACGCGTCTGAGATAGCCTCGTTTAACGTGTCAAAGTCAAGTGCTCCTACGGATGCGAAACCCCACGCACCATTCACAAGCACCCTCAAAGCCGCGCCGTTTTCAATTCCTTGCTTTGCTGCTTCAACTTGACCCTCTTTAAGTGTAAGCATGGTCTTGGAAAGTTTTTGGGCGCGAATTTCAGCATATTCAGCGCCAAACTTTTGAGAAGCCCCGTCAACAACTTTGATTAGAATGTCTTTCAAACAATACCTCCATGAAATATTGATGTTAGAGGGGATTTATTCAGAGATGCAATTATAAAACATTATGGTTTTCTTTATTTGAATTCAACCAAAAATTAGCACCAGTGTTTCTTCTTTGGGCACGTAGGCTAGGACTGGCTTTTTGTTTGGATATTTCTTTTTGGCTTGTTCCCAGACTTTTTTTGGGTCTGTTCCGCTTGCTACGACTTGGTTGTCGATTATGGCGATGTGTTTTCCGCTGTAGTTTTTGTTGATTTCTTCTGCGTTTGTTATGTAGAATGTTAATTCTTTCATATGTTAAGTAGTAAGGTAAAGCGGTATAAATCGATTTTTGTAGGTTTTTAGTGCTAGGGGAAGTTTATGAAACTTCAATCAGAGTATGTGGGTGGTAAGAGGTTTGGTGATTATGATGTCATTGTAGCTATGGAGAGTAGGCATAGGGATTACGTGCTGAGTTTGTGTCCAGAGTGTAAGGATAAGGTTGTGGTGTGGAATGTTAAAGACCCGTATTTCATGGATAGAGAAGACGCTTGGAAAGATTATGAGTAGATCTGAGAAAAAGGTCGCAGAACTAGCCAAGTCGCAGTGAAGTTCCAGAGTAGGCTGTTTGAGGGAAGTTTTATCCAACCAACCCAACCCAACCAAGACAGTTGCTTTTGACTCAGCTATAACTTTTCTGCAAGACTGTTTGGCTGGCTGGATAAAACTTCACCTCCACACGTGACAAAGCACTCTCCAGTGTTCTCTCACGGCACGCACAATTCAACAAGAAAGCTCTTTGTCGCAATGGTAGCATTTCTTTCTCAGGCACCAGTTCAGCGTATTTCAATTCCCTTTTGTAACGTTCAGCGAATGGTCAACAAATCTTTCAAAAGCTGTTTTCTCTCTGGGCTGAACCGTGTCTTTTGACTGCATCTTCGTCTTAGCGCGTGCTTCAACATGCTCGAAGGTACTTTAAGGCACCCGATGGTTCCACAACCGCGCGCGCTATTTAGAAAAATTACTTGGTGTGAAAGCTACGTGTGCCTTTGGTTTGGAGTTTTTGTTGATTTCCACAAGTTTTATGTTCTGCTTCGCCAAAGACTAATCTATAGAGGGAAAAGAGCATGATGAAGGAGGCATTTCCATTTTTATTACTGCTTTTGTTTTTGTTAGGTAATGTAACTATCCCAAGAAAGGTCTCAGCAGAAAGTATTACTAGCAACTTCACAATTGATGCGCTTCCTAGAACGCAGACAGTTATTATGGGTGACGCTGTCGATTACAAAATAATCGTTAACTCTGTCAACGCAAGTCCTTCAATAAATCTCAACATTTCAGGATTGCCTGTCGGTGCTGTTTTTTCATTTACTCCACGTCTTGTATCTCCAAATGCAACCTCAACTTTACACCTAACTGTCTCAGAATCGGTAAGTTCTGGTTCGTATAATCTTACAGTAATTGGCACTCGCAATAACGTTACGTACACGACAAATGTGATACTTGTTGTAGTAGCACTGACAGGTCAAGTTGCTCAAACTAAAACGAATACAATAACCTTCTCTTGGTCGAACACGCTAACCCAGTCAAAAAGCTTCTCCGTTTCAGGTGTGGGATTAGGAATCTCAGCCAGGGTAGACGTGTCATTAACGATGCCCGTAAGCCTGCAATCAAAATCTAACGATACTGTACCGCGGGCTAACTCCACTGCTTGGATTCGTCTATCTATGTCTAGCGGAACCGCCAGCATAAGAATAAGTGGTCATGCCACTGCCTCAATAGGATCAACAACTCAATCTGTGGATCAGAACTGGGAAAAATCATTCACCACACCTCTAGGTGTATCATCTGAAATTTTATTCCCTCAGGTTTCATTTCCAGCTATTGATGCTGGAATCGGAAAGATAACGATAGATTTGACACCGAAAGCCTCGCTTGTGGGTTCTATTGTATGCAACATTACGGGGGTTGGGTCTTGCGAAATCAGCAAACACAATTTGCAGTGGGATAACTCGGGTTCAGAAAAGAGCATATTGGTTATGATAAACGAGGAACAACATGCTGAGGTGGATCTTTACTCTTCAGTCTTAACAATTCAGCAACTCAATATCGGAGCGAATATTGGAGCATCTCTTGTGCCGATTTTTGGGTCTACAACCAGCTTTGCACTAGGTTCACTCACTTTTCCAGTACAATCCAACATACCTCTTAGTGGATCTCCAAACTCTGTAGCTATTGCGGAATACTCAGTTCCCAATATCCAAGGAAATGAAGAAAATAACGGTAATAAAATTGCATCTCCAAGCGTGAACGTGTATTGGGTGTTAATAGCCGTTGCGTCAATATCGATACCAAGCGCGATTGGAGTATACGCAATAAAGCGGAGAAAACCGAAGACCGAATTTAGCGGACTAGCAGAAAAAAGCACGCACGCACAGGAAAAGTCACATTTGACGGTGTCACGCGCAAGCATTGTTGATGACGCCAATCGTGCATTGGTATCCTATAATTATAGCACTGGGGCACTGTGTTGCATAGACAACTATCCTTTGGACGAGTCGGGTAGAGTGCTTCAATGCCCGAAATGTGGTGCTCTTTTCCATGAAGATTGCCTAAGAGCATACCTCGAAATAACCTCTGTCTGTCCTAAATGTGGGCATAGCCTAACCATGTGAACTTAAGGCGTGACTAAGGTGAAGGTATCGCCTTCACTTACTCCAAGTTCTTTCAAGAGTACATCATCTTTGACTATTTTTCCTCGAAACAAAAGACGTGCATCGTCTTTTGATGCCCCCTCCATCTCACAAACCCGCTCTTTCACGTATTGACCTGTGGATTCTCCTGTGACATCTACATCGTGCTTACCACGATTTGTGTGCACAGAGACTCGAAATGTATTCGACATTGAAGTCTGAGCAAATCGTCTAGTTATCTGCCCGTGATGAGCGGCGCTGCCCAATATTCCGCTTACAGTCGCACCTATGCTCGCAATAATATACGAAGCTAACAGAAAGTTTTTCAAAGCGTCACTAGTAATGTATCCTGTTAAGAGAGAGTAAATTCCATACGAGACGGTCACTAACACCAACCCTAGCGCTAGGTTCAAAGCGCCTCCATAAACTGAAAACCGCCAAATCCACAAGGACCCTCGCATCAAGAAGAAACTAGTGGTCAACGTTGCAAAGGCAAGAGTTAGTGAAATCGCAGAGGAGAGTGACGGATACATATTCTCAAGTTGAGATATCTTGTCGGCAGTAACAATCAAGGATATAGTTGCTGCAGTTATTGCAACGCCAACGCTTGCAACACCAAGAACAAAACCTAATAGCGTTGCGACGCCCTTAAAAGAGTGGCTCACATCGATCGCCTAGTTCAATTCAATGTTAATCCCGTATTAAGGTTTTCGCAAAAAGGTGTTTTGAAACAGCTATGCTCTCTGTTTCTAGAATTTCCTCTCGTTGAGAAAATGGAAACTAGAAAATATCCATAATTTTGGTTGGTTGGGGTAAAGTTTTATCCAAACCTAAAAAAGCCTATATTTTCAGAGTAATTCGAAAAACCTAGAGGGGCCTACGTATATTGACTGGTTTTTACTCCTAAAATACGCCTCAACAACAAAGCGTTAGAAGCCAAAGTTGAATCTATATATAAGGGAGGGGGTAGGCACTCCGAGAGCAAAAACTTCATCTAACAGAAGCAGCAGTTGAACCTATATATAAGGGGGGTCTAAGCCCGCAGAGAGACATCCCTTCCCCAAAAAGCACCCACTTTACACAACATAACATAAAAAAAGAAAAACGTTCACAATCAGCACAATCATATTTGGCTCCAAATAGAGGGGCTAGACAGCGTTGCACGCACACGCAAACACTTAATCACTTATGCTTTTCGCATTAGCGATTTCACTTGACTGGCGAAATCGTTTTCTTCCTGCACTTTCTCCAATTCTAACCTGCGCAATAAGCCATAGTTTGAGTATATGTCTTCCAAAATCTTCCGCTCAACAACGTAGGCCCCAGACCTCAAAAACTCCTCCAAACCAACAGCAAACACCTCAATCTTCTCCGCCACCTCATCCCGCCCAACAGAATACCTATCCTCCAAATACCTATAAATCAAAACCGCAGCCTCCTCACCAAACACCTGCCTCAAAACCTTATCAATAATCCTACAAATCTTATCCTCTTTACTGCTCACTTGCTGAGCCATGCTTGTCATTGTCAAACCCTCAAAAACATCTTGCGTATTACGACTTAATAAACATTGTCGTATACCCGTTTAACAAACATACAACAAAAACACGTAAAAATACCAGCTACATGAAATCAGTAAGATTCAACTGTTGAACTCTTTGCGGCAGAACCTTCTCCGTAAATTGCTCATCAAAAATTACAAGCTGCCCATAAACACCATCATATCCAGGCACCACTTTGATTTGTCCCTCTCTGACTCTAATTATCGCTTCAGCAATCTTCTCATCGACAACAGAGCTTAACGCTTCTCTTGAAGCATCCATAAGCACACTATACTCGTCACCGAACCTTGCCACAAGCAAATTGTAGATGCCCCACACTTGCTGAGCAGAAGGAGAATCGACACCCAAAACTGCTGCAATAATTTCTGAAAGCGGAAGCAAATGCACAAAACCCACAACACCTACAGGTTTGAAACCAACTGGACGATCAGCCAACTCTTCAACACGTTGCTCAACGCCCTTAGTGAGTTTTCTGCGGCAAACAGGACAAACATTTCCAAGTTTTGCTGCCTCACGCGGAGAAAGTGCTACATGACAGTTTCGATGACCAGTCCAATGATATTTCCCATAAGCAGGATCAGTCTCTATCGTAAATTTGAACCTTGCCACATCTTTAAGACGAATAGCATCCAAAATTTCACGATAGCTCATCTTCTTCAACTCAAAAACATTAGCTTCTCTTCCAATGCGCCAAGGCCAAAAACTATGGCTGTCACTATTTGAAACTAAGACAAGGTTGTCGAGCTTACTTAAACGCCAGTTCATGGGAGGATCAGATGAAAGCCCAGTTTCTAAAGCGTAAATGTGCTTTGTCATATCTTGGTAGCACTCTTCAACACTGTTGAAACCACTGAAGGCACCAAAAATGCTAAACCAAGGCGTCCAAGCATGGGCTGGAAAAACCATGTTTTCACTTGAAACCTCCATAACCTCTTCAACCAAATGCGACGCATCCATGCTCAATGTTGGTCTACCATCTACGGACAAGTCACCATATTTCAATAATCGATCATTAACCTGAATGGCAGTTTCAATGTTAGGTGCCAGAATTACATGGTGGACTTTTTTAACTTCATTTTCAAAAGTGAATATGGTGCATACTTCTGTTGTTGACATAAAGTATACAGGCGACTCTGAATTTCCTGCAACCTTATACAAGCCCGTGTCCTGTTCAGGAACAAGGATTTCCTGCAGTTCCCTAAGCCATTTAGGATGTGTAAAATCCCCTGTGCCCACGAGGTTTAAGCCCTTAATCTTTGCAAAGCGGGCTATTTCTTTCGGGCACATTTTCTCGCTGGTGGCACGGCTATAACGGCTATGAATGTGCAGATCAGCAATAACCCTCAAATTTTTTCCCTAACCCTCAGGTTTTAGAGGCTTGCCTTCGCTCCCTAACCAGCAGTAGCGAGCTTTCTTTGCATACATGTTCAAGGCTAACTTCAAATAGCTCCCTTTTATTTCTACCGTATTCTTGCTATTTTAAAGTGAGGCTTTATCGAGAAATAACATTTCAATATAACATGGGCAAGAATAGCGAATTAGGAAAGATTCAAGTGACTTTTTCTTTTTGAAAATTTTTTCGGCAATTTTCCCAACGTCGATTTTCAACAGTATTATGGTTATGACTACAGTTAGGATTATTGACGCAATCATGAGGGCTTCTTGGCTCATCCACGGAGCTAGAATTCCTTGGCTGAACCTTGCCAAGTAGGCGCCGATAACAGTTATCGATAATTTACCTGCAAAGTAGACTACGTAAAACTTGACTGGATTATACTTCAATAGGCCTAATGGTATCACCACTGGCTCATCAGGCAATGGTGTTGCAGCTACCGCGAAAAGCGCCAATAAAGCCCAACGTTTAAGCTTTAACCCTGCAGCATCAAGGCTTTTTCTACGTTCTTTCCCTAAGAAACCACTTAGGAAAAAGGTTACCAAATAATGAATGAACTTTGCCGATGCCGAACCCAGAGCTACGAGAAATCCTATAGAAAAGGGGTCTGCGTCGATGAGCAGAGCAGCATTGGTGGCTATGAGAAGATTTGAGGGACCGGCGAAAGGTATAAGATTGAAACCGAAGGAAGTTGCCAGAATGCCTAAGAGTTCGTACCACGTAGCCAATTCTACAACTCCGACTTAAGCTTGCTCTTTTTCCAAATGAATTGAGAAACCAGCACTTAAAGAATTATCGTATGAAACACCACCTTTAAATTGAGGAACCCCTTAGGAAAATCTGCGATGTTTTGAGAGGCACTTAATCTTGCCAACAAAAAAGGAACCAATATGGATTGCACGAGAACTTTCAAAGTGTAGTGGATGCCGAAAATGCGAAATAGCATGCTCGCTTTTTCACGAAAACCGCATATGGCCAGAAGCCTCGAGAATAAGAGTTTTCATGCTGGTTCCCGGCACTGAATTTCCACATTTTTGTGCCCAATGCGAAGATTACCCATGTGTGCAAGCGTGTCCAACAAAGGCGTTGTCAATAAGCAAAAGAACAGGCGCAGTTCTAGTCAAGACTAAAGCCTGCATCTCCTGCGGAAAATGCATAGAAGCTTGCCCAGGCAGAATCCCACACATACACCCAACAGAAAACTACGTTGTAATCTGCGACTTATGTAAAGGAGACCCACAATGCGTGAAAGTATGCCAAGAAGGCGGATGGAACGTGCTAAAAAAAGTCTCCAGAAGAAATCGCCACTACAAGCTTTACGCACGAACACCAGAGGAGACAGCGCGAGATTTAGCTATTAAAATGTATGGAGAAGTAGCAGAGGAATTTCTATGATTCTGGGATACGCGGGAAAGTTACTTGAAGTTAATCTTTCAACAGGAAAAATCAAAGAGGTACGATTTGACGATGAGGTTTTGAAGAATTACGTTGGCGGCAGAGGCTTAGCAGCCAAAATTCTTTGGGACAGATTAGGCAGAAAATGGGAAACAATAAATCCGTTAGAACCAGAAAACAAACTTTTATTCTTAACTGGTCCCTTGACAGGATATTTTCCAGGCGGCAGGACATGTGTTTCAGGTAAGTCTCCTCAGAGCAATGGCATGGTAGGCTCAACTGTAGGTGGGGAGTTCGGGGTTGAGTTGAGATGTGCTGGTTACGATGGTATAATTGTAAGTGGAGAAGCTGAAAAGCCGGTTTATTTGTTTATCAAAGATTCTGATGTTGAAATTAGCGATGCAAGTCATGTTTGGGGTAAAGACGCAAAGCAAACAGTTGCAACGCTCACAAAAGAGTGCAGAGGATTTTTGAAAAAGCGTTTTCCAAAATATGGTGAATGGAAAGAGCCTGCAATGGTGTATATTGGTCCAGCAGGTGAAAATAAGGTGCGGACAGCAGTTGTTGCAGCGAAGTGGGCTCATGCGGCAGGTTATGGTGGTTATGGTGCAGTTATGGGTTCTAAAAGGCTAAAGGCAGTGGCTGTTAAGGGCACTGGACCGTTGCCTGATGTGGCTGACTTGAGAAAGGTGAAGCGACTAATTCAAGTTGTTAACGATAATGCTTATGAAAGTGAACTGTGGAGGCGCTGGGGAACAGGTGCAGGCGGCTACGAATTTGGAGCAGAAACAAGCTCTGAACCTGTTCGGAACTGGCAGGATGAGTGGCATGACGAAAGAAGTTTTGGTGTTGACCAGTTTGAGAATAGAGTTTGGATAAAACAGTTTTGGAGTGATTTTGGCTGCCCAACTTGCTGCTTAAAAATAGCCATGGTTAAAACTGGAAAGTTCAAAGGAGCAATAACTGACAATCCAGACTATGAAATGCAAGCCTATTTAGGTCCCAATTTGGGGATTTTCACTCCAGAAGAAAACGTGTTTCTCTCATCCCTAATTGACGATTTAGGCTTATGTGGTATACAAACAGGTAATGTGATGGGTTTTGTCGCTGAGCTTTTCCAAAGGGGTATATTGACAAAGAAGGATTTAGATGGCATAGAACTTAAATGGGGTGACGCTGAAGCCTTCGCAGCTTTAGCCAGAAAAATTGCTCTTAGAGAAGGTGTAGGAGATTTATTGGCTGAAGGAACCTATCGTGCGGCATTGAAAATTGGAGAAAAGAAGAAACTGGATGTTTTGAAATACGCTGTTCAAGCTAAGGGGATAGGCATTGGTGCCCATGGAATCCGTAGTGGAAAAGACTATCCAGAAGCTATTTCTTACGTGTGCTCAGTTCAAGGCGGAGACCACACATCTACGACTGGTTTGCCACTGGATGGGTCTAGTGAATTGGGAGAGATTTTTAATGATTCAGGAGTCTTCTGCAACTTTAACAGCTTCGGTGTGCCACGTAGAGTCAAATTCGATTTTTACCAAGCAATTACGGGCATAGAATTAACACGAAAGGAATGGTTTAACAGCAAAGCCTTAAGAATATTGCAACTGCAGAGGGCAATGCTGCTTTTGGGTGGACCAGACTTGAAATGGAATCCTAAAATTCACGATGTCAACCCGCCGAGATTCTACGAACCCTTACCCTCTGGTCCATACAAGGGAAAAACTGCTAAAAAGTCTAAGGTTGAAGAGGAAAAAAGAAGGTATTACGAGGCAGTTGGATGGGACAAAAATGGTATTCCAAAAACAGAAGCTCTCAAAGCGCTTGGACTTGAGGATGTCGATAGGTGCTTAGAGAAAATACGTTATGAAGCTAATGCTTAAATAATATGATTTTTATATCTAATTCAATCTTCTCTATAAGTAGGAAGTGAAAAAAAATGAGTTCAAAATGGGCGAAGGAGTTAAGCTTAAAGTGTAATTTGGATCCAAAGGTTCTGGAATTTGCGCTAGAAGAATTAAGCGAAAGCTGCCACGGCGATGCAAAAACCTCGAAAGAGATTATTGAGGAGTTAACTCTAAGCTGTCGTCTCAACGAGGATGATTTGAGAAAGTTTGTCGAAGATGTCTCCAAAAATTGCCCAGTTGACGTCAAAAAACTGAAAAAAGAAGTACTACAGGCAGGTGGCGAAAGAGACCGAGCTCTTCGAGCCGTACAGAGAGCCTCATCGAGACCGCTTTAAAAATTTTTGCGCAACTATTATCGCAAATTTTATCGTTTAATATTTTGTTATTTTTAAATTAGAAGAATGACGATGAAGGAAAACCTGAAAGCGCAATAAATAGGGGATGAAATATGCTAAATTATGTGCAGTTCTTTTCCGATTTTCTCAAAGGCTTTTATGGCAAAGTCTAAGTCTTCCCGCTTTAAGGCAGCGTTCATAATTGTTCTTATTCGAGCTTTGTCCCGCGCAACCATCGGATACACAATTGGCAAGGCGAAAACGCCTTCCTCAAAGAGACGCACACTCAGTTTTTTAGCAACGCCGCTTTCGCCAACTATGACTGGTGTTATTGGCGTTTGGCTGTTGCCTACATCAAAGCCTAACTCCTTCATGATTTTCTTGAAATACCTAGTGTGTTCCCACAGCGTTTGTATGTGCTGAGGTTCGCTTTCCAAAACGTCAATGGCAGCGATACAAGCAGCCGCAACAGCAGGAGGATGTGATCCGCTTAGAAGCCAAGTTCGTGACCGATTCAAGGCAAAGTTGATCAAATCCTTGGAACCAGAAACATGCCCACCTACAACACCGAAAGCTTTAGAAAAGGTGCCCATTTCCACGTGAACTTTGTCGCGACCAAGTTTAAAGTGTGAAACTATGCCTCTTCCCCCTTCGCCTAAAACGCCTTCGCCGTGAGCATCATCCACATAGACCATGGCGCCGTGTTCTGCGCTTAATTTAGCTATTTCATCGAGTGGAGCTATGTCGCCGTCCATGGAGAAGACGCCGTCTGTGATTATCAGTATTCGCCTGTATGGTGGATCATGTTTTTCGGCTTCGTCCAAAACGCGTGACAGGTCTTGCGTGTCTGTATGTTTGTAAATTGCCCTATCAGCGTGTGATAGTCTAACGCCGTCGATTATGCTGCCGTGGTTAAGTTCGTCACTTATCATTAAGTCGCCTTTGCCAGCTAACTGGGGAATCAAGCCAGAATTAGCCGCTACGCCTGTTTGATAGACAAGTGAAGCTTCTGCATGTTTAAACTTTGCAAGTCGTTTCTCAAGTTCAACATGTAAATCCATAGTTCCAGCGATTGGACGAACAGAGCCTGAACCGGCACCGTGAGTTTGCACTGCTTTTATTGCTGCCTCCTTCAGTCGCGGATGATTGCTGAGGCTCAGATAGTTGTTGGAACAAAACATTAGAACCTTTTTTCCATCAACGTTGCACCATGGCGTGCTTGGACCCTGCAGAACTCGAATTTTCCAATCAAGCTCATCTTTCACTAAGTCTTCATATTCATCTCGCAAAAAAGATGCTGGATTTCGCATTTTGCTATCTCCTTTCCCTAATTTCTAGTCCATTCTTTTAACTCTTTCTCGCCTAAATTTCGGCTGTAAATTTCTTCGTCAGCTTTTCTATCATGTCCTTTGTCATAAAAGCCAAATCATACGTGGGCTTCCAACTCCACTCTCGACGGGCTACACTGTCATCTATTGACATAGGCCAAGAATCCGCAATTTTCTGCCTAAAATCAGGCTTGTATTCACATTTGAATTCTGGAATATGCTTCTTGATTTCAGCAGCCAATTCTCCAGCAGAGAAGCTCATGGCTGTCACGTTGTAACTAGTACGATGTTTGACTCTTGAGGCATCAACTTCCATTAAGCTTATGGCTGCATTAATGCAATCAGGCATATACATCATCGGCAACACCGTGTCCTCCCTCACAAAGCATGTATAACGCTTCTTTTTGATAGCTTCATAAAATATCTCTACAGCGTAGTCGGTTGTACCTCCGCTTGGGGGCGTCTCGTTGCTTATTATGCCTGGATAGCGAACACTTCGCACATCTAAGCCGAATCGAAGGAAATAATAGTTGCAAAGCAATTCTCCTGCAACCTTTGTGATGCCATACATGGTTTCTGGGATTAGGACAGTTTCCTGAGGCGTGTTAACACGAGGTGTTGAAGGGCCAAAAACAGCAATAGAGCTGGGCCAAAAAACTCTGGATATTCCGTGTTCTCTTGCAACTTCGAGTATGTTGTAGAGGCTGTTCATATTGACATTCCAAGCAAGCTGTGGGTTTTGTTCACCCGTAGCCGAAAGGACAGCGGCTAAATGATAGACTGTGTCAACATCATACTTACCTACAACTTTCTCAATGCTATCTTTGTCCGTGACATCGACGTATTCGAAGGGCCCTGACTGGAAAAGTTTCTCGCTTGGCTCTCTTTTATGTCCTGCCGCAATGACATTGTCACTGCCATGTTTCTTTCGTAGCTCTATCGTCAACTCCGATCCGATTTGTCCTGTAGCGCCAGTCACAAGAATTTTTTTCATGTCTTTCTTTGGCATTCAACGAGACCTCGGCTATTGCAAGAGAAAGGGATTTTAGAATTTGGCTGGATATAAGAATTTTCAGACAAAAAGTGTTTTCACATCATTTTTTCCTACAGAATTCTCAGCTTGCGACATAATTTCTTCCATGGGATTTTCATGCACAGCAATTTTATTTCCGCTTTCACTTTTTCAGTACTGACTACAATCAACGCGGCAGATTTTTTGTCTTTACATTAAGCCAGATAATCTTACTCATTCTATCAAAACAATTTATAGCTTGCGCAATAAATCTTGTCACAGATGAAGATCATGAAAATTGGTTTTATCGTTAATCCAATAGCAGGCATGGGAGGCAGAGTGGGTCTTAAAGGAACAGACGGCGTATTAAAAGAGGCGATTGAAAAAGGAGCAAAGCCAATAGCGCCAAAAAGGGCAGTGGAATTTCTGCAAAAATTAAGAGAAAATCAGGCGGGAATAGTAATTGAAGTTTTTGCCTGCCCTAGCATTATGGGTGAAAAGGAAGCAAAAGCCGCAGGTTTTCCAGTTCATGTTTTGCCAATGGCTATTGGGAAAGAAACTAGCGCTGAGGATACAAAAACTGCGGTTAGGTTTTTGATTGAGGCAAAAGTGAATTTGATAGTTTTTGTTGGAGGAGATGGCACCGCCAAAGACGTTTTTGATGCCATGCAAGGCAGTGATGAAGTACCTGTTTTAGGTGTTCCTTCTGGGGTGAAAATGTATAGTGGGGTTTTTGCAGTAAGCTCTCTGGATGCTGTGGATGTTGTTTTAGCCTTCGCCGAAAATCAAGCGGAAATAGTGGAGTTTGAAATCATGGATGCTGATGAAAAGGCTATTCGAAGCGACACTTTCGCAGTGAAGCTCCATGGTTTTCTGAAAGGACCGTTTGTTCCAATGAGAATTCAGGGAAGCAAACAGCTGAGTCAGGAAACAGTTGATGAGAAAGAAAATCAAGCAGCAACAGCAAGATACGTAATAGAGGAAATGCAGCCAGACGCAACGTATATACTTGGTCCAGGAACAACTGTCAAACGCATTGCAGAGCTGTTGGGCGTTGAAAAAACCGTGTTGGGTGTGGATGTTTACAAGAAGGGCAGGGTTATACTTGATGTTGATGAACGAAGGATTTTTGAAGAGGTGGAAGATTGGTATAACACTTGGATTATTCTTTCGCCAATTGGGCATCAAGGGATTCTTCTTGGAAGGGGAAACCAGCAGATTAGTCCTGAAATCATTAAACGTGTTGAAAAACAAAAGATAATTGTTGCAGCAACTAAGAGCAAGCTGCAAAGTATAGAAGGAAACGTCTTAAGGGTTGACACAGGCGACGCCGAGGTTGATAAGATGCTCAAAGGATACATCAAAGTTGCCACAGATTATAGAGAATGGCGACTGATGCAGGTTCAATAGAGTAGCCACTTGGCGAAGATTTTCTTGCTAATTATTTTTACGCGTGGGATCAATCGTTAAGAATTGATAGACCACAGCCGCACCGACGCCTATTACTCCAAGAACAATTCCTAATCCCTCGTAATCAAAGGAGAGAAGCGCTAGTCCGCCCAATGCAGTGCCAAGAGCAGAGCCTAGATTTATGGCGGCGGTATCTACAGACATCATTGTGCCGCGAAATTCGGGAACTTGTTCAAGAGTTAAGCTATTGGCTGCAGAAGCCACCATGCCAAAAAACCAACTATCTATTAGACTTAATGCTAGAGAAAGCCACAGATTGAACACGCAAGCATAAGTGATGGCAAAAATGCCGGCTAAAAAGGCAGTTAAGACTGTTGAGGTTTTTCTTCCGAAACGGTTTACGACCGAACCGCTAACCAAACTACCAAGAGTGTAGCATGAGGCTGCTCCTAAGACCCAAATAGAGGCAAAATCTATCGACACCGAGAATCGCTGTCTGAAAAACGATGCTCCATAGATTAGGATAGCGATAAATGAGGCTGAGCGAAGAGCATCGCCAATTAAGCAAGCAGCGGCTGATCTCTTTGACAAGATTCTCTTGAAACTCTTCAGATAAGTCTGTCCGTTTAATGTTGGTCGGTGGCTATGTGAAATAGATGGTAAGCTGATAAAGGCTAACAAAATACTCGCAAGCAGAATAGGTATCACGAACTCGATGGTAGCGAGGCGCCACCCTCCGAGGCTTGCGATTGAGGCGATTATGGGAGCGCCTATGACGAATGGCAGGGCTCCGCCAGCGATAATCCATCCAACTGCACTTGCTCTTTTCTCTAAAGGAACATGCTCTCCAATCATTGTAACACACATTGGTAAAACCATGGCCCCTCCTAGCCCACTCAGAGAATAGGATACGAGCATCGTGTTAAAATCCGAAGCCACTAAACATCCTAAGGCAGAAATGGCGATGAACACTAGACCTGTGAGAAGTAATAACTTATGTTTAAACCTAAGGCTCAAAATGCCCATCAACAAAGCGATGGCTACAGCCACAATAGAATAAAGAGTGTTAATCTGTCCCATGACTCCCCCAGAAACGCTGAATGTTTCGCCTATATCAATTAGAAGAAGCGATACCAAAACTGCCAGTGGACCAGTAGCAAAGTAAGAGAAAGCTAGTGAAGGAAGAAACAACCTTCCAAGAGAACTTCTTTCCTCTTCAGCGCCACTTAAATCGTCATCCATGCTCTCCAACACCGTCCAAGCTAATACCAAAAATCAGTTCAACCTATATATAAGGGGGGTAGGTCAGCGTCGTCACTAAGCCTCCAAATTGTTTAGCCGGTTAGATTCCATGAGGCTAAAACACTTGCGCACATCCCCACCTCGAACTTGTCAAAAAACAAGATGAGAAAAAACGTTTAATAATCAGTTTTCACATTGTCATCAGAAGTGGTTACTATGGGCGATCGCGTTCCACATTGCTAAATTCTCTCAACACTTAACCAACATTAGGATTAATTTTGCACTAGAATTATATTCAGCAAGTATCAAACAAATGGAGAGATGAAAATGTCAGACATGGGAATCACCGTAAAAAAAGCCGACGACTTCTCAGAATGGTACACTCAAGTCGTTCTAAAATCAGGACTAGCCGACTATGCACCAGTCAAAGGCTGCATGATTTTCAGAGAACATTCCTACGCCATATGGGAAAAAATCCAAGAAGTCTTCAACCAAAAAATAAAGGCTACAGGACACAGAAACGTGTACTTCCCAATGTTCATACCTGAAAGCTTCTTAAAAAGAGAATCAGAACACTTCCAAGGCTTCACCCCACAAGTTGCATGGGTAACAATGGGTGGAGACAACACGCTAGAAGAAAGACTTGCAGTAAGACCTACATCCGAAACAATAATGTACGCAACATATGCAAAGTGGATAAGAAGTTGGAGAGACCTTCCAATAAAACTAAACCAATGGAACAGCGTCGTAAGATGGGAAACAGAAGCAACCAAACTCTTTCTACGAACAAGGGAATTCCTCTGGCAAGAAGGACACACAGCTCACGCAACAAAAGAAGAAGCAGACCAAGAAGTAATGGAAATCCTAAACGCATACAAAGACGTTATCGAGAGTTACTTAGCTATTCCAGTGCTTACAGGAGTAAAAACCGAGAACGAAAAATTCGCTGGTGCCCTCTACACAACAACCCTCGAGGCTTTAATGCCAGATGGAAAAGCACTACAAATGGGAACATCACATCAACTTGGTCAAAACTTCTCAAAAGTCTTCGACATAAAATTCCTAGACCAGAACGAAAAGGAACAACTCGTTTGGCAAACATCATGGGGCTTCTCAACACGAATGATAGGCGCAATTGTAATGGTTCATGGCGACGACAGAGGATTAGTTTTGCCTCCAAAAGTCACGCCGATACAAGCAGTGATAATACCCATACCTTACAAGAACGTTGACGAAGATTTAGTCCTAGCAAAAGCAAAGAATGTCTATGAGAAACTGCAGAAGCATGGCATATCAGTTGTTTTTGACGACAGAGCAGAATACACTCCTGGATGGAAATTTAACGAGTGGGAACTAAAAGGCGTGCCAATAAGAATCGAAATCGGTCCCAGAGACGTGAAACAAGAACAAGTAACATTAGTCAGAAGAGATACTTTCGAGAAAACTGCTATCAAAGAAGAGAATACAGTTGATGCCGTGATAGAACTGCTAGAAAAAATCCAGAAAAACCTCTTCAATAGAGCCCAAAAACTGCTGAAAGAAAACATTACCTCAGTGAAAACCTATGACGAATTCAAAAAAACTCTGAAAACGAAAGGAGGATTCATCAGGGCATGCTGGTGTTCCAGCCCGATATGTGAGGAAAAAATAAAAGAGGAAACTGGAGCAACAATTAGACTGATACCGTTTGAAAAAGAAAAGCCATTTTCAAATTGCGTCTATTGCCATAAAGAAGCAAAGGAAGTGGTTTACTTCGGCAGGGCATATTAGACCAATAAATCGCTTCACACTCTACCTTTAGTTGTAGCTAGACAGAAAAGCCATTTTCAATCAAATAACTTCACACGTTTTCCAATCTGTTTGGCAGCATCTCCTAATCCTAGCTTGTTCAACGTTGTTTTTGTTGGTATTCCCCGCTCATCCCAGCCTCTTTTCCGATAATACCTTTGCAGCATAACATCATATTTTGTTTTGTCAAGCTTCGCGCCTTTCAATGGACCTTTAGTCAACGGTTCTTCAAACCATCTTGCTGGAGGAACATCCAACTCTTTGCTCCAGTTTTTGCCATACTCGCGAATCCAAAAAGCACGAGTCAAGTTGAATACTCTATCAGCAATTAGATTCAAGTTCTCCCAAGTTATTTCTAGGCCTGTAGCTGCGTGCAAAAACCTTGTGTACCATTCAAGTTCGAAACCAAGCTCAACCCATGGAAGTCTACACACAGTTAGAGACTCAAAAATCCCCCCACGAATGCGCTGTAATTCGATGACCTTGTCAACTTTAGCCTCGCTATAGTCTTCACGTCCAACTTTAACCTCCCAAGAAATTACCCAAGCATCTTTGTGGTGGGCTCCAATTGAACTTGTTGCAAAGGCTAATGCCATCGCTGATGCAGCGTGACAGTCATAACCTGAAATCTCAAGTCCTTTCACGTGCATAGCCCAGCGAGTTGCATTTCCGCCAATTTTCTCAGATGCAAAGCGAACACCTTCAGCCAACATGTTGCCTAAACCGCGTCTATAAGCTATATCTTTAATCAAAGCCTCAGACTCTTTGAATTTGCCCCAGTGAATTTTTTCTTCAATCAACCCTTTTTCAGAAGCTTCCATGGCAAAAGCAATCACGTTGCCCAAAGAAATTGTGTCCAAGCCGAACTCGTCAGCAACCCTGTTGAGAGCTGCAACTTGTTTTAAGTTGCCTAACCCTATGTTTGAACCCAACATGGCAACGTTCTCGTAATCAAGTTCCGACTGCTTGCGGTTAGAATCTTTAATAACATTGCCGCAGGTCATGTTACACTGTGGACACCCACGATTAGAAAATTTCAGTTTTTCCATAGTGAAACCGCCTATAGCTTCGGCTTTTCCAAAAACAGCCTCACGATAATTGCACGTTGGAAGAACACTATTTTCTTGGCTCCACTCAATAGTACTCATTGTGCCTTGCCTTTTCCAAAAAGCATAGTTTGGCTTAGTCAAAACTTCTCTATAAGCTTCTGCACCTAACTCCTTAATTTCCTTAGGATACGCCGCCTGCAAATCGCCAGAACCCATAAAGACGACAGCCTTCAAATTCTTGGAACCCATAACTGCACCAATTCCAGGTCTGCCACCAGCGCGCCCTTCTTGGGAAACTATATTCGCAAACTTCACAAGGTTTTCTCCACCAGGACCAATGCTCAAAACACCACATGTGCGTCCATAAATGCCTTTTAGTTTTTTTTCAGTTTCAAAGGAGCCTAAACCCCATAGATCTTTTGCATCAAGAAATTCGACACTTTCGTCCCGAATAAGCAGAACTATGGGGTTTTTTGATTTACCTTCGATAATTACTGCGTCATAACCAGCTTTGCGCATCTGAACCGTAGCCTGAGTTCCAATGTTTCCATCTCCATAACCACCCGTCAAGGGACTTTTTGCTGCCACAACAAGCTTGCCACTACTTGGCAATGCAAAACCCGTTAATGGACCAGTAACGAAAACGAGTTTATTCTCGGACGACAATGGATCGATTCCAGGTTTAAGCTCATCCCAAAGAATTTTCACTGCAAAACCTCTGCCGCCTAGAAAATTCTTAGCGAGACTTGCCCCATACTCCTTGGCATCAGCCTTATTCTTGCTCAAGTTCACCCACAAGAACTTGCCATTCCAACCAAACATAAATACTTACCTTCCTGAAGCGATTGCATAATTATTACTTGAAAGTAAATAAATCTAATGAACCATGCCAGACTAAATTACTAGTCTTTCAGGTTCAACATTCCTTTTTTTCAAGCCTAAATCGCTGACCTTGAACTTTCTGTCTCCATAGAGTAATGTGTACTCTTCACCCCTGTAAAGTGCTTGTGCAATTCTGCCGATGGCATCAGCCTTCATTATTCCACTTCCGCTTGCACCGCCAACAACCATCAAACCGTTTTCTTCGAAAATCAGAGGCTGTCCGTCGATGCTGTTTATTTCATATAAACCAGCAAAGGCTGAAAACGGTTGACAACCTGCAAACTGAGGAAAATATTTGACCAGAACTTGGTATAATCCATAGTTATAAAAGTTCTCTTCAGGTTCTGGATTGTCTTCAATCTTGAAAGCCCTTGGAAACTCGTCACCGTATGCCAACCAAAAAGCATCTTCTTCAGGCGCTGGGCGAATATAAGCGGAGGGTTTAGGAAAAATTGTGAACGGCAAGCATCCAGCATTTGTAAATTCTTTTGTGAAAAGCAGTTTCTTGAGAGCTTCAGTGCTTGCTTTAAGTGAGAAAACTTGCCTTTTCTTTGCTTTAATGAAACAATCGATTCCAATAGGATCCAAAAGTTGAGAAGACCAAGCTCCAGCCGCAACTATCGTCTTTTTAGCTTCAATCACGCCCCTTGTGGTTTTTGCTCCAACAACCATCGCATCCTGCCAGAAATAAGGCTCACCAGGCATACCTAATGGTTGACGTGATTCAACAACGATTTCTTTCACTTCAGTGTTATACTGAACTTTTCCGCCCATTCTCAGAAATCCCGATTCATAAAACTTTACAAGAGAATCAACATCAATGAAACCAGCCTTTGGAATCAGTATTCCCTTATGAACACTTCCTAATCCCATCAACTGTGCTTCTTCATCTTCAGCAAAACTCGTTCGTATCTCAAGTTTTTTGGCTAATTCACTTTCATCGTACTCTACATACTGAAAACCTTTACTAGCTAAGTCTCTTAGAACTGGAAGCATTCTGTTGTATCCATCTTCGTCAAATAGCCATAAGTAACCAGCCCACCTCAATTTCAAGTCAATACTCAAATCGTTTTGTACGTGTTTGTAAAATTCCGCAGAGGAATCAGCCAAATCAAAATTTGTGCGAGAGTAAAATAGACAGCGAAAAGCTGCTGCGCTCTTTGCGGTGCTACCTTGTCCAGCAGCGCTTGATTTGTCAACAATTAAAACGTTCAATTCTGGATTTGCATTTTTAATGTGATATGCAGTTGACAAACCCAAAATCCCCGCACCAACTATAAGCACATCATATTCTGTCAAATCAGTCCCTCATGGTTTCGGATAAAGTAGTCACCAAAAACAGATTTAAGCCTAACGTTCAGCCAAAGCTAAAACGCAATATGAGAACACTTATTTATTTCCGCTAAATATGAGATAGAGCAAATATGTGCAGTGGAGGAAAAGATATGTTAACAAACAAAAAAGCTGTTTCAACCATTATATTAATAATACTAATTTTGTGCTCTGCAATTTTTGGGGCTTTTCTATCATATATGTGGGTTATGGGAAATTTTTTTCTAGAGCCTGACACTACAGATGTTGTCATTACGAATGTTGATTTTCCAGTTGACCATGCAGATTATTTCTATGTAACAGTTATGAACCCGTCACATTCGCTATCTAAAACAAACATAACGGAAATCTACTTCGCAGTTGAAGGAGACACTCAGTTGCATAACGTAACAGACACTTCTCCAGAATCGCTTCCAATAACTCTTGAAAAAGAAACAGAAAAAACTATTAAATGCATAGAATCATGGGGCGAATTTGCTGGAAAAAACATAACCGTATATGTATCTGCCTCTTCCGCCTCGGGTGCAGTGGCATCTATTACAACTAGCTTCGTTGAATTAGAGTTAAATGTCGAATTTGACGCTTCGATAAGTTGCAAGCATTTTAATGTAACAATTGCAAACGATGCAGATTCAGCAATAAACCTCACGTTAACAAAATTATTAATCAATTTGGTGCCTATTGAAACTGCCATACGACGGACGGATGGCGAGAATATTACTATATACGGTACTAATTTGCCTAACACGGGGGAATCACTTTCTCTTCAATGCTTTTACGATTGGGAGACCCTTAGTAGTCCAAAAGTTCAAGTAGAAACGTCTGAAGGCTATTATGCTGAAGCTAGGCCGAATGCAAATGCGACTGTGCTCTTAGTGGTAACTAATGTGACGTTTAATAAGACAAACCCAAATGACATGAGCATAACAGTTGAAAACTCGGCGATTTCATATACAAAAGTTGACATAGATGACATTGTTCTAACTTATCTCAACGGAACAGTAGATGAAGAATATCACGTGAATGGAAGCCTTACAAACCCCACTTTTGCCCCATATTACGAGCTCGGCATAAACAAAACAGTAACATTTGATCACTGCATTTGGAACTGGAAAAATTTCCGCGACCAAGATGTCACAATAACTGTATATACGAAGCAAGAATACACTCCAGTATCAACAACTGTAAAAACTCCTAACGCAACAGTCTTTAACATAAACTCAAGCTTCAATCTAACTGATACAGGGCATTTCTGGGTAAACATCACAAACATGGCGTGTTCACTTCAGAACATCACCGTTACTCAAATAAAGTTCAATGCAAACCAAACAAGCTTTACTCCTCAAACAATACCTGTGGGCAATTGGACACAGCTTAATTGCACATTTAATTGGACGGCTTTTAGAGGAATCTCGGTCATCATCTCAGTTAACGCATCAGATGTTGTTGTTTCCCAAAATGTAACGTTGCCATACATGTTGCTAAATATAGTTAATGCTAGCTTTGCGATAAGTGTGAACGGCAAAGAATTTAACATAACAATAGAGAACAGCAAAAACTCTTTACCAAATGCAACACTTACTCGAATAGTTGTATGTTTTGGTAATGAAACAGTTTTCCAAAGCGAAGGCGTTGGATACATAGTTGAGATTGGCAAAAATGTAACTCTCACATTTTCATGGGATTGGAGCGAATACGAAACCGAAGAAGTAACGATAAGCGTCTACACCGTGGAAGGTCTCGAATTCGTCGCCACATTCATAATTTAGCAGAATCCACTGCATAATCTTTATTTCCTTTTACTGCAAAAGCCAACCTTTAGAGGGTACAAGTTTTGACGAGGCTGAAGGTTACAGAAAGGGTGCGAAACATAGAGTATGCCATCCGCGATGTTATTGTTTACGCAAAGCAAGTTGCAAAAACTGGTAAGAAGATTTACTATTTAAATATAGGAGACCCAGTTGCATTTGATTTTGACACGCCTCAGCACATTAAACAAGCTCTAATGACGGCTATTCAAGAAGGAGCGAATGCTTATTCGCCTTCTGAAGGGTTGCCAGAACTTAGAGAAGCCATAACTCAGAAGGAAAAGAGAGTTAATGATATAGATGTCTCCCCCGACGATGTCATTGTTACTCAAGGAATCTCGGAAGGAATCCAAATGGTTATGGCTGCGTTTATTGACGCAGGAGACGAGATTCTTCTCCCAGGTCCAACGTATCCACCTTACATTTCTTACGCAAAATTTTTCGGCGGAAAACCGATTGCGTATGAAACTGTCGAGGAAGACCATTGGCAACCAAACGTTGATGATCTGAGAGACAAAATCTCGAACAAAACTCGTGGAATCGCAATTATCAATCCCAACAATCCTTGCGGCGCACTTTACGAGGAGAAGGTTGTAAAGCAGATATTAGACTTAGCAGCCGAGCATGACCTAGCAGTGCTATCAGACGAAATCTACGACCAAATAATATACGAGAAAAAGTTTGTCAGCACTGCTCACCTTGCTAAAGACGTTCCCGTCATAGGTCTTAACGGGTTTTCAAAAGCACATTTGATGACTGGATGGAGACTTGGCTACGTGTATTTTCACGACCAAGAAAATCAACTGCAGGAGCTAAAGCAGTGTATAGAAAAAGAAGCGAGGATTAGGCTTTGTGCAAATACGCCGGTTCAGAAAGCTGGGGTTGCTGCTCTTAATGGACCGCAAAACCATGTGGCTGAAATGGTTGAAAAACTTGGACAGAGAAGAGATTACGCTTGGAAAAGACTGGATGAAATAGAAGGAATAAGTTGCACAAAGCCAGAAGGAGCATTCTACGTTTTTCCGAAAATCCAAGCAGTTGGACGAAAATGGAAAACAGACATGGAATTTGTGTTGGAACTTTTGAAGGAGACTGGAGTGCTTTTGGTGCATGGATCAGGATTTGACCCCTTCTATGGTGTTGGACATGCCAGAGGAGTTTTCCTTCCTCCAATAGAAACCCTCGAACAAGCTTTGAATGAACTTGAAAGGTTCATGGAGAAGAATAAATAAAAGAAAACTTTGGCTCTTTTGAGCGTCGTTCTACTGATAGATGGGTGTTCCTTCTTTTGGGTCTCTAACCAGCTTTGAGAATACTTCCATCAACTTTTTGGTTACTGGACCTGGAGTTCCATCAGATATTGTTCTTTTGTTTATTTCCCGTACTGGCACGATTTCTGCGGCGGTTCCCGTAAAGAATACTTCTTTTGCGTTGAACAATTCGTAGGGTGTTATATTTTTCTCTATGACCTCGTATCCTAACTTTCGTGCGAGCTTCATCACTTCTTCGGCTGTTATTCCAGGCAATGCGCCAGTGTAGCTTGGCGGAGTGAACAGCTTTCCATTTTTAACTATGAATACATTCTCAGCTACTCCCTCACATACAAAGCCGTTCTTATCAAGACATATGGCTTCGTCAACTCCACCTATGTTTGCTTCAATTTTTGCCAATATACTGTTAAGGTAGTTGAGTGACTTTATCTCGTGTGTTGTTGCGTCCACGGGGTCTCTTTTAACCCATGAAAGCATTGTAGTGACCCCTCTCTCTTTAGCTTCGCTTCCATGAAGCGCTATCTTGTCTGTTATGACGATTATTGTTGGTTTTGAACATTTTCTTGGGTTAAGCCCAAGGTCGCCTACGCCTCTTGTGATTACTAGGCGGATGTATGCGTCTTTTAAGTTGTTTTTCCGTAGGGTTTCCAGAACTATCCGTATCATTTCTTCTTTTTCTATCGGAATCTGCAGCATTATCGTATGGGCTGAACGATAAAGTCTTTCAATATGCTCTTTTAGTTTAAATACAGAGCCATCATATGCTCGAATGCCCTCGAATATGCCGTCTCCGTAGAGAAGCCCATGGTCATAAACTGAAATCTTTGCTTGCGATTTTGGATAATATTCCCCATCTATATAGACAAGTAGCTCTTTCTCCAATAGTTCATCCTCCGAACTAGGGAGTCTAGTTTATTCAATTAAGGTTTGATATACTTTTTGCAGAAACCGGCCAATTCTCACCATTGCTAACCATAGAATTGGGGCCTTTTAGAAAGATACTTTGGCAGAGGCAAGGATTTGAAGGGCTTACCCTTTATTATCTCTTCAATCTCACTTATTAGCTGTTCAAGTTTCATTCTGCGTATTTTTCCGCTTTTTCTCTCTCTTACTGGGAGTATACCAGATTCAATCTCTTTTTGTCCAACAACAATTATGTAAGGCACCCATTCCATTTCAGCTTCGCGGATTCTTTTTTGTAAAGTCAACGCTCTATCGTCAATGTCTACGCGTATGCAGCGCTTCTCCAGTGTGTTAGCCAGTTTTTCAACATCTTCAAGGTATTTGTCTGACATTGGTGCTATGCGGACTTGCGTTGGTGAAAGCCATAAGGGAAACATTGGTGGCTTATGACCCTGCTGTTCTTTGTAGGCTTTTTCTAACAACGCGTACACGCATCTTTCAATTGCCCCGCTTGGAGAACAATGCAGAATCAGCGGATGATGTTTTTCGCCTTTTTCATCAACATAGTTTATGTCGTATCTTTTGGCGTTCTCAAAGTCTATTTGGTCTGTTGAGAGGGCTGCAGCCTTGTTTTGGTTATCTACGAAGTTAAAGTCCCATTTTAGTCTAAAGTAGAAGAAAGGTTCTTTCCACATCTCGACTAACACTGGTTTGCCGAAAACTTTCGCTAAAGAACCAATGAAGTCTTCATTTTCTTTGTAGAAATCTTTTGTGAATCGTATTGCTACTTCGTAATCGTGCTTAGATAAGCCAATTTCCTCCAAAATTTGTATGCACAATTTGAATCTCGTCATCAGCTCTTTTTTGGCTTGTTTCAAATCTGTGCAGAACGCGTGGCAATCGGACATTGTGAAGGCTCTCAGGCGTCTTAAACCAACGACTTCTCCGCTTTTTTCTCGCCTAAAACTGTAACGAGTTAGTTCATAAACCTTCAGCGGCATATGCTTGTAAGAAAACTGTGCGTCGTGAACCATTAAGAATTGCCCGAAACACGCGGCGAACCGCAGAAAAAGCTCTTTATCCTCTGATTTTAGCAGATATTGTCTTGCAGGAAAACGGCTTATATAGTCAGCCAAACTTGGATGATGATAATCATACATAACTGGAGTCTCAACTTCCATAGCGCCATACTCTACCATTTTAGCCGTAACAAACTGCTCAAGTAAAGATTTGATTAATCGCCCTTTGGGATACCATCGTATGTTTCCAGGGTCGCTTCCAAGCTCGTAATCAGCTATTTCCAGCCTCTTCATCAAGAGCACATGAGGCGGCATCTGCTGGCTTGCCCTCACTTTAGAGATTTCATGCTTTGCGAACTTTTCGAGGTTTTCATGCCCTTTGAAGTTGAATTCTTCAACGGTCACCATTTTTGCGTCTGGCTGGAGAATGTACCAGAACGATTCTAGTTTTTCCTCGGCTTTTACTGCTTTAGAAACCGTCTCTTCTTCTTTCGTCTCGGCTGGCAGGATTGTGCGAGATTGTTCTGCGAGCGGATGCCCTTTTATTGATATGGTGAATTGTTTGTTCCAGCCAAAGGGTCCGCGGTATG
>Ga0172364_10000554_pt1 | contig 26785 bp, 38 predicted proteins | sample LakKivSesite10cm_FD_114545 | JGI IMG/M metagenome (GOLD analysis project Ga0172364, IMG submission 114545) | Sediment microbial communities from Lake Kivu, Rwanda - Sediment site 10cm | ecosystem: Environmental > Aquatic > Freshwater > Lake > Sediment | place: Rwanda: Western Province, Lake... | reverse complement strand
GCGCCGATCCGCGACTACACGCGGGTCGTCGATCGCCGAACCATCAAGCGGATCATCATGCAGTGCTCCCTCGAGTATGGGTGGGAGAAGGCGGCGGAGGTGCTCGACGACCTGAAGGATCTTGGGTTCCGATACGCTACCTACGCCGGGCTGACCATCTCGCTCAAGGACTGCCTAATCCCGGAAGAGAAGGTGGACATCGTCCGCGAGTCGCAGGCGTCGGTTCAGCGAATCGAGACGATGTTCAAGATGGGACTGGCCACGGAGGACGAGCGGCGCAACGCGGTCATCCGCATCTGGCGGCGGACGGTGGATGCCGTGGAAGAGGCGACCATGACCAACCTCCGGGACCACAAGTTCAACTCGGTCTATGGCATGGTCATGTCCGGGGCGCGAGGCGGGCCGGATCAGGTCAAGCAGCTGTGCGGCATGCGCGGCCCCATGGCGGGGCCGTCGGGCGAGATCATCGAGCGCCCCGTCATCTCGAACTTCCGCGAAGGGCTCGACATGATGGAGTACTTCATCTCTACGCATGGCGGGCGCAAGGGAGCGGCGGACACGGCGCTGAAGACGGCCGACTCCGGCTACCTCACGCGGCGGCTCGTCGACGCCACGTCCGACACGATCATCAGCGAGATCGACTGTGGAACCTCGCAAGGCGTGGACGTCGATCCCCTGCGGTTCAGCAAGACGGAGACGATGGAGCCGATCGAGGAACGGATCTACGGACGCGTCACGGCGGCGCCGATCGTCGACCCGTCGAGCGGCGACATCCTCGTCGACGCCAACCAGTGGATCAGTCGAGATGTCGCTGAGCACATCGGTCGTCTCGAGTGCGAGCTCTCCTTTGCGCGCGGCGCGGACGAGGAGCGTCTCATCGGGACCAAGAGCGTGCAGGACGTCAAGGCGCCCAAGACGGGACGCGACGTGGTGAAGGCGGACGAGACGGTGACCCCCCAGCTCCTCGTGGCCCTGCGGGAAGCGGGTATCCGCAAGATCCGCGTTCGCCCGCGAATCGTGATTCGGTCGCCCATGACCTGCGAGACGGCGAACGGCCTGTGCCAGCTGTGCTACGGCTTCGACATGAGCCAGCACAAGCCGGTGGCCATCGGTCAGGCGGTCGGCGTGATCGCAGCGCAGTCGGTCGGCGAGCCCGGGACCCAGCTCACGATGCGGACGTTCCACACGGGAGGCGTCGCCGGGGAGGACATCACCCAGGGGCTCCCGCGAGCGGAAGAGCTTTTCGAGGCCCGCAAGACGACGAAGGGCGGCGAGGCGGGGATTTCCCCTCTCGACGGCTACGTCACGAACATCACGTCGGCGGCGGGCGGCGGGGACCAGGTGGAGATCACCGGCGAGGCGCGCACGGCCGAAGTCCCGACTCTTCTGCTCCGCGCTGAGGTGGGAGACGAGGTCGAGTTGGACGAACTCATCGACTCTCGCAGCCCGTGCAAGGGTGAGGTTTGCTTCGTCCAAGGGAAGAAGGGACGGCGGGAGATCCTCGTGATTGACACCGCCGGCGGAGACCGCGCCTACGAGCTGCCGGCCGGCGCAGAACCGAAGGTCAGGTCCGGCGAGAAGGTCGCTGCGGGCGACGCCCTGACCGAACGGTTCAGCGTAGATCCCATCACCGCTCCATGGCGCTGCACCGTCGAGGCGTCTGCGTCGAAGGATCGGGCATTCCAGCTCGTGGGGGGCAGCGGCGAGCCGGTGGAGTACGACATTCCGTACGGCGCCCGCCTCCTCGTCGAGCCGGGCACCAAGGTGGATGCCGGGACCGCGATCACATCCCGGTCGAAGCCGGTCTTCGTGGCCGCCGAGGCGGAGGGCACGGCTCTCCTCCTGCCGGACCGCATCGTCGTTTACAACCCGAAGGGGCTGGCGGTGCGGTTCCCGTTGACCGCCGACGTCTCGGCGCTCAAGGGGCACGGTGAGGCCGTGCGGGCTGGCGACGCGATCGTCCAGCTCGAAATGCCGCATGTGGAGCAGGTCCTCGTGGAATCGCTCGACGCCGAGGGGGGAGTCACGAAGCTCCGCCTTCAGCCGAAGAGCATCGTGCCGATCGACAAGGCCGTGACCGTGCGCGTCGGAGACAAGATCGAGGAGGGCGACCTCCTGACCAAGGGCGTGGTCGCCCCGCACACCCTGCTCGCGGCCGCGGGCGTGCAGAAGGCTCGCCAGTACCTCCTGAACGAGATCCACAAGGTCTACAAGCAGCAAGGCGTCGACATCAACGACAAACACCTCGAAGTCATCATCCGGCAGATCCTGAACAACGTCCGGATCGTCGATCGCGGGGACTCGCGGTTCCTGCTCGGCGACCTGGTGACGCTGGAGGAGTTCCGGAAGGAGATCCAAGCCCTGTCTGAGTGGAATCGGGACGCGGAGCACGCGCGATCCGAGGCGCTCGGCGAGCCCCTGGCCGAGGACGTCACGACCGAGGAGGGCCAGATGCTGGCGACGGCGGGGAAGCCGCTCACCGCCGAGATGGTGGCGGCGGCCCAGCGCGCCCAAGTGCCCGTCGTTCGAGTCGTCCGGGAAGCCGAGATCGTCGAAGTCCCGGTCCTCGAAAAGCGCCTCCCAGACGGAGAGCGCGAGCTTCTGCGCATCTCCAAGGCGGCGCTGCAGACGAAGGGGTGGCTCTCGGCCGCGTCGTTCCAGAGGACGACGAAGGTGCTCGCGGAAGCGGCGCTTCGCGGCGAGACCGACGAGCTCGACGGCCTCAAGCCGAGCATCATCGTTGGGAAGAGGATCCCCGCCGGGACCGGATTCCCGAGCTTGGTGGCGGCCGCCGCGGCGAAGGGCAAGAACAAGGACGCCGAAGCGGCGGACGCCGAGGAGACTTGAACGGGCTTCGACGCGCACCTATAATCGGGCCCAATTCAGCTAGGGAGTGGAGATGCCGACGATCAACCAGTTGATTCGACTTGGACGCAGGCCGAAGACGAAGAAGAGCAAAGCACCGGCGCTCGAGGCGTCTCCGCAGCGGCGAGGCGTGTGCACCCGCGTCTACGCGCGGACTCCGAAGAAGCCGAACTCGGCGCTTCGGAAGGTCGCCCGCGTGCGGCTGAGCAACGGGAAGGAAGTCACCTCCTACATCGGAGGCGAAGGGCACAACCTTCAGGAGCACTCGATGGTCATGGTCCGCGGCGGACGCGTCAAGGACCTTCCGGGCGTCCGGTACCATATCGTGCGTGGGACTCTCGACTCGGAGGGCGTCGAAGGGCGGCGCCAGGGTCGTTCGAAGTACGGCGCGAAGAAGTAGCGAGGAGAGAGACGATGAAACTCCCCGGACGCGATGTGAAGCCCGACATCCGATACAACAGCAAGCTCCTCGCCAAGCTCGTCAACTATGTCATGATGAGCGGGAAGAAGGCGACGGCCGAGCGACTGGTGTACGACGCGCTCGAGATCGTCGAGCAGCGGAGCAACACGCCGGCGCTCGACGTCTTCAACGAGGCGCTCGCCAACTGCTCGCCGCGCCTCGAGGTGCGAACCCGTCGCGTCGGCGGCGCGAACTACCAGGTTCCCTACGAGGTCCCAGCCGACCGGCAGATCGCGTTGGCGCTTCGCTGGCTCGTGTCGTTCGCGCGGGCGAGGGGCGAGCACTCGATGGCCCAGCGACTTGCCGGGGAGATCCTCGACGCGTCGCGCAAAGAGGGGAAGGCCTACAACAAGAGGCTCGACGCGCACCGCATGGCCGAGTCGAACAAGGCGTTCGCGCACTACCGATGGTAGTCGCGCCGCCTCGCGCCACGATCGTCTCCGCGTCCCGCTGAGAGGCGACGTCGATGGCAAGCCCCGACGCTCACGATCTTGACAGAGTGCGCAACATCGGCATCATGGCGCACATCGACGCGGGGAAGACCACAACGACGGAGCGCATCCTCTTCTACACCGGTCAGATCCACAAGATGGGCGAGGTCCATGAGGGCGACACCGAGATGGACTGGATGGCCCAGGAGAGGGAGCGAGGCATCACCATCACCTCCGCGGCGACAACGTGCCCGTGGATGGAGCACCGGATCAACCTCATCGACACCCCGGGGCACGTCGACTTCACGGCCGAGGTTGAACGCTCTTTGCGGGTGCTGGACGGCGGCGTCGTCGTGTTCTCCGGCGTCGAGATGGTGGAGTCGCAGTCGGAGACCGTCTGGCGACAAGCCGATCGCTACCGGATCCCGCGCATCGCGTTCGTCAACAAGCTCGACCGTCCTGAGTCCAGCTACACCGGGACCCTGGACATGATCGAGGAGCGGCTCGGGGTCCGCGTGGTTCCACTCTCCCTCCCCTACCGCGACGCCGACCGGAAGCTGGTCGGGGTGATCGACCTCTTCGAGCGCAAGCTCGTCGTCTGGGATCTGGAGTCCCAAGGCGCCCGCATGGAGGAACGCGCCATCCCCGACGCGGTGCGGAGTTCGGTCGAGGCGTACCGGGACATGGCGCTCGAACGAGTCGCCGAGGTCGACGACGCGGCGATGGAGGCCTTCCTCGACCGAGGGGACATGGGCGCGGAGCTGTTCCACCGTGGACTGCGCAGGGGGTGCCTGGAGAAGGGGTTGATCCCCGCCGTGGGAGGCTCCGCGTTCCAGAAGATCGGCGTGCAGCCGCTCCTCGACGCCGTCGTACGGTACCTCCCGTCGCCGCTCGACGTCCCGCCGGTTCGAGACCTCGAGACCGGCGAAGAGCGTCCGGCAGACCCCGCGGTTCCCTTCTCCGCTTTGGCGTTTAAGGTGGTCACCGATCCGTATGCTGGGCGCCTCGTCTTCGTCCGTGTCTACTCGGGCAGCGTGGAGTCTGGAGGGCATGCGTTCAACGCGTCGACCGGGAAGGGTCTGCGCGTGACGAAGATCTTCCGGATGCATGCCAACCGGCGCACTCCGCTCGAGCGGATGGTCGCTGGCGACATCGTGGCCATCGTCGGATCTCAAAACGTGTCGACCGGCGAGACGCTGTGCGATAAGAAGGCTCCCGTCCTGCTCGAGAGGATCCAGTTTCCCGACCCGGTGGTGTTCGCCGCCGTGGAGCCGAGGACGGAGGCCGAGCTCGGGAACCTGCTCGACAACCTGGGCAAGCTCGCCCAGGAGGACCCGACGTTTCACGTTCGCATGGACGAGACGACCGATCAGGTCGTCATCGGGGGCATGGGCGAGCTGCACTTGGACGTCCTCATGCGGCGACTTCGCGAGGAGCTGGGAGTCCACGCGAACGTCGGAACGCCGCAGGTCGCGTACCGCGAAACGCTCCGCGAGCCGGTCGTGGTCGAGGATCGGTTCACCAAGCAGGCCGCCGGGCGACCTCAGTACGCCCATGTGATCCTGCGACTCGAGCCTCTGGCGCGGGGAAGCGGCATCCAGTTCGCGCTTTCGGCTCGGCCGGACGAGATTCCGAAGGTCTACGGGCCGGCGATCGAGAGCGCGCTTCGTGGGACGTTGACAAACGGACCGCTAGCGGGTTATCCTCTGGCCGACATCGGAGCCACCGTAACAGGTGGGTCTTATCATCCGGTAGACTCGTCCGAGCTTGCGTTTCGTGCTGCGACGTCGTCTGCGTTGCGCGCGGCGTACAGCCTCGGTGTGTTTGACCTACTCGAGCCGATCCTCGAGGGAGAGGTCATCACGCCCGGCGGGTACCTGGGTGAAGTGATGGAGGACCTGGCGCGCAGGCGGGGCGAGATTCGGGAGCTTCGTTCGCGGGAGACGATCCAGATTCTGAGGGTGTCGATCCCGCTGGCGGAGACGTTCGGATACGCGACCCGGCTGCGTTCCTTGACCCAGGGGCGGGCAACGTACTCGCTGGAAGTGGCCCGCTACGCCGTGGTCCCGGAAGGGTCGAGGGAGAAAATCATCAAGAGCAGAGGGTATTGACATGGCGAGAGAGAAGATCCGGATCAAGCTGCGAGGGTACGATCACGAGCTCGTCGACAGCTCGGTTCGGAAGATCGTCGAGTCGGCGAAGGAGACACGGGCCAAGATCGCGGGCCCGATTCCTCTTCCGACGGAGCGCCGCGTGTACACCGTGCTGCGCTCTCCCCACATCGACAAGCGTTCGATGGAGCACTTCGAGCGACGGATCCACACGCGGCTCCTTGACATCAAGGAGCCGACCTCCGAGACGATCAACGCTCTGATGGACATCGAGCTCCCCACGGGAATCGACATCGAGATCAAGCTCTAAAGACGGAGGTTGGCGACGCATGGCTCGGGGACTCCTGGCAAAGAAGATCGGCATGACGCAGCTGTTCGTCGATGACCGCGCGATCGGCGCGACCGTCATCGAGGCGACGCCGTGCACGGTCGTCCAGGTCAAGACAAAGGACAAGGACGGCTACGACGCGCTGCAACTGGGCTACGACGAGGTCAAGGAGAGCAAGGTCACTCACCCGCTCGCCGGACACTTCAGGAAAGCGGGCGTCGCTCCGCACCGCCACCTCTTCGAGGTGCGGCTCGACCGCATCGGGGAGCACAAGGTGGGCGACAAGATCGGCGTCGAGTTCTTCGCGGAGGGCGAGAAGGTCGACGTCTCGGGAACGGCGCGGGGGCTCGGTTTCCAGGGAGTGATGAAGCGGTGGGACTTCAGCGGGGGCCCGAAGTCCCACGGGTCGAAGTTCCACCGGCGGGGCGGCTCCATCGGGTGCCATGTTCAGCCGGGGTGGGTCGCCAAGGGGAGAAAGATGCCCGGGCATACGGGGGACGATCGGATCACGGTCCGAGGTTTGAAGGTGCTGAAGGTGGACCCGGAGCGAAATCTGCTCATCCTCCGCGGCTCGACGCCGGGCGCCCGAGGAAGCCTGCTGGAGCTGGGGAAACGCCATGGTTGAAGCGAAGGTGTACTCGTTCCAGGAAGGGGCCGAGCCTCGCGCGGCGGCCCTCGACGAGCGGTTGTTCGGGGCGGAGGTCAACGAAGACCTGTTGTATCGCATGGTCCGCGTCCAGATGGCGGACCGCCGCCAGGGGACGGCTTCGACGAAAACCCGCGGGGAAGTGCGAGGAGGCGGGAAAAAGCCGTGGCGGCAGAAGGGAACCGGCCGCGCGAGGCACGGGTCCCGTCGATCGCCTCTGTGGGTCGGCGGCGGCACGATCTTCGGCCCCAAGCCCCGCTCGTACGAGATGAAGCTGACGAAGAGGATGCGGTTTGGTGCGCTTGTCTCCGCTCTTTCCGATCGGGCACAGGAGGGGCGAGTCGTGTTGGTTGACCGGCTGGCGTTCGACGAGCCGAAGACGAAGGCCGCGGTCGCGCTGCTTGAGCGCCTCGGCGTCGGGGACAGCGCGCTGGTCGTCGTCAGCGGCGCGGAGTACGCGCGCCCGGTGCGGAAGTCGTTCACCAATCTTCCCTGCGTGAAATGCATCTCCGAGGCCGGCCTCAACGTCTACGACATTCTCCGGCACGACCACCTTGTGCTGACGGCCGGTGCCGTGGAGGAACTCCAGGGGAGGCTGTCGCATGCCTAGACTCGCTCACTGCGAAGACGTCGTCATTGCCCCGATCCTCACCGAGGAGACGTGGCGGCAGATGGAGGAGCGCAAGTACGTGTTCCGCGTGGCCCTTGGGGCGAACAAGTTGGAGATCCGAAAGGCGGTCGAGGAGCTGTTCAAGGTCAAGGTCGAGAAGGTCTGGACAGCGAATGTGAACGGGAAGCCTCGGCGCGAGCGGATGAACCAGCAGCACGGGCGGACGTCGCGATGGCGCAAGGCGATCGTGCGGCTGGCTCCCGGGGATCGCATCGAGATGATGAAAGGATAGCCGATGGCGCTGCAACGATTTAAACCCACATCGCCAGGACAACGCCACGCGGAGCTTCCCGATTTCACGGGACTCTCGGCGGTTGCCCCGGAGAAGACCCTGCTCCGCCCGCAGAGCAAGAACGGCGGCCGGAACAGCCAGGGCCACATTACGGCTCGCTGGCGCGGTGGCGGGCACAAGCGGCAGTACCGGGTCATCGATTTCCGCCGCGAGAAGGACGGAATCCCGGCGCGCGTCGTGTCCCGCGAGTACGACCCGAACCGGTCGGCGTGGATCACCCTCGTGTGCTACGCCGATGGCGAGAAGCGGTACATGCTCGCCCCGGTTGAGCTCGAGGTCGGGGCCACGGTGGAGGCGGGCGACAACGCGGAGGTTCGCGTCGGGAACGCCCTGCCGTTGTCGCGGGTCCCGCTCGGCTCCGTGATCCACAATGTCGAGTTCTACCCGCACAGCGGCGGCGCGATCGCCCGCTCAGCGGGGACGTCGGCCAAGCTGATCGGCAAGGAGGGGGACCGAGCGCACGTCCGGCTTCCCTCGGGTGAGGTTCGGATCTTCCGAACCGACTGCCGAGCGACGATCGGCGAGGTGTCCAACCCCGACCACAAGAACGTCAAGCACGGCAAGGCTGGGCGAGTGAGACATCTTGGCTGGAAGCCCGAGGTGCGCGGCACAGCCATGAACCCGGTGGACCATCCGCACGGCGGTGGCGAGGGGCGCGGACACGTCGGCGGGCCCAAGGTCTCGCCGACGGGAAAGCTCGCCAAGGGCGGGCGCACGCGGAAACGAAAGAAGCAGAGCAACGCCCTGATCGTGCGCCGAGCCGGAAAGGGCAACCGCTAGGAGGCCTCATGCCGAGATCAACCAGTAAGGGCCCCTTCGTCGAGGAGAGCCTTCTCGAGAAGATCCAGAAGGCGAAGCGCGGCGACGTGAGCGAGATCAAGACGTGGTCGCGCAGCTCGATGGTCACCCCCGAGATGGTCGGGCTGACGATCAAGGTGCACAACGGGAAGCTTCATCTCCCGGTGTACATCGTTGAGAACATGGTGGGGCACAAGCTTGGGGAGTTCGCGCCGACGCGGACGTTCCGCAGCCACGGTGGAATGAAGAAGAAAAAGGCGCCAGGCCTGACATAGGGAGAGATATGGAAGCACGGGCAGTGGCACGATTCGTTCGCATGTCGCCGCGCAAGGCGCGCCTCGTCATCGACGCGATCCGGGGCAAGGACGTCAACGACGCCCTCAAGATCGTCCGTCTGTCGAGCAAGAAGGCGGCACAGCCGATCCGAAAGACGCTCGAGTCGGCGATCGCGAACGCGGAGAACAACTTCGACGTGGATGTGGACGAGCTCGTCGTGGTGCGAGCGACCGTGGACATGGGACGAGCCCTCCGTCGAATGCGACCCCGTGCGTACGGGCGGGCGGACGTCGTCCGCCATGCGACCAGCCACATCACGATCGTTGTCGGCGACAAGGGGCGTGCGTAATGGGCCAGAAGATCAATCCGGTCGGCTTTCGCGTCGGGGTGACCCGGAAGTGGGTCTCGAACTGGTACAACCCGAAGCTTGCCCCGGAGTACATCGCGGAGGACAAGAGGATCCGCGACCTCGTTCTCGACCGGTACCGACGTGCGGCGGTCGCCGAAGTCAACATCGAGCGGTCGAAGGAGGATCGCGTCTCGATCGTTATCCGGTCGGCGCGGCCCGGAATCATCATCGGCCGTGGGGGGAGCGAGATCGAGCTGCTCCAGAAGGCCCTCGAGAACCTGACCAAGCGGAACGTCAAGGTGTCGATCCAGGAGATCGAACGCCCCGATCTGGAGGCGCGACTGATTGCGCAGGACGTTGCGATTCAGATCGAGAACCGGACGGCGCCCGCTCGTGCGATGAAGGAAGCGATTCGGCGCGTGATGGGAGCCGGGGCGGAGGGCGTCAAGATCAAGACGAGCGGCCGGCTCGGCGGAACGGACATCGCCCGCTCGATCACGATGAAGGAGGGGCGGATCCCCCTCCAGACCCTGCGGGCGGACATTGACTACGGCCTGGTCGAGGCGCGGACGAAGTACGGCAACATCGGCGTGAAGGCGTGGGTGTTCCGCGGCGAGAGGTCCACCCGAACGCGTCGAGATGAGGTGAAGTAGCATGGCACTCCTGTTTCCCAAGCGGACGAAGTACCGGAAGCTGCACCGCGGCCGCAAGACGGGAAAAGCAACGCGGGGTAACCAGATTGCTTTCGGGGACTTCGGGATCCAGACGCTCGAGGCGGCATGGATCACGCAGGCGCAGATCGAGGCGTGCCGAACGACGATCACGCGTACGACGCAGCGCGGAGCGCGGCTGTGGATTCGCATCTTCCCCGACAAGTCGATCACCAAGCACCCGGCGGAAGCGCGAATGGGGAAAGGGAAGGGCCCAGTGGACCATTGGGTCGCCGTCGTTCGCCCGGGGAACGTCTTGTTCGAGATCTCCGGCCTCACGGAGGAGCAGGCGAAGCGGGTCCACTACCTGGTGGGCAACAAGCTTCCCGTCCGGACGAGACTCAAGCGGAGGACGGTTCTTGGAGGAGAGGTATGAAGGCCGGGGAACTGCGCGAGATGACGCTCGCCGAACTGGAGCAGAAGGAGCGCGAGCTGAAGCGCAAGCTGTTCAACCTCCGTTTCCAGCGAGCCACCGGGCAGCTCGACAACTCGGCCGAGCTGAAGAAGGCGCGTCGTGACGTGGCACGCGTCATGACGATCGCCGCGGCGAAGGAGCGGGAGGCGGGGCGATGAGAAAGACGAAGACGGGTCGCGTGGTGAGCAATCGCATGGCCCAGACGATCGTGGTGAGCGTGGAAGAGCGCCGCCTCCACCCGAAGTACCGCAAGCACGTCAGCCGCTTCTTCAAGTTCCACGCCGATGACCCGCAGGGACAGGCGGGCGTCGGGGATCTCGTGCGAATCGAGGAGTGCCGTCCGCTGAGCCGGACGAAGCGCTGGCGGCTGGTTGAGGTCGTCGAGAAGGCGGAGGAATAGCCATGATCCAGATGCAGACGATGTTGAAGGTGGCGGACAACTCGGGAGCCAAGGTCGTCCGCTGCTTCAACGTGTTGGGTCCGTCGAACCGCCGCATCGGCGAGATCGGCGACATCATCGTTGGATCCGTTCGGAAGCGCCTTCCGACGAGCGACATCGAGAAGGGGCAGATCGTGCGCGGCGTGATCGTTCGGACGCGGCAGGCGTACCGCCGCAGGGATGGGACGTACGTCCGTTTCGACGACAACGCGATCGTGTTGATCAACGCCCAAGGGGAGCCGATCGGGACCCGCGTGTTCGGTCCAGTGGCTCGCGAGCTGCGCGACAAGAAGATGATGCGGATCATCTCGCTTGCGCCCGAGGTTCTCTAGGGGGGATGGCGATGAGAAAAGTGCGCAAGGGCGACCGGGTTCAAGTGATCGCCGGGGACGAGCGCGGGAAGATCGGGAAGGTGCTCGTCGTGCTCCCTGAGAAGAACCGGATCATCGTTGAGAACGTCAACATGATCACGAAACACCAGCGCGCAACGCAGAACCTGCGCGAGCCGGGGATCATCAAGAGGGAAGGGCCGATTCATATCTCGAACGTTCTGCCGGTCTGCCCGGAGTGCGACGTTCCGACGCGGATCGGATTCACGGACGTCGAGGGGAAGAAGATGCGGCAGTGCAAGCAGTGTGGGGAGATCTTCGAGTGATGCTGCTACGTGAACGGTACGTGCGAGAGATCGCTCCGAAGCTGACGAAGGAGCTCGGAATCTCCAACGCGATGGAGCTTCCGCGAGTGGAGAAGGTCGTCATCAACATGGGGGTGGCGGAGAAGGACAACCCGAAGATCCTCGAGGGCGCGGTGGCGAACCTCGCGAAGATCACGGGGCAGAAGCCCGTCGTCACCAAGGCGAAGAAGTCCATCTCGGACTTCAAGCTGACGGCCGGAGACCCCATAGGGTGCAAGGTGACCCTGCGAGGGGAGCGGGCGTACGAGTTCCTGAACAAGCTGTTCAACGTCGTCCTCCCCGGGATCCGCGACTTCCGCGGCGTGACCTCGTCCTCGTTTGACGGGCGGGGCAACTACACCATCGGTCTGACGGAACAGCTGACGTTTCCGGAGATCGAGTACAGCGAGATCGTTAAGAACCAGGGAATGGACATTACCATCGTGACGACGGCCCGTGACGACCGCGAGGGGTACCTGTTCCTCAAGGCGCTGGGGCTTGCGTTCAGCGACTAGGGGGCGAGGATGGCGAGGAAAGCGCTGATCAACAAGTGCGGGGAGACGCCGAAGTTCTCCGTCCGGAAGTACCACCGGTGCACGCTGTGCGGGCGTCGGCACGGCTTCATTCGGGACTTCGGAATCTGCCGGCTCTGCTTCCGCAAGCTCGCGCATGGTGGCGAGATCCCAGGGATCAAGAAGGCGAGCTGGTAGGAGGGCATGATGATTCCGTATCCGATTGGCGACATGTTGACGCGCATCCGCAACGCGAACGCGCGGTTCCACGACGACGTGGCGATGCCCCACTCGAAGATCAAGGAGGCCATCGCCGAGATCCTGGTGAAGGAAGGGTACATCGCCAGTTACGAGGTCATGGAACGCGAGCCGCAGCCGGAGCTCCGGATTCGCCTGAAGTACAGGGGCGAGCGCAACCGGGCGACCCGGGCGATCAGCGCCATCCAACTCGTGAGCCGACCGAGCCGGCGGATCTACGCCGCGAAGGACGAGATCCCCGCGCCGCTGGGCGGCATGGGCATCTGCATCGTGTCGACCTCCCAGGGCGTCCTCTCGGGGAAAGACGCGCGGGAACGAGGCATCGGCGGCGAAGTGCTCTGTGAGATCTGGTAGGTGAGGTCGAAATGTCGAAGGTCGGAAAAGTACCCGTCGCGATCCCCGCAGGAGTGAAGGTCACCGTTTCGGCGGCGACGTTTAGCGTCGAGGGCAAGCACGGGCGGCTGACGCAGGACTACCGTCCCGACATGGTGGAGATCGGCGTCGCCGACGGAGTGGCGACCGTCTCCCGGCGCAAGGAGGGCAAGTCCTACCGCGCCTACCACGGGCTGTATCGAAGTCTCCTCGCGAACATGGTGAAGGGCGTGTCGGAGCGGTGGCAGAAGTCGCTCCTCATCCGGGGACTGGGGTACCGCGGGCGGCTCCAGGGGAACAAGGTCATCCTCGATCTCGGCTACTCGACTCCGAAGGAGTACGAGTTGCCCGAAGGGATCGAGGCCGAGGTGCCCAATCCGAACGAGATCGTCATCCGGGGCGCCGACCGGCAGCGCGTGGGACAGGTGGCCGCGGAGATCCGGCGGCTTCGGAAGCCGAACGTGTACGACGGCAAGGGCATCCGCTACAAGGACGAGGTCGTCGTACAGAAGGCCGGGAAGCTGGGCGGTCCGGGTGCCGCCACCGGCGCCTAGGGAGCGTGAAGGATGGCGAGGACGAACCGGGGTCTGGAAAGGCAGAAGCGGCATCGGCGGATCCGCAAGCAGGTCATCGGATCCAGCGACCGGCCCCGCTTGTGCATCACGAAGACGTTGCGTCACCTCTACGCGCAGATCGTTGACGACGGCGCCGGCCGTACGCTGGCTCAGGCGTCGACGTTGGATCCGGGGTTGCGGGGGGACGTGAAGGGGCCGAACGCCAAGACGGCGGTTCGGGTCGCGGCTCTGCTCGTCGAGCGGGCGGGGCAGGCCGGAGTGCGGGCGGTCGTCTTCGATCGCTGCGGACACCCGTATCACGGTGTGGTCTCGGCCTTTGCGGAGGAGTGTCGCAAGGGAGGGTTGGAGTTTTGATCAGCCACGACGAGTTCGAGAACGAGATCATCGACATCCGACGGGTGAGCAAGGTCACGAAGGGTGGCCGCAATCTCCGCTTCCGCGTCACCATGGTCGTCGGGGATCGAAAGGGCCAGGTGGGCGTCGGCGTGGGGAGCACGACCGAGATCCCTCGTGCCATCCAACAGGCGATCCGCGACGCGAAGAAGAGCATGGTGACCGTCAACATGGACGGGGACACGATCCCCCACGAGGTGCACGGGAAGTTCAAGGCGGGGAACGTTCTCTTGAAGCCTGCGTACCCGGGGACCGGGGTGATCGCGGGCGTGACCGTCAGCGCCATCTGCCGTCTCGCCGGCATCAAGGACGTCCTGACGAAGTCGATCGGAACCACGAACCCGCTGACCCTCTCACGAGCTGCGCTCGATGGACTGGCTCATCTCCGCAATCGACGCGACGTCGAGCAGCTGCGCGGCGTGCGTACGAGCGAGGAGGCGGAGCATGCGACTTGAGGATCTTCGCCCGACGAAGGGCAGCACCCACCGCAGGAAGCGGGTGGGCCGCGGCTACGGCTCCGGCCACGGCGGCCACGAGAGCGGCCGCGGAACGAAGGGCCAGAACTCGCGCAGCGGCGGCGGCACCCGACTCGGATACGAGGGCGGGCAGACGCCGATCTGGATGCGCGTTCCGAAGCGCGGGTTCAGCAACTCCAGCCGCATCGAGTACGCGTGCGTCAACGTCGATGCCCTCGAGGCGCGGTTCGAGGCCAACGAGGAAGTCACCCCGGAGGTGCTTGGGGAGATGCGCCTCGTGCAAGGTCGGAACCCCCTCGTCAAGATCCTCGGCCGCGGTGACCTCTCGAAGCCCCTCACGGTTCGCGCCCATCGGTTCGCCGCGGAGGCCAAGCGGAAGATCGAGGCGGCGGGCGGCAAGGCCGAGGTGATCTAGCCGTGTGGGAGAAGCTCACCAGCCTGTTCAAGGTCCCCGAACTCCGGAAGCGCATTGTCTTCACGCTCGGGGCGATCATCGTGTTCCGGATCGGAACGCACATCACCGTTCCGGGCGTGAGCCGCGACCTGTTGGCCCAGTTCTTCGCGGCGCAGGGCGGCGGCATCTTCGACTTCCTGAACATGTTCACGGGCGGAGCGCTTCAGCGCTTCTCGCTCTTCGCGCTCGGCGTGACGCCGTATATCAACGCGTCGATCATCTTCAGCCTGCTGACGTCCGTCGTTCCCAAGCTGAAGGAGCTCCAGCAGCAGGGGCGGGAAGGGCGGCGCAAGATCACGTCGTACACGCGGTGGGCGACCGTCGTCCTTGCCATCGTCGAAGGCGCGTTCATGACAAGCCTGATCCGCGGAGCATCCTCCACGAACTCGACGATCCTGTTCTACGTCACGACCGTCGTGTCGCTGACCACCGGGACCCTCTTCCTGATGTGGCTGGGCGAGCGCATGACCGAGAACGGCATCGGGAACGGAGTTAGCATGCTGATCATGATCGGCATCCTGTCGCGGTTCCCGGCGTCGCTGAGCTCGATGTGGACGAGCATCAGCACGGGGTCGGCGAGCCCCATCTGGGGCATCGTGTTCATCGCCCTCTTGATCGTCGTCGTGGCGGCGATGACGATGGTGCAACAAGGGCAGAGGAAGATTCAGATCCAGTATGCGAAGCGGACGATGGGTCGCCGGATCTACGGCGGACACACTTCGCACCTTCCGTTGCGGGTCAACCAGGGTGGCGTGATCCCGATCATCTTCGCCTCGGCGCTGTTGAGTCTTCCGGTGACGTTGTTCCAGGCAGTCCCCGCGCTGAAGCGGTTCCTGCCGCTGGTCGAGTCGGGAAGCCCGCTGTACGTCGGGCTCTACGTGCTCCTGATTTTCTTCTTCACCTACTTCTACAGCTCGATCGTCTTTGACCCGAACGACATCGCGAAGAACGTGCGCGAGGCGGGGGGATTCATCCCCGGGGTGCGGCCGGGCAAGCCGACGGCGGACTACATTGTCGGCGTGACCAACCGCATCCTCCTCGTGGGCGCGGTGTTCCTCGCGGTGGTCGCGGTGCTGCCGTACCTCCTCTCCTGGGCCAGCGGCCTCTCGACCATGTTCCTCATCGGCGGGACGTCGCTTCTGATCGTGGTCGGCGTCGGCATCGACACGCTGATGCAGATTGAGGCGCACCTCGTCATGCGGCACTACGAGAGTCTGACGAAGTCCGGCCGGCTCCTGGGAAGGAAGAACTAATGGCGGCGACGCGGATCGTGTTCCTCGGCCCGCCGGGGGCGGGAAAGGGAACGCAAGCCAAACGGGTCGTCGCCGAGCTTGGGCTGGAGCACCTGTCGACGGGGGACATCCTCCGCGACGAGGTCGCCCGATCGACCGGTCTCGGCCAGAAGGCGAAGGGGTTCATGGACCGGGGCGAGCTGGTCCCCGACGACCTGATCATCGACATGATCCGCGGACGCATCGAGCGGGCGACCAAGGGGTTCGTGCTCGACGGCTTCCCCCGGACGGTCGCCCAGGCGGAGGCTCTCGACCGCATCAGCCGAGTCGACGCGGTGGTCAACATCGGCCTGTCGCGAGACGAGGTGGTTCGGCGGCTCACGGCGCGCCGGGTTTGTCGTGGCTGCGGAACGATCTACAACCTTGGTTTCAACCTTGAGGCCGGGACGACCCGATGCGCGGCGTGCGGCGGCGAGCTTTACCAGCGAGACGACGACCAGCCCGCGGTGATCGAGAACCGATACGACGTGTACGAGCGGTCCACGGCGCCCCTGATCGCCTTCTACCGCTCGCGCGGGTTGCTCAAGCCAGTGGACGGGAAGCTCGGCAGCGATCGCGTGTTCGCCGAGGTCATGCGGATCCTCGCGGCATGATTCCGCTCAAGTCCCCCGCAGACGTTGCGATTATGCGGAAGAATGGGGAGCTGCTCGCGGGGATCCTGAAGAGGTTGTGCGATGAGGTCAGACCTGGGCGAACGACGGCGCACTTCGACCGGCTGGCGCGAGAGCTGATCGTGGCGTGCGGCGGCGAGACGGCGTTCGACCGGCTCGCGGGGTTCCCCGGCGCGATCAACGCCTCAGTGAATGAGGAGATTGTGCATGGGATCCCGAGTGACGCTCGCGTCCTCGAAGAGGGCGACCTGTTCTCGGTCGATATCGGGATGATTCGGCGCGGATTCTGCGTCGACATGGCAACGACGGTCGGGGTCGGAAGGATCGGGGCGGAAGCGCGGAAGCTGCTGGACGTCGGAGAGAGGAGCTTGTGGGAAGGGATTCAGCAAGTTAGAATCGGCAACCGAGTGTCTGACGTGTCCCACGCGATTGGTTCCTACGTGGAGAGAACTGGGTACCACGTCGTGCAGGAATACGTCGGGCATGGGATTGGAAGGGACTTGCACGAGGACCCTCAGATTCCCAACTACGGTCCGCCGGGACGCGGGCCTCGCCTTCGGGCAGGCATGACCCTGGCGATCGAGCCGATGGTGAAGACGGATCCCCTTCCGACGGAAGTGCGGGACGATCGGTGGACCGTGGTGACGGCGTCGGGAGGGCTTTCTGTGCATTTTGAGCATACGGTCGCGCTGACCGAGCAAGGCGCCGAAGTCCTGACGCAAGGAGGTGACGTGAGGCGCAGTGTCGACGAATGAAACTCGCGACAAGAAGTCGGACGTGATCCGGCAGCGGGGAGAGGTCCTCGAAAGCCTGCCGAGTTCGATGTTCCGTGTGCAGCTGCCCAACGGGCATGTCATCCTGTGCCACATCTCGGGAAGGATCCGCAAGCACTACATCCGGATTCTGACCGGGGATAGGGTGATCATCGAGATGTCGCCCTACGACCTGACCAAGGGGCGGATTGTGTATCGCGAGGGGTAGTTCGTGATGCGCCGACGGCGATGAAGGTTCGAGCCTCAGTCAAGAAAATGTGTGCAAAGTGCAAGGTGATCCGGCGGGAAGGTCGAGTTCTCGTCATCTGCCGGAACCCGAAGCACAAGCAGCGGCAAGGGTAAGGGGAGAGGAATGGCGCGTATAGCCGGAGTCAATCTGCCGAGCAACAAGCGGATCGAGACTGCGCTGACGTACATCTACGGGATCGGGCAGCCGCGGTCGGCTGAGATCATCGAGAAGACCGGGATCTCGCCCGACGTCCGCGTGAAGGATCTGACGGAGAACGAAGTGGCCAGCCTGCGCCGCGAAGTGGAGCAGTACGTGGTGGAAGGGGATCTCCGCCGGCGGGTGTACGCGAGCATCCAGCGGCTGAAGGACATCAACTCGTACCGCGGCATTCGGCACAAAAAGAGACTTCCGGTTCGAGGGCAGCGCACGCGGGCGAACGCCCGCACGTGGAAGGGGCCGCGTCCGGCGAAGGCGGGGAAGAAGAGGTAACGATGGCAACCAAGAACATCAAGCTCGAACGCGCGCTCATTCACGTCCACTCGACTTTCAACAACACCATCATCACGGTCACCGATCCGGGCGGGCACCCGGTGGCATGGAAGAGCCCGGGGACCGTCGGTTACAAGGGCTCGAAGAAGGGGACTCCGTACGCGGCGCAAATCGCCGCCGAGGCTCTCGTGCGCGAGATGAAGGACTACGGGATTCGGAGCGTAGCCGTCCGCGTGAAGGGAACCGGATCGGGACGACAGTCGGTCGTCCAGACCATCAAGGCGTCGGGAATTCGTGTCGAGGAAGTCAAGAACGTGACGCCGGTTTCGCACAGCAAGGGGAGACGATAATGGGACGCGACACGGGCGCGAAGTGCAAGCAGTGCCGCCGAGAGGGTGAGAAGCTGTTCCTGAAAGGGGACCGCTGCTACTCACGGAGCTGCGCCGTGGCGCGGCGGACCAATCCCCCCGGAGAAGGACCGAAGAAGCGGCGGCCGAGACGGAGCCAGTTCCTGCTCCACCTGCGTGAGAAGCAGAAGGCGCGCCGAGTCTACGGCGTTCGCGAGAGGCAGTTCCGCATCTACGTCGCCGCGGCGAAGAACGTCAAGGGCGCGACGGGGACCGCGTTGCTCAGCATGCTCGAGCAGCGGTTCGACAACATGGTGTACCGCGCCGGATTCGCGGCGTCCCGCCAGCAGGCCCGGCAGCTGATCACCCACGGGCACTTCGAAGTGAACGGACGTGCCACAAACGTCCCGTCCCTCATCATGGGTCAGGGCGACGTTGCCGCGGTGAAGCAAGGGCGGCGGGAGAAGATCAAGGCCATCGTCGAGGCGAACCTCGACCGTGACGTCCCGCCGTGGATCGAGCGCAATGCGGACGCGATGAAGTTCCAGCTGATTGCGGCCCCCGATCTGACGCGGACCGGCCTCGACATCGCCGCGAACCTGATCGTCGAGTTCTACTCCCGCTAGGAGGTTTCGATGGACGAGCTGGTCTTCCCTAAGGAGATCAAGGTCGAGGAACTCACGGAGACGACCGGGAAAATCGTCATCGAACCGCTGGAGCAGGGGTTCGGGACCACGCTGGGGAACGCGGTGCGACGCACGCTCTTGGCGGCGATTCCCGGGGCGGCGGTCGTCCGGGTGCGTTTCGCCGGCAAGTACCACGAGTACGACACGATCGAAGGGATCAAAGAGGACATCCTCGAGATCATCCTCAACCTGAAGGGGCTCTCGCTTCGGGTTCACGAAGAGGGTGTAAAGCGGCTCACGCTGGAGAAGAAGGGGCGCGGCAAGGTCACGGCGGCCGACATCGACGTGCCGCCGGGCGTCGAGGTGGTCAACCCCGACCTCCACATCGCGACACTAAACGAAAAGGGCGTCCTCGACATGGAGATGGAGGTGGAGACAGGGTTCTCGTACCTTCCGGCGGAGTTGAACCGGCCCGAGGATGCTCCCCTGTCCGTCATCCCCGTCGACGCCGACTTCTCTCCGGTCAAGCGCGTCAACTTCGTCGTCGAGGAGACGCGAGTGGGCGGCAAGTCCGGGTACGAGCGACTCGTCATGGAGGTCACGACGAACGGCGGCATCCGCCCCGAGGAGGCGCTGTCCGAAGCGGGACGGCTGTTGATGCGCCACCTGGAGCTCTTCCGCGGTTTCGCCGAGCACCCGTTCGGGATGACGACGGAGGAGGCCGAAGGCGGCGGGGAGCGCGAGCTCTCGGTTCCGCTGGTCGATCTGGAGATCGACCAGCGAGCCTGCAACCTGCTCCAGGAAGCGGAGATCACAACCCTGGGGCAGCTCCTCGCGCGACCGAGGGAGGAGCTCCTCGACATCCACGGGTTCGGGGCGAAGACGCTGAGCAAGGTCGAAGACCGTCTGTTGGAGCTCGGGTACTCGCTCAAAAACGAAGGAGAGGTTCACGATGCGGCATAGAGTGGTCATCGACAAGATGGGCATGCTCCCGAGCCATCGGCGCAGCGTGCTCGCCAGTCTGACGAACGCGCTCATCTTGCACTCGAAGGTCGACACGACCCTGCTGCGAGCGAAGGCGGGACAGAAGTTCGCGGAGCGGCTGATCACCCTGGCGCGGCGCGGGGATCTCCACGCCCGACGCATCGCGTTCTCCCGGCTTCGAGACAAGGAAGCAGTCGAGAGGCTGTTCACCGACATCGGCCCCAAGATGCAGACCCGGGCCGGCGGGTACACGAGGGTCGTCAAGCTCGGCCCGCGGCGCGGCGACGGCGCCGAGCAGGCGCGCCTGATGCTGGTTGAGTAGCGCGACGAGAAGGAACGAGGATCACGATGGAGGCTCCGCATCGCGGAGCCTCTTGCTTGAACCGGCTCTGCGGACTCTCGCGATGGAATCGGGTCCGAGCGGAGTCTCTCCTTTGAACCAACTCCGAGCGGAGTCTCTTCTTTGGGTCAACTCCGGGCGGAGTCTCTTCTCTTGTCGCAGTGCGCATGTGGCTCCGCCCACCGTGCGCGCTTGCGGGAGTGGTAGGTGGCGTGTGGGGAAGGCCAAGAACAGGGAGGCGGGCGGCGTAGTGGCCTTCCCACGAGCCACAAGCTACAGGCCACGAACCGGAGAACCGGCAAGAGCTCGGACACCCCGACCTGACCTGACGCTCCGGTGACCAAGACGCGCTGCATGATCCCTCCCGCCTCCGGGTGTTGGAGGCGACAGCGTGCGCCATCGGTGGATCGGTCGGCAGGGCGGGGCTTGCCGCCGCCTGAGACCCGCTGCTCCCGCCCGGTGAGCGAACGTTGGGCTTCTTCTCCTCCATCCCGTACGGGGGGGACGCGACGGCGTCGGCTGCCGCAGGGCGCTACGTCTCTGTGCTCTCAGAGCATCGAAGGCGCCGCCTGGATGTGGCGTGGTAGACTGGCCAGAGAGGCGGGGCGATGCGGATCGTAGCGTGGCGCGTGGAGGAGTCGGAGCGACGGGAGGACGAGCGGACCTCTCCCTCCACTTGGGGCTCCTCGGGCGGCTCCGCAAGGAGCCGAGGTTCGTGGGTGATCGTGCGTGGGTGATCTGGCAATAGGACTCGTCATCTCCGCTTTGGCGATGGCCGCGGTCTTCGTGTACTTCGGGATTCTCGCCGGCTGCATGAGCTTCCTGCACCGGCTTCCTCGTCGGCAACTTGGAGGGACAGGCGCTCGACAGTCTCTCCGGGAGCACGAGAAGGAGATCGTGGCTCTGCTCTCGGCGCTGTACACCCGGCATCCGACGCTGGAAGAGGGGGAGTACCTCCTTCGGGTGGGCGCTCTGGAGAGGACCCTTCGAGTCAGTGTATGGGGCGCTGGGCACGGGATCGTTGAAGTTGCCGGCCGATCGCTCGAGATGCGGATTCGGAGCGAGGCACAGATGCACGACGCGCGGGCGAGTGAGGCGTTGAACCCCGGGCTCCGACCCCGGGACGATGCCGAGATGTAGTCAGGAAACGCCCGATCTGTAGAGGGCCTTGACGCTCTGCGCCCGACGAGCCGCTCCGTGAGGAGTTGCGCCACGGGCACCTCCCCTCGCCCAGGCCGACTCCATGTCCGCGACAGGCGGCATCGGGCCCGCCCTCGGCCGGAGATTGTGTCCCGCCGACCCCGCCACGATACGGGCGAGACCTGAGTCGGGGGACAGGCCCGGACAGGGTGGGTCCGAGTTCTTCGGGCGGGGTACACTACGGAGGAGACTCACGCCCTCGACGAGCAGGTGTGAGGGCGGTTCGGCCGTTGGAGGTGGGACTCTGACCTCGACAAGGATAGACCTGAACTGCGACCTGGGGGAGAGCTTCGGGGCCTGGCGCATGGACGTCGACCCGCAGGTGTTGCGGAGAATCTCCTCGGCAAACGTCGCCTGCGGGTTCCACGCTGGCGATGCGATGGCGATGGAAGAGGCCGTCTGTTCCTGCAGGACGCACAACGTCGCCGTCGGCGCGCACCCTGGGTTTCCGGACCTGATGGGGTTCGGACGGCGAGAGATGAGCGTGAGCCCACGGGAGGCGCGCAACTACCTCCTATACCAGGTCGGAGCCCTGGTTGCGTTCTGTCGAAGCGCAGGCGTGGACCTGCAACACGTCAAGCCACACGGCGCTCTGTACAACGCCGCGGCGGGGGACGCGCGTCTTGCCGAAGGCCTCATCGATGGGATGCTGCATCTCCAACCGCGCCCCATCCTGCTTGCGCTGTCTGGCTCGTGCCTTGCGCGTCTGGCCGCGGAGGCCGGCCTCAGGGTGGGACATGAGGTCTTCGCGGATCGGGCCTACAACTCGGACGGCAGACTCGTCTCTCGTGCCGCGCCGGGCGCCGTGATCGATGACCCGGAGGCCGTCGCCCGGAGAGCGGTCCGCATGATACGGGACGGGGAGGTCGAGACGATCGACGGAGGGATCATTGCGGTGAGGGCCGACTCGATCTGCGTGCACGGAGACACGCCGAGAGCCGCGGAGATCGTGCTCCGCCTGGCTGACGCGCTGGAGCAGGCGAAGATCGAAGTCGTCGCCTTGCGCGACCTCGTATGAAGCGAGACGACGCGGGCGACTTCCACTTCCGCCCTGTGGGCGATCGGGGCCTGCTCATTGAGTTCGAGGAGTCCATCAGCCCAGCGATCCATCGCAAGGTGCGAGCTCTCTCACAGGCGATCGAGAGGGCGGAGATTGCCGGTGCGCGAGAAGTGGTCCCCGCATACCGCTCGATGCTGGTGTACTACGACCCGAGAGAGACGTCGATCGAGGACCTGTGCGTTGGGATTCGCGAGTTGGAGAGCAAGCCGGATGAGCCCGACGTGTCGAGGTCCCGACGGGTCCGGGTTCCCGTGTGCTACGGAGGAGATCTGGGTCCCGATCTCACATACGTGGCGCGACGGAACGGTCTGACCGAGGACGACGTGGTGGCGATCCATTCCAGCGCGACCTATCTCGTCTACATGGTCGGATTCCTGCCCGGGTTTCCCTACCTTGGAGGCATGTCCAGCGAGATCGCAGCTCCCAGGCTTCAGGAGCCGCGGACGAAGACGCCGGCCGGGTCTGTCGGGATCGCTGGGAGTCAGACCGGCATCTATCCGATCGAGTCTCCAGGTGGATGGCGCATCATCGGCCGCACACCCATCGAGCTGTTCGTTCCCCACGAATTGCCGCCCGCACGGCTCTTGATGGGGGATCATGTGGAGTTTGTGCCCATCTCGCCCTCCGAGTTCGAAGAGCTCCGGCTGGGAGTGGAGAGGGGAGAGCATCGGTTCTCCGCGGGGGAGGCGCGTTGAACGCTCTGGTGCTCGATCCGGGCCTGCTGACGACGGTGCAGGACCTCGGGCGGACGGGATTCGAGCGATACGGGGTGCCTCCGGCGGGGGCCGCCGATACGCTTGCGTTGCGGATCGGCAACCAGCTGCTCGGGAATGACGAGGGCGCGGCGGCTCTGGAGCTCACCCTTCTCGGGCCGAGGCTGCGTTTCGAGGGAGAGGGCTGGATCGCGGTCACCGGCGCGGACCTGGGGGCACGCCTGAACGACGACGACGCGCCGCTCTGGGAGTCGATTCCGGTCGACGATGGGGATGTGCTTTCGTTTGGGGAGCCCAAGAGGGGCGTACGCGCCTACGTCGTTGCGGTGGGGGGATTCGATGTCCCGGTGGTCCTCGGCAGCAGATCGACCCACCTACGCGCGAAGCTCGGCGGCATGGACGGGCGCGCGTTGAGAGCGGGCGACCATCTCGCCGCGATGGGGGGACGCGCTCGCCACAGGCGTCTGCCCGCCGGGCTCGTACCGAGATACGACTCAGGCCCCCTGCGGGTCGTGCTCGGGCCGCAGGAGGACCGGTTCACAGTCGAGGGGATCCGCACCTTCCTGTCCTGTCCGTACGAGGTGCGGTCGGACTCCGACCGAATGGGGGTACGCCTTCAGGGCGCACAGATCGCCCATGCGGGGGAGGCCGATATCATCTCCGAGCCCGTCTGCACCGGGGCGGTTCAGGTGCCGGCCAACGGCCAACCCATCGTCCTTCTGGTGGACCGGCAGACGACGGGGGGCTACGCGAAGATCGGAGCCGTCATCTCCGCCGACCTCCCGAGGCTCGGCCAGGTGAGGCCGGGAGACCGGGTGACGTTCGCCGCGTGTACCCTTGGAGAAGCGCACAGACTGCTCCGAGAGCGGGAGGCTCAGATCTCTGAACTAAGGAAGGCCATCGAGGCGGGCGGGCTGGATTGCCGCAGGACACTGCAGGTCAGTACTTCGACTCACACCTACACGGTGGAGATCGTTAGAGAGGCGGCCAAGCGGGTCTCTGTGCGTGTCGATGACACGACGTACGATGTGGCCGTGGAGGTACAGAAGGCGTGGACGCCTCCAGACTCAGCAGAGGAAGGCTGAGCGGGAACCCTGGCCGCAGCTGCGCTCGCAAGATCGGGGCTGCCGTTCTGGACGGACGAGTCGGTGTTCAACGTCCCCGGCCTCGGCGAGAACCACCTACGAGCGAGGCAGGATCGAGAGTGGGTCGGCATCCGGGCGAACGGCTGACGGGCCCCACCTATTCCACCCTTGGGAGAGAAGGGTTGCTGAGGCGTCGCCGTGGCCGTACACCGACGTGTCGATCGCCGAGTACCTCGAGCGTTTGGCGGAGCTGGGTGAGCGCCCGAACGACTGCGAGTCGATCCGGCACTACACTTAGGACTCGGCCGGCGGCGGAGCGACGAGGGTCGCCGTCCAGGCAAACTCGTAGGTCGTTCCTTCGATGTTGGCGGTCCCCGTGCCCGACATCTCCGTACCGGTCGCGTCGCCGTCGAAGTCGAAGGTCACGTTGACCGCGGGGGTGATGACGTTGTTCACGCCGGAGGCCGTGAACTCGACCGTCGACCCTGTAGCGCGTCCGAATGTGATGTTGATCGTGTACGTCTCGGTCCCGCGACCGATCAGCGTGATCGTGCCGGCGATGTCCTTCTCAACCTGTGCGAGGTCGAGCGAGAACGGTTGGGTCATGCCGGTCGCCGGCCCCGTCGTCCAGGTCATGTCTCCCGCCCACCCGCCGGTTACGTCGACCGTTACGAGCGCGGAGCAGCCGGAGGCAAACAGAGCGGCGGTGAGTGCCAGTCGAACCAAGAGGCGCTTGCGTGATCGTGACATGCCTTCCCTCCAGGGATGAGCCTACGGCGCATCCGGCCGCCGGCCGAAGGCGGCGCGGCCCACCGGAGGGGGACGTTGGGCACCTTCACGGTTGTGGGGCGAGGTGCCTAGGGATCGGGCACCTGGGCGGCCGGTGGACCTCGGTCCGGCCGCCTAGCGTCGGTTGGCCGTAGGTTGTCTGGGAAGCGAAGACCCGATCGGCGAAGCGAGTGGGCACGGGTCGCCCGCTCGACGGCTATAATCCCGACTCGGAAGGAGCGACGCCGTGCCCGAACTGCCTGATCTTGAGGTGATGCGCGAGGTTCTCGCCGAGCGCGTCCTCGGCCGGCCGATCTTGTCCGCCTGCGCCTGCCGGCCCGACATCCTGAAGACGGTCGCCCCGCCACTCGATGAGCTGGTTGGAGGCTCGTTCCGCGAGGTTAGGCGGGTCGGCAAGCACCTTATCCTGACCGCGCGCAACGATCTGCATTTGGTGCTGCACCTGATGGTCGCAGGACGTCTCGTCCTCACGGGGAGCCACACCAAGGTTACGAAGGCCACCGGCTTCGTCGTCTCGTTCGCAGACGGCGAGGACTTGCGTGTGGTCGAGAACGGGTCGATCAAGCGGGCGAAGATCCACCTAGTGGCGGCGCCCGCCGACGTTGAGCGGGTGGCTCGCGCCGGCGTCGAGCCTCTATCGGACGAGTTCACCCCCGAGTTCCTGGCGAAGCGCTTCGCCGGCGAGCGTCGCCAGGCGAAGAAGGCGATCACGGATCCTTCGTGGATTGGCGGGATTGGAGCGGCCTACGCGGACGAGATCCTGTTTGCGGCGAAGCTGTCGCCCATTCGCTACGTCAACACGCTAAAGGAAGAGGAAGTCGAGCGACTCTGGGCGGCGACGCGCGACGTGCTTCGTGCCGGGATTGAGGCGACACGGGCAAGCTCCAAGGGGAAACTCGTATCCGACGAAGCCCGCGGCGTGATGCGCGTCTACGGACGGGCTGGCGAGCCGTGCCCCGACTGTGGAAACCCGATCGCCGACATCCGCTTCGCCGAGACTCGCACCTTCTACTGCCCCCACTGCCAGGCCGGTGACAGGACCATCGCCGATCGACGTTCCTGGCTCACCCGCTAGGGCGTGGCGCGGCACAGCCGAAAAGCAGTCACCGCAGAGGACGCGCAGAGAGAATGCAGAGAACAGCCACTCAAGGTCTGCTCCGTCCCGGGCTCCACTGGCTTCCGTACACAAATGCGAGAACGTCCGACTCCCAACTTTGCCGTCTCTTCCCTTGCTCTCCTCTGCGGCCCTCTGCGCGATCTGCGGTTGCTGCTTTGCCGCCCCGTCTGACAACTGACTGCGCACGGCCGAGAAGCTGGTACCGCAGAGGACGCAGAGATCGCTGAGGGTAGAACATCACTGCACGCCACGTCAGGGAGGCGAGGGCCCGAAGTGCGGACTGAGCGCTTCCGAATCTGCTGTGTTTCCTCCGCGCCACTCTGCGCCACGCTGTGCGCTCTGCGGTTGCTGCTTTGCGCTCCCGTCTGACGGCCGAAAAGCTGGTACCGCAGAGGACGCAGAGGTCGCTGAGGATGGAAGATCGCTGCACACAAGGCCTGGGGGAAGGGGCTGAGGCACGGACTGAGCGGTCTCCAATCTGCTGTCTCTCCTCTGCGTTTCTCAGCGCGCTCTGCGGTTGCTGCTTTGCCGCCCCGTCTGACAACCGACTGTGCACGGCCGAGAAGCTGCTACCGCAGAGGGCGCAGAGATCGCTGAGGGTGGAACATCACTGCAACAACATCCGGT
>Ga0172364_10000549_pt1 | contig 26887 bp, 22 predicted proteins | sample LakKivSesite10cm_FD_114545 | JGI IMG/M metagenome (GOLD analysis project Ga0172364, IMG submission 114545) | Sediment microbial communities from Lake Kivu, Rwanda - Sediment site 10cm | ecosystem: Environmental > Aquatic > Freshwater > Lake > Sediment | place: Rwanda: Western Province, Lake... | reverse complement strand
TGGGGAGGCGTCGTGGCGATGCGTTACGCGACTGTATATCCACAGAAGGTGCGCTCAATCGTGCTGATGGGGAGCGGCGCGCCGAGCCTGCAGGCAGCGCGCGATGCACAGGCGTACAGGGCCCAGCGCATCACGGCTTTGCAGCAACAGGGTATCATACCGGCCACGCTTACCTCCGTGCGCGACATCCTGCCATCCTACTTTTCCGATCCTCACTTCGAACCGCCTGACGAATTGCAGAATCTGTACTATAATCCGACCGTGGAACAACTGACCTGGTCCGCCCTGGGCGATTTCGACTTCACCGCAGACGTCGCCAGGTTAGACCATCGGGTCTTGCTCCTATGGGGTGAGGACGATCCCTTTGGTATGCCGATGGCCGAGGTCACCGTGATGGCCCTATCGGCTGCCCAGGTAGACTTTGTCGTGCTGGACAAGTGCGGCCACTTTTGGCACGAGTGTCCAGATGCTTTCTATCCCCGCGTCCGCACCTTTCTCGACTTGCCACCTGGGCCGTGAGCGTCGAAAGGAGAACAATGGTCCTGCGCATTTTGATTGTTACAGCCTTACTGGCCCTGCTGGGGCTATCAGCATGCAGCCCAGGCAGCACTGGTGAGATGGACAGGCTGGCGGACATCGGCACACACAGCCTGCACATTCGGTGCACGGGCACAGGTAGCCCGGTCGTGGTCATTGATACGGGCGTGGGCGATACGTCGGAGCGCTGGCAATCCTTCCAGGCCCAGGTCGCACAGATCACGCGCGTGTGCACGTATGACCGCGCCGGTTACGGCTCGAGCGAACCCGGCCCGCTGCCCCGTCACAGCCAGCGCGCCGCAGACGAATTGAAGCAACTGCTCGAAAACGCCGGCGTCAAGGGCCCTTACCTGCTCGTGGGGCATTCGCTCGGCGGCTTGAACATGCAGGTGTTCGCCAGCCGCTACCCAGACCTGGTCGCCGGCCTGCTCCTGCTCGATCCCGCGCCGCTGCCGTTCATCACCGGGCAGGCATTCCCCGAACTCTACCGGATGCTCGAGCAGCAGGCGGCAGAGTTGCAGCAGGTGGCCGAGGCGGCGCGCCAGTCCACGGACGCCGAAGCGCAGGCACAGGCACAGGCGGACTATCTGGAAGCAGTGGCCTCTGAACACGCCGCGCTCATCGCCGAGAGCGCGGCGCAGGTCGCGGCCATCGAGTCGTTCGGCGACATCCCGCTGGTTGTGATTGGGAGCGGCAAGCCCAACCCGGCCTTTGGGGCGACCGCCGAGGAATTTCAGCGATTCTGGATCGAGCACAACCGGGAGTTGGCAACCAGGTCAACTGATGGTACATTTGTGTTGGCCCAGGAGAGCGGCCACTACCTGCACGAGCATGCGCCCGATGTGGTGCTGGATGCCATCCGCCAGATGGTAGAACGGGTGAGAAAATAGCTGGAACAGGTTGTTCGACGGAGGAAAAGCAATGGCTAAACAAAAGAATGCTCAAGCGGACCTGAAATATCTCGACATGCAGGCTTACGTCGGCATCACCAAACACAATGGCGGGTTTGCAGCGACGGACGAACTCCTCTCGCTGTGCCACATTGAAGAAGCCCGGGAGGCCCTGAATGTGGGCTGTGGCATTGGCGTTGGATCCGCCTACATCGCCAAAAAGCACAACTGCCGCGTGGTGGGCGTGGATATTTCGGAAAAGATGCTCGACTGGTCGCGGCTGCGCGCCCGGGAGGAGCGCGTCGAAGATAAGGTCGAGTTCCGGCTGGCCGACGTGCTCGACCTGCCCTTCGAGGTGGAGCGCTTCGACGTGGTCTTTTGCGAATCCGTGATCGCGTTCGTGGAGGACAAGCGACGGGCGATTCGGGAACTGCTCCGTGTGACCAAGCCCGGAGGGTACGTGGGGCTGAACGAGTCGCTCTGGTTCAAAGAGCCATCTCCCGAAATGGTGGCGCGGGTGCGCGCTTCGACCGGCGCGGACATTCCGCTCGCTGCGACCTGGCAGGCGTTGTGGGAGGAATCCGGATTGCGAGATAGGGCGGTGAGACTCTACCCGATTGAATATCGCGCGGAAATCAGAAGCCGCATGCAATGGGTCGGGTGGCGCTGGGCGCTGCGCGGCTTTGCGCGCTTGCTGCGTTTGTATCTCACGCATCCTGCCATCAGGCAGTCTCTCAAGGAACAGTTTGGTTCAGGTTCAGAGATGAAGCAGGCGGGATACGGGCTGTTCGTCGGCAGGAAGTAAAGGAGCCAAGATGCACATTTCGCTGCGACGAACGCCAGAGTTGTGAAACACCCTGATTCAGATTGAGAAAGGAGAAGAATGAAAATTTATATCACTGCCGACATCGAAGGCGTCACAGGCGCCACCCATTGGGACGAGACGGATCATAAGAATGCCGACTACGCCGGGTTCCGCGAGCAGATGACGGCCGAAGTCGCCGCCGCGTGCGAAGGGGCGCTGAACGCCGGAGCAACTGAAGTCTGGGTCAAGGACGCCCACGGGTGGGCCCGGAACATCATCCCGGCCAAGCTGCCCCGCGAGGTGCGGCTCGTGCGAGCGTGGAGCGGCCACCCGTTTGGAATGATGCAAGAGCTGGACGAGACGTTCTACGCCGCACTGGTGATCGGCTACCATGCGCGGGCCGGCTCCAACGGCTCGCCGCTGGCGCATACGATGACGGGAAATATGATCTACTTTAAGATCAACGACCAGTATGCGTCGGAATTCATGGTCTCCGCGTATACGGCGGGGCTGGTGCGCGTGCCGGTGGTGTTCCTCTCCGGCGACGCCGCGCTTTGCCAGGAGGCGCAGGCGTTCATCCCTGGCCTGTCCACCGTCGCCGTCATGCACGGCGTGGGCAACACGACGGTCAGCATCCATCCGCACCTGGCGGTCGAGCGCATCCGTGCCGGGGTGGAGGCGGCGCTGAAGGCCGACGTGTCGAGATGCCGCGTGCCAATGCCCGGCCACTTTTCCGTCGAAATGCGCTACAAGGATCACGCCGACGCCTATCACGCCAGCTTCTTCCCAGGTGTCCGCTTGATGGGGCCGCACACGGTCGGGTTCGAGGCGGACGATTATTTCGAGGTACTGCGGTTTTTCACGTTCTGTGTCGCGTAGGCCGAATGTACCAACCGCTGCCGGTTCTTTTCAAATACACGCCCTACTATGACGTGCTCTTTTTTGCCAGCCCTCTTTAAGAGAAGTCGTCAGCGAGGCCGTCGCCGAATTCGAGCGGTTTCCGGTATTCGTGCGCCCGCTGGCGCAGCGCGAGTTGAAAGCCAAGTCACCCGCGACGAGGCCTTCATCACCGAGGCGACGCGGACCGCCAACGAGCGCGTACTTGAACCCTCCCGCAGGCCTCTGAGACCTGCGGGAGGGTCTGCCGCCTCGCTACGAATAGTTGCGCAGCACCAGCGGCAAGTGGATCCTGTGTCGCCCTACCATCGCGCCACACCAGTAGCCCAGGCAGGCACCATAGCTCGTGCTGGAAGACGTGCCAGCGGCCGTCTGGCCGATGGTATAATGGATGGCATAGTTGGCCGAACTGGCCGCGCCGCCACCTCCGGTCAACGGCGTGAACCAGTCCAGCCGGTAGTTGTCGGCTGGGCTGGCCAGGGCGCTGCCGACCAGGGCGAGCGCACAGACCGCGCCGACCAGCAGCCAGGTCAGACGTCGTGTCTTCATGGCTCCTCCTTTCATTGCAGGGTCACCAGGATCACGATGCTGCCTGTGCCGCTCTCCAGCGGTTGCATGGCCTTGCCCAGCACACTGCCCGGCGGGGGATCGTCGCCGGCGCGCATGGCGTGGCCCGGCGTGGACGAGGTGACCAGCAGATCGCCGCGCTGGATGGGGCCGTTCTCGGCCGAGACCTTGCAGGGCACGATGCCGGTGATGGCCACCGGGATGCCGGCCAGTGGGTCGTCCGTATCCGGCGCGCCGGCCAGCATGGCTGGCCGCGTGGAGTAGACACCGATGACAGCCGTGGCAAAGGGCTCGCTCGAAAGTGCCACCGTCCGGTCGGCTTCGGCGCTGATGACCAGCACGTCGCCCGGCTCATAGTCGGCCTCCCGGCCCTCGACGGCCACCTGCTCGGCAAAGTCGGCCCCGCTGGCCTGGGTGCCGCCGTTAAAGTAGCCCCGACCGGTGCGGTCCACGCGCCAGTAGCGGGTGCCCCAATAGCTGGATGCGCCGACGACAAAGTCGCCGCCGGAATTGGCTTGAACCAGGTATAGAGTGGGGTAAAAGTGGCCCGCGCCCGGCGCCGAGTCGGAATAACCGGCCAGCGCCACGCCGCTGGCATAGTTGCGGGCGAAAACGCCCCGGCCGGTCACGCTGTAGCTTTCGCCCTGCACGCCGTCGCCACCACTCGACTCGCTGCTCTTGCCCCACAGGCCCACGCCGCCGCCATTGTTGTAAAAGTAGCCACCATAGCCGTCCGGCGAGCGGGAGGCGCCGACGACGCCATAATTGGTGCCGGAAGTCGCCATGGCATAGGCGCGTAAGGCGCGACCGCTCGAGCCCGAGTTCTCGATGTGCAAGATGGCATTGCTGCCCAGCGAGTAGCTGATAATCGCCCCCGGACGCAGGCTCCAGGCGTAAGGCACGTTGTCAATGAACTGGCGCGGGGTCATCTCCGGGTCACTCTCCACCTGGATGCCCAGGTAGAGCTGCTGGCCGTCTATCGAGCTGCAACCCTTGAAGTAGTGACTGAATAGCCCGTCGTCCACAGTCACCGTTCTGGTATCCTCACACAGAGCCGTCCCTCCGGACGAAGAATCGTAGAGACGAAAGGTGAGGCTGTAGTCACCATCCAGCGGGTTGCCACTGTCGTCGGTCAACCGTCCCTGGATAGGAATGTAATTGCTGAGGGCACCCGGCGCAAGCACCCCCGCCTCGCCCGGTGGACGTGGATCGTCCGCCGGGCCCTGGGCCAGGCCCGGCACCACGAGCAACGCCAAAAAGAGCAGGCCCAAGGCCAAGACAACACCGAGAGCAACTTGTTTCTTCATGATATACCTCCTGAAAGTGTGATGCACGGCTTGAGTCACTCGGTCATGAGTAGTATACAGCCAAATATTCTCAAGTCAAGCATCTGACCCACGCTTGCGCCGCCATCTGCACCGAGTCCCACGGGCTGCTGAGCGGCGGGGTATAGCTCAGATCGAGGTCGCTCAGTGCCTCCACCGTCATCCCGTGGAACAGCGCCGCCGCGAACACGTCCAGCCGCTCAGGTCGAACACTTTCACCACCTGCGTGCCCAGCGACCCGGTAAACCCCCGTTGGCCACCGGCTGCGTTCTCCCCCGCCACGCGGCCCTGCTTGTGAGCTGTGGACCCCAGTGGAAGGTAGGTATAGGCATTAAGCAAGCGTGGTCATAACCGACCCCAAGTACTCGACCACGGTGACTGCCAGCCCTCGCTGCGTCAACGCGTCGGCCATCTCCATGCCGATGTAGCCGCCGCCGACCACCACGGCCGCCTGGGGCTGCCGCCCGGCCAGGTGGCGGTGGGCCGCCATCCCGTCCGCCATCCACCGCATCGGGTACACACCGGGCAGGTCCAACCCTGGGATATTGGGCCGCGCGCTCACCGCCCCGGTGGCGATCACGAGTCTATCGTACTTCAACTGGCGTGCCTTGCCCGTCGGCCCCACGACCGTCACACTCTTACCGGCCGGGTCCACCGCCTGGGCCATGTGCTCCAGCAGGAGATGGATGCCCTCGCGCTCAATGTCCTCCGCCGTGCGGTGCGCCAGGTCGCGCCAATCGAGCACCTCCCCACTCAGGTAGAACGGCAGGCCGCAGATGCTATAGTTGGGGAAGCGGTCGGCCACCACCACGGTCATCTCCAGCGCCGGGTTCACCTCCCGCGCCCGCAGCGCCGCACTGATGCCCGCGTCGCTCCCGCCGATAATGAGCAAATGTGCCATATCCCTCCCCCTCTCAATTCGCCCACTCCTCAATCCCTGCGTCGTGCGAGCGGTCGCTGTCCAGCTTGCGGATCCTCATCAGCCCTCCCGACGAATTGTGCCTTGCGCTCTTTATACACTGCTAACGACGTGTTAAAAAAGACCTGAGGCCTACGCGCCACCTGTCAATTGACTCACAAGCGGCTTCATGTTATACTGATACTATCTTCCCTATCGGATACGTCGGGCGCTCTGCTCGCCACATGATCGGCCATGCCCGGATCGGAAAGCAGGGCAGCATGAGATGTCACAACTGCGGCTCTGAGAACCGTCCCAACGCTCGCTTCTGCAGCGAATGCGGTCAACCTGTGTCGCCGCAGCCGGGCGCACCCGCCTGCCCGGCCTGCAGGACCGCCGTCGAGCCAGGGGCGCGCTCCTGCCGGAAGTGCGGCAAACCGCTGGCCGCTGGCCCGTCTCCTTCCCCCGCTGCCGCCTTCTCACCACTACCGTCGCTGCCCACGCCACTACCCCCCCTCCCGGTCGCCCCGCCGCCCGGCGGCGCTGGAGTCCTCCAGACCATCGCCGGGGCCGGCAACGTGCAGATCAACCTTTCCAACGTCCTCGGCAGCGCAGTGAACCTGACCGTGGAACTCCCACCACACCCCGAGCCACGCCCGCTGCCGGTGGAAGCGCGCCCCCTGCCCTTCTCTGACCTGCTGGACCGCGAGGCTGAGGTGCGCACCGCCGCCGCGGCGCTCCAGGCCCATCACCCGGTAGAGCTCTGCGGCGCGGACGGCCTGGGCAAGACCGCGCTGTTGCGTGCGCTGGGACAGCCGCCGATGAGCGCAACGCCCCTTTTTCCGGCAGGTGTGCTCTACCTCTCCGTCCCCAATCACCCGGTGGACGACATCCTGGAGGCCCTCTACCAGCGCTTCTTTGACTACCCGCAGGATTACAAGCCGACGGCAGGCCAGATCTCCCAGGGAGTGCGAGACAAACAAGCCCTTGTCCTGTTGGACGATGTGGAACTGACCCGTGGGGAAGTGGATGCGCTCCGCAACGCCATGCCCGCATGTACCTTCCTCGTGGCGACCACGGAGCGGACACTGTGGGGCGAGGGGAAGGTGCTGGCGCTGAGGGGACTGCCGCCCGAGGCTGCCCTGCGCCTGCTGGAACGGGAGCTCGGACGTCCCCTCACGCTGGAGGAGCAGCCCGCCGCCCGCGAGCTTTGCGCGAGGTTCGAAGGCCATCCGCTGCGCCTGCTACAATCGGCCGCGTTGGCGCGCGAGGAGCAGCAATCCTTGACCGCCGTGGTGCGCTGGGCAGAGAGCCCAGCCCTCGCTGTTACCCCGGCGGCGCAACTCCTGGCGACGCTGCCAGAAGCGTCGCTTCGGGCGTTGGCCGCGCTGGCCACAGTGCATGGCGCAGCGCTCCCTGTAGAGCACGTCGCCTCGCTGGCCGGCCTGCCCGACGCGCTGGCGCCGTTGCAGACCTTGCAGCAACGGCAACTGGCGCAGGCGCACAGCCCGCGCTACAGCGTCTCTGCCGCACTGGCACAGGAACTGTGGCAGGCGTGGGACCTGACACCGTGGGCCGAGCGTGCGCTGCATTATTTTACTGGCTGGGCCGAGGCACAACGCGCCGCACCACGACGTATCCTGGAAGTGATGGATGCCATCCTGCGCCTGCTGGAGTGGGCCGTGGGCGCACAGCGCTGGGCAACCGTCCTGCGGCTGGGGCGGGCCATTGAGACGGCGCTGGCGCTGGGGCTGCGCTGGGATATGTGGGCGCGCGTCTTGCAATGGATCCTCCAGGCCGCACGCGAGCTCGGCGAGCGCGCCGTCGAAGGGTGGGCGATGCACCAGTTGGGGACACACGCTTTCTGCGTGGGGGACGCCGCCAATGGCCGGACGCTGTTGATCAAGGCCCTGCGTTTGCGCAAGGCACTCGGCGATCGAGCGGGGGCAGCAGTAACCCGCCGTAACCTGGACCTCCTCACGGGTGCGCCCCCTCCGCCCCGGCCGCCTCCCGAGCCTCCTGCGAAGCCTGTCCCAGGCAGAGCGCCGGGCTCAGGCATCCCCCTCGTCGTCAAGGGGCTCATCGCCGTGGTGGCTGTCCTGTTCCTGGCGCTGGGCGGATTGGGACTCTGGGCTATCTGGCCCCGTCCCACGCCCACATTACCCCCGGTGACACCCATCCATACGCTGACGCACGTGCCCACCCCCATGCCAACGCCGACCGACACGCCAACACCCACCATGCCGCCAACCGCCACACCAACGCCCACCATGCCACCAACCCACACACCAACGCCCACCGCGCCGCCAACCGACACGCCAACATCCACCACGCCGCCGACCTACACGCCAACATCCACCACGCCGCCGACCTACACGCCAACACCTACCGCGCCGCCAACCTACACGCCAACGCCGAGCATCACCCCATCACCGACCCCTACGCCCGACATCACGGGCCCTACCATTTCCGGCATCACCGAGTCCGATGACCCGATCTATTGGCCCCCGTACTGCCCGCCCGATCAGGTTACGGTACGCGCTTCTGTCTCCGACCCATCGGGGGTCTCAGGGGTGAAACTGACCTACCGGGTCGTGGAAGGTGCCAGGCAGGGAGGGTGGCAGGCCCTGCCGATGAACCAGACAGCAACGGGGGTATACGCGGCCACAGTGGGAAGTGAAGCACTCAAAGCCAGCCTCAACCCTCCATCGAATGGCACGACTGCCACTCTGCAATACTACATCCAGGCTTTCGATGGCACAGGGAAGCATTCCGAAAGCGACATCGGCACGGTGATGGTTGGATATTGCGTTTACTGACGACCCGGAGGGAATAAACAGTGGCTACCTTCAAACAAGGGCATGCACTCGTCGTCGGCGTGGGTGCCGACCTGCCCAACACGGTGGACGATGCGATCGGCCTGGCGGAGATCCTCAAGGATCCTGGCCGCTGTGTTTACCCGCCCGCCCACGTCCACCTGCTCACTGGCGAAGCGGCTACCCGCGATGCTATCCTGGCAGCCTTCGAGACCCTGGCCCAGTCTACCAGTACCCGCTCGACCGTCCTGGTCTACTTCTCCGGGCACGGCTACCACGCCACGTCGCCGACGGGTGAATCCTACTATCTCATGCCCCACGGCTACGACCTGGAGCGCCTCTACCAGACCGCCATCAGCGGGGCGGAGCTCACCGCGCGGCTGCGCGCGCTGTCCGCCCAGAAACTGCTCGTCCTGCTGGATTGCTGCCACGCGGGCGGCGTGGGGGAATCCAAGGCCCCGGGCCTGGCGCTGGCCAAGTCCGCCCTGCCGCCGGAGGTGCACAGCCTGCTGGCGGAGGGGCAGGGCCGCGTGCTCATCGCCTCCTCTCAGGAAGATGAACTCTCGTACGCCGGGCGGCCCTACAGTGCCTTTACCCTGGCGCTGATCGAGGCGCTGTGCGGCACCGGGGTCGCCCGGCACGATGGCTACGTCCGCGTCGCCGACCTGGCCCTGCACGCGCGCGAGGTCGTGCCAGGGCGCACCCACGGGCGGCAGCACCCCATCCTCCACTTTGAGCACGCCGACAATTTCGTCCTGGCTTACTATGCCGGCGGCGAGCCGGCCCCCAAGGGACTGCCTTTCGCCGGAACGCCGGAGATTGAGCCGGAGCCGGGTGCCTGGATGGGCGCCGTGACCACCGCGCAGACGATTGCCGGCGATCACAACGTGCAGCTCAGCCTCAGCAACGTCAGCGATTCATCGGTGCACGTGAACGTCAGGGAAGGCCAGGGCGGGAGGGAGCCGCGGCCGGACACCTGCCCTGCCTGCGGGCATCCCGTGCGGGCCGGTGCCAGATTCTGTGGCCATTGCGGCGCGCGCCTCGCCGCCGACCTGCAGACCTGACGGGTTTTCTGAAACCCGTCAGGTCTGGGACTATTGTAGTCCAGGTAGGTTGGCCGTCTGGCTGGCGGGAAGATTGGACATTTGTCCAACCGGAAAATCCTTCAGGTGTCCGATGCGCCTGGAGGTTTTTTGCTTTATCATGAATCTCGCGTGCGTACGAGAACGGCGACCTCGTGCGGATCGCGATCAGCAATGATAAGTTGTAACTGCGTACCCTCCCGCAGGTTGGGCCAGAAATAGGAACCTGCGGGAGGGTAATAAAGGAACTCACCGAGATGGACATCCCTACGCTTGCAACTGCCCGCCTGCTTCTGCGCGCCTTCACCGAGCAGGACGCCGACCCCTTGCACCGCATTCTCAATGAGAGGGACATCTTGCGCTACTTTCCCAATCCGGCCCCCCCTTCACGGGAGCGGGTTCAGCAGGTGATCGCCGGGCAACTCAAGCACTGGGAGGAGCATGGCTATGGCTGGTGGGCGGTCGAGCGACGCTCGCAGGCCGGGTTGCTCGGTTGGTGTGGCCTGCAGTTCCTGCCGGAGACCGGGGAGACTGAGGTGGGTTACCTCCTGGACCAGGCCTGCTGGGGGCAGGGGCTGGCGACAGAGGGAGCCCTGGCTTCGCTGCAGTTTGGGTTTGAGACGCTGGGGTTGGAGTGCATCGTCGGCATCGTGCATCCGGAAAACAAGGCTTCCATACGGGTGATCGAAAAGATCGGCATGTCGCTCGTGGATAAAAACAACTATTTCGGGATGGACGTCTACCGCTACTCCAAAACGAATCAGCATTACGTCCCAACCTCCAACCTCCAACTTCCAACCTCCAAATTGTACTCCAGTACAGACGCAATTTCGTCCGCCAGGCCGATGACAGACAGGACAAACCCTGGTACAATGATGACGTAACGCAAGCAACCGTATAGGAGAAGCCCGCTGTGATTCAAGTTCAGAATCTTACAAAGAGTTATGGGAGCGTCGTCGCTGTTGGCGGCATCTCTTTCGAGGTGCACGAGGGAGAGATCTTTGGCATGGTCGGCCCCAACGGGGCAGGGAAGACGACGACGATCGAGTGCATCGAAGGTCTGCGCCGGCCAGACGGTGGCAGTGTGAGATTGCTGGAGACGGATCCCTGGCAGAAGCGCCAGGCCATCGCCAGCCGTATCGGCATCCAACTACAGGAATCGGCCCTGCCACCGCGCCTGCGCGTAGCCGAGGCGTTGGATCTTTTCGGCTCCTTTTATGAGCACCGGGCTGATGCCGAGGAGTTGCTCGACACGCTGGGATTGACTGAGAAGCGCTCTTCAGCCTTTGGCAAACTCTCCGGTGGCCAAAAACAACGCCTGTTTATCGCACTGGCCCTGGTCAACCAGCCAGAAGTCGTCTTCTTCGACGAACTGACGACCGGGCTCGACCCACAGGCCCGCCGCTCCATGTGGGACCTGGTCCGGCAAATCCGCGAGCGCGGCTGTACGGTGTTTCTCACCACGCACTTTATGGAAGAAGCCGAGCGCCTGTGCGACCGCGTATTGATCATAGACCGCGGACAGATCGTGGCGCTGGACACACCTGAAGCGCTGGTCCGATCTCTAGGAGCTGAGAAACGGTTGGTCTTCACGCTCCCCGAGCATCAGACTTGCCCACCGCTGCTTCACCTGCCTCAGGTCCAGCGGGTCGAGCAATCGGGTGAGCGCATGGTCGTTTATGGTCACGGCGAGCGCTTTGCCGGCACGGTGCTCGATGCACTGGAGGACGCGGGCGTACATTTTCTGGACCTGCGTACGGAACAACCGAACCTGGAAGATGTGTTTATCGCCCTGACCGGGCGGGAGATGCGGGAGTAGTGCCATGCGAGGTTTCAGACAACTCACTTTAACCAATCTCAGACTCTACCTGCGCGATCCTATCACCACTTTCTTCACGCTGGCTTTTCCGCCTTTGCTGATCGTGCTTTTCGGAGCCATATACGGCAACGACCCTCTACCGCTGTTTGGCGGCTATGGCTCGATGGACGTCTCGATACCGGGGTACACCGCCCTGATCCTGGGGTCAGTTGGCTTTCTGACCATTCCGATCACCATCAGCGCCTACCGCGAATCCGGGGTACTGCGCCGTTTCCAGGCCACCGCCTTGCGACCCCTCACCTACATTCTGGCTGACGTGGTTACGAATCTGGCCATGACATTTCTTGGCATGGTGGGCCTGGTGGCTGTCGGCTGGCTGCTCTACCGCGTGCGATTTGAGGGGCAAGTGATCGGAGTGGTGACGGCTGTCGCCTTCGGCGGTCTTGCCATGTTCGCCGTCGGTTACTTGATCGCCAGCCTGGCTCCGAGTGCACGCGCAGCGCAGGTAATTGGCTTGGTGGTCTTTTACCCGATGGTGTTCATCTCCGGCGCAGGCATGCCACTCGAGTTGATGCCCGAGACGATCCGCAAGGTAGCGGACTTCCTGCCACTCACGTACGTGGTCAAATTGCTGCGCGGGCTCTGGTTCGGGGACGCCTGGAGAGACCATCTGCTCGAGACTGCCGTCCTCGGCGGCATCCTGGTGGTGTGCACTGCCGTGGCGGCCCGCTTCTTCCGCTGGGAATAGTATGAATATACCCAAAAGACTCAACCGTGAATCTTGGCCCGGATCTGCTCGAACTGGCGTTCTTTGAGCATCACAAAGAGGCACGTCCCCCTGCTCTGCCGTTCCCACACCTCCCCGACGAGGCGCTTCTCGGCCTCTTTTTCCCACAGGTGTGCACCTTTGTATTCGACGACCAGGTAGCGCCCGTCCTTGAGTTTACACACGAAATCAGGGTAGAAATTGTCGCCCGAGGTGGGCAGCCAGAAAGCGTTCGGCGGGCGTTCCGGGTTGCGTACCCAAAAGTCAACTTCGGCCAGCGTGTCAATGGTGTAGGCACACTCGAACTCTTCGCCGCTCGACTTGAGGTTGCCCACCACGTCGTAATAGTGTTTCTGAAACTGGTAGGTGCCCATGTAGCGCTGAGTATAGTGATAGCGCAGCGGGTCGAACGTGAAACATACCTCCGGCGTCACTGCGACCGGCGTAGGACTGTCCACCTGAAAGAGCGCCTGGAGGTTCTGGCGATAGGCCGCCGCGCGGTACTCGGCGATCCTGGCGATCACGGCGTTGCGCAGGCGGTACTTGTCGTGCACCAGTTGGTCCAGCGCCAGGCCACGCTCCCGAACGAGGGTGAGCACCAGCCGCGCCAGGAATGCCCGCGACTCCTCCGGCGTGACGTCCTGCCGGTTGGGCAGGTTGCGATCCAGCCAGGTGACCAGGGTCGCCTCCGTCCAGCCGTGATCGGCAGCCAGCAACATCATCTGCTGGTGCAGGGCGCTGAGGAAGCGAGTCCTGACCGTGCCCTTTTGCGCGTCAATTGTGATCTCGCCCACCTGCCCCTGGGCCCGTTCGGCGGGAAACTCCGCTTCGGAGAGCGCAGCGGGGCACCTGGAGAGCCGCCAGCCCTGCACCATAACGTGGGTCTTCTCCAGCGGCTCGAACAGGCCCGCCGCCGTGGAACAGGCGGCGCTGGGATGCCGGATGGCCAGCAGGGGCACGGCAAAGGCCAGCCTGCGCCGGGCCGGGGAGCCAACGGGCACAGCGACCCCCTTGCCGTGCGAGCGCTGGTACAGCCCATCCACCTCCTGCCGGTCCCTGACGCCAGCAAAGCAGCGCTTGAGCGCCTCCCGCTCCTCGTCCTGCATCACCCCCCTGAACACGAGCGTGTGGGTGCCCGCGTCGTAGGCGACCTTGGCCGCCAGCCGGGCGCTCAGTTTGTACAGCGCGGGCGACTCGGCGACCACGAAACTTACCGTGTCCGGCGACAGCGCATCGAAGAGTGGCCCGGCAAACTCCGGCAGGCGGGGAGCCTGCTCGATATAGTCCCTGACCTCGTGCCGCTCGAAGCCGTTCTGCACCAGCGCGTCGGCCAGCGCTTGCGCCGCGGCAGCGAAATTGGGCGAGGCGGCGAAGGCGTAGGCCCTGTTCAGGTCGTCGTGCTGCTTGCGCTGCACGTGCGGCAGCCGCATCACGCGCCCCAGAATCTGCTCGACCGCCGTGGACGAACTCATCTCCGCCACCGAGCATAGGACGTAGGCGAAGGGGCAGTCCCACCCTTCGCGCAACTGCTGGACGGTGATGACGTAGCGCACGGGGCAAGCCGGGTCGGCCAGGTCTACGCCGTCCAGTTCGGCATAGTCGCCCGTGGCGCGCCGGATCTGCGCCTCCGGGATGCTGAAATCGTCCATCAGGCACGCCCGCAGTGCGTCCACGTGGATCGTCTCCTTGCCCCGGTAGTGCTTTTCGGCCTGCAGCAGCATGATCGGGCGCAGGTATTCGCCGGTCTGCTGGCGCTCCTCCTCCGCGCTGCGCTGCAGGGCGTCGAGTTGGGCGACCGCGTCGGCCAGCAGCGCCTTCCATTCCGGGCGCGTCTCCAGGCGGATCGGCAACTTGACCATGTCCTCGGCGTGCAATTCCGCCGCCGAAACGCTGTGCAGGACGTTGCTGGGGTTCTCCTGGGTGTTGGGTGTGGCGGTAAATTCCAGGATGCAGGATGGGTTGAAGCGGCTGAGGGTCTCGAAGGAGAGCGGCGTGCGGGCGTTGTGCGCTTCGTCCACCACGACGATGGGCCGGTGCAGGCACAACACGTTGGCCAGCGAGGGGACGAGCGAGCCATCGGCGCGGCGCTCCAGACCTGGCAGGTTTGGGAAAACCTGCCAGGTCTCCCCGGCAAAGTGGGCCATCAGTGCGCCGGCTTCTTCGTAGACCTTGCGGCCCTCGGTGTCCTCCACGCGAAAGGCCTGCATGGTCGAGACGACGATGGACGTCGTCGTCGCCAGCGTGGGCGGCTGGACGTAGAGCGCCTCGCCCACGTCCAGCACCGTCACCGCGCCCAACGCCGCATCGAGCGCCTGGCGGTAGGGGTGGTGGCGGTCTCTGAGCGCCTGGATGGTCTGGTCGCGGATGACGTTGGAGGGGACGAGCCACAGGACGACGGCGCGCTCGGCGTGCAACAGGTCCCTGGCGGCGACGCCGACGGCGTGGCTGGCGACGAGCGTCTTGCCGCCGCCGGTGGGGAGGCGCAGGCAAACGTAGGGCGGGCCGGGCAGCCCCGGCGCGTCGTGGTAGGGCACGCCCGCGCCGTAGCGCTCCAGCGTGTACTGGTAGAAGGCCAGGTTGGGGTTACCAACTTGCACGCAGGCCTGGAAATATCCCCGCAGGGCGTCGAGCGTCGCCTGTTGATAGTGCTTCAGTTGGAACATGCCCCTCACTCCACCGCGCGACGCGCACTTCACGCTTCACGTTTCACGCTTCACGTTTCACTACCGCGTCGCAATCGCATAAGGAATCTGCTTGAACGTGACGCCTTCCTCTCGCAGCCTGGCCTCGCTCAACAGGCAGCCCGTCCCGTACACAACTTTGGGGCCGGCATGGGTCGGCAGCGCGGCCAGCACGCCCGGGGTGAGCACGTTGCCCGCCTCCGGAGTGGTGTCCCGCAGAATGCCGTTGTAGAGCAGGTAGACGGCGGTGTCCCGCGCAACGCCCAGCAAAGGAGAGGCGCACGCACCGTCCCGGGGCAGCGGCTCCCCCGTCTCGACGAAGAAGACGTGCCGCGCCAGGTCGGCGAAGGAGACCTCCGGGCGGATCTCCCCGGCGGCATCGAACAGCGGCTCGCCCAGCGTGCAGTAGCGAAAACCGCCGCCGGGACCATCAACTGGACTATCATTTCGATTGCCGCGAACGTACCCTCGGATGACTCTTGCCAGTCTCTCGGCGGCAACACTGCGCGCGATCTCAGGCTCCATTTCCACCAGAATGAAGTGACGTTCACCGTCACTGGCATTGAGAGCCAGTACTGCATGTGCGGTGGTACCACTGCCCGCAAAAGAATCGAGGATGAAATCACCAGGACGGGTTGATGCAATTATGAGAGACTTCAATAAGGAGACAGGTTTGGGATATGCAAACACTCGTTCCTCAAACAGAAGCCCCAATTCGCGCGCACCCTCTTGATTGAGCCCAGAGGTCAGTATGTTGATGTCAAATTCCTCTTCGTCCTCACTGATCAATGCAGCGGCAGTTGACTTGGTTTCTATCCAGCTTGAGACTGGTTTTGGTTTTTCCTTGTTTGGGTCATAGTAAGTTCTATAACGCGGGCGAGTCATATTGCCGCCAACCTCATCGGGCCACATAACCAAGTCCGCCGCGATGATTTCACTCATCGTCTCTGGATAGAATCGCCAAACTCGGTTTGGATTTGCCTCGTAAACTACACCAGTCCTAGGATTAGTAATCGGATAGAATTGGTTTGGACGCTCCACTCGTGTCATACCAACAGTAAGATCTGTACTTCGATAACGGCCCCTTTCGTCCTGATACGGATAGGACTCGATGCCCATCGAAAGCCCATACAGGACGGTTTTTGATGAATCACGACCAAAGGCCAGAATGTACTCGTGGTCAACTGATAAGGGCGTCGCACGCATTCCCGATGAACTTCTGCGCTTCCAAACGAATGAGCCAATGCAGTTGCTTGGCCCATAGATCTCATCCATCACCAAACGCAACCGAGCGGCCTCATTGTCATCAATACTCACAAAGATGACACCGTCCTCACGCAGGAACTCGCGCAGCAGCACCAGCCGGGGGTACATCATGCACAGCCACTTGTCGTGGCGGCTGAGGTCCTCGCTTTCGCCACCCACCACCCGCCCCAGCCACGCTGCGATCTCCGGGCTGTTCACCGCGTCGTTGTACACCCAGTTCTCGTTGCCTGTGTTGTAGGGCGGGTCAATGTAGATGCACTTGACCTGTCCGGCGTAATAGGGCAGCAGCGCCTTGAGCGCCAGCAGGTTGTCCCCCTGCACCAGCAAATTGCCGCTGCCGGGGTCGCCCACGCACAGGTCGGGCACCTCCTGCAACAGGTGAAAGGGCACCTCCTCGTGGTGCTTGACCACGGCCTGTTTTCCGATCCAATCCAACGTCGGCATTGCGTCTCCTGATCCTTCCGCTCCGCCGGGTGACCCGGCGCTGCAAGCAGTGCACACGGCGGCCAGGACGCGGACGGCCATCCGCGCCGGGCCCGGTAAGGGGAAGTATAGCGCAATCCTCAGCAACAGTCAAAAAAGCAAAGCCCCACCGTAACCGGTGGGGCTTATCGTTTCGACTTGGCCCAAGTCGGCCAGATGCACAGCGGCGCTCCTTCCAGCAACGACAACTCATAGTCTTCGTGCAGCTCCTCTACAAAAGTATGAGGGTGCACGAAACCCTTGAACCGCGCGGCCATGTTCTTGGGCTTGATGAGGATATAGTCGTCCCGCCGTACGACCTCGATCTCACCGAGATCCTGGAAAAGCCGGCGGGGCAGGAAGAGCCCTTTTTCGGTCACCTGAATTGCCGAGAGAGTAGCCATCGCGTTCTCCTTGATTGCTTGACTGGCTCCATTATAACATGCGTCCCTGCCAGTTGCAATACGACGTAATAATACGCGCCATTGTAGGGAACACTGCGGGCGTTGATCCCGTCTAGTGAGTGAAGTCGTGTAACATTCCGGGCCTCGAAATTGAATATACTTGCGGAGGCCCTACGCATCGTCAGCCCCGGCGAGAAAGGCATGAATTAGATGGAGACGATCATGGCGAATCGCGCCCTGCTCAGGCGGTTCATCGAAGAGAACACCGAAACGCTGCTGGGGACGCTGCGCTACTACGTCGTGCGGGCAGAGATGGCCGACCGCCAGGGGGCGACGTTGGCTGCGGTAGAGTTGTTGAACGAGGTTACAGTCGAAGCACTCGAACACGCGGGCAGGTTCAGGCCGTCGGGCCAGCCGATGGCCTGGCTGTTGGGCATCGCCGCCAACCTAATCAAACGGAAACAGGCCGGACGTGCCACCCGCAACCGTCGTGAGCCACTGGTGCGCGACCTGTACCCGCGCGCTCAGGCCGCCATCGGCGAGGACGAGCTTTTCGATAGGCTTGCTGCGCTCGACGTTTCAGACCTGGCGCAAGACCTGGAGGCAAACGAAGAGGTGTCCACGATCCTGGCCCACGTTTCGGAGGACGACCAACGTGTGTTGCGCCTGGCTGTGCTGCATGACCTGAACGGCGAGGAATTGGCACAGGCGCTTGAGGTCACGCCTGGCGCGGCGCGGGTGCGGCTCCACCGCGCGCTCAATCGGCTGCGCGCCGCCTGGCAAGCGCAGGAAGGACGTGAAGGGTGAGAGCGATGAATGGACGAGAGGCAGAACAAGCACGTCAACTCGCGCGCGAGAAGGCGCTTTACCAGTACAGCAGCGCGCTCGAGTGCGGCGACTTTGAGGCCGCGTTGGCCGTCCTTGGGGAGGCTGAGCAGGACGCGGCGCTGGAGTGCATGCTGCTGGAGGTGAACGAGGTGTACCGGGCGGAGATGGAAGAGCAGCCGGTGCGCGCGATAGAGGATGCCCACACACGTGGGTCATTTGCCTGGTGGCTACGGGGGGTGAGAGACCGCTGGGAAGCAAGACAGAAAAAGCAAAGGGGACGGCCTTCCCACGTCGAACGTCGAGCCTCAGGAGGTAGCGCGGTGCAGAACAACCTCATCGCCGGCGGGGTGTTGCTGGGAATCGCGCTGACGTTCGCCATCGGCCTTGGCATCTATACCGGATGGGGACGTTCCGCCGGCACAACCCCTTCACTGCCAGCGCCCACAGAGGCCCCGGCCTTGGATATGCCGTCCAGTGAATACGGATGGCGGCTACCCGGCGGGACCGATGGAGCGGCGCCCGGCGGTCTGGACACTCGAGGGTACCAAAACCTGGAATCTGCCATCCTCGTCCCCACCCCTCCCCCCCGTGCGGCGACGGAGTGGGGTCTCGCGCAACCGACGGAGCGTCTGATCGTCCGCAGTGGTAGCATCTCGATGGTCGTGGAAGACACGCGCGGTGCGCAGCAGTCGGTCGAGGACATGGTCGCTGAGATGGCGGACGAGGGCGCTTACGTCGTCTCCAGCGAGGAATACGGCGGGATCGAGGGCGGCTCGCCCCACATCGGCATGACCATCCGCGTCCCGGCCACGCGCTTCGCCGAGGCGATGGATCGTCTGGCGGACATGGCCGTCGAAGTGGCCGCCCGCAACGAGTCGGGCCAGGACGTGACCGAGGAGTACGTGGACCTCGAAACCCGCCTGGAGAGCCTGGAGGCGGCCCGCGAGCGTCTGCTGGAGATCATGCAGGAGGCGCGAACGACCCAGGATCTGCTCGAGGCCGAGCGACAACTGACGGAGCGGGAGGCCGAGATCGAGTCGCTCAAGGGGCGCATGCAGTACCTGGCGCAGTCAGCGCGACTCGCCAGCATCCGCATCGAGTTGCAGCCCTACGTCCTCAGCCAGCCGGTCAGCACCCGCTGGCGTCCCGCCGAGAGCGTCCGCCAGGCTTACGAGACGCTGGTGGACAGCCTGCGGAGCCTGGGCGACTTTCTGATCTTTTTCGCCATCGCCATCCTGCCCTGGGCGGTCGTGTTGGGGCTGCTGGCATGGGGCATCGTGTGCCTCGTCCTGCGGCGCATGCGCGCGGGCCGCGAGAAGCACGGCTCAGTCATCCCGCTCATCTTGCTCATCTTGTTCTCCCTCGCCGCCTGCGACGCGCCAGAGACGGAGATTGAGCACACCCCTACCCCTGCGTCCAGCCGGACCGCCACCGCCCCGGCGACCACCTCAATGCTGACCTTCGTCTCGCCCCCTCACATATCCGGGCCGACCACGACCTATACCGACGCTGAACTGGGCGCCGCCTTTGACTTCCCGGCCGGATGGGACGTGTCCCTGATCGGCGGACGGCTGGCCTTCGTGGATGCCCGCCCACCTTTCAGCCACCGCACCACCGTGATTGACCTGGAACACGGCGGTGCGTGGACACTGGGCGAAAGCCTCGGCAGGGTACCCCGCTGGTCACCGGCTGGTGATTACGTGCTGATCGCGTTGGATGAGGGGGCGTCTGCCGTCTACCGCTACGACGGGGAAGTCGTGACCACGTACGACATCCCGTTGCCCACGCCGCCCTTCTGGGCCCCGCCGGACGCCTTCCCTGGCGCACAGGACTGGCTGGCCGTGCCCACCCGCGATGGCGCGCTGCTGGCCGTCCCCTGCCCCGCTGGCGAGATGCACCCGGTACTCCCACCGGGCAGCCTGGGAAACAAGGGACGCGGCATCGTCCGCTGGTCGCACGACGGCTGGCTGGCCTGGACGCTCACCACTGACCAACTGGTAGGGGCAGATCAATGGGAACAGGATCTCTACGTGCGATCGGTGGAGGCGACGGGCGAGCCCACGACCTTGCGTCTGAGCGACGACATCCGCGAAACCTACTACCAACCCATTGACTGGGTGCCCGGCACCCGCCTCATCCTGGCCGGACGGGGTATGTTGGCCGTCTCTCTGTGGTCGTGGGGCGTTCCGCTGGTGACCATCAACGCCGATACAGGCGAGATCGCCGACATGGGCGCGGCGATGCTGCTTACAGCCGAAGCCTACGACTGGCACCCGACGAAACCCGGCCTGTTGGCCCTGGCCGAAGGCGGCTCGCGCTACCTGTACGAGACCGGCCGGCTGGCGCTGCTGGACGTGACCACGGGCAATCTGACGTACCTTACCGGCGAGGAGATGGCTACCTTTGAACCCACCTGGTCGCCCGATGGAACACTACTGGCCTACGCTGCCGTCCCCGCCTCACCCGACGCTCACGGCGACGGCGAGACACTGGAACGCGCCCTTGACGGGCGGGCCATCTACACCGTCAACCCACAGACCGGCGAGACTCACACCCTCACTCACCCTGGCGACGGTATTGACGGCTGGCCGCAGTGGTGCGCGGATGGAACCCGGTTGCTCTACACCCGCCAGCACGATGGAACCACCGACGTGCGGGTGACAGCGCCGGACGGCAGCAGCGACGACCTGCTCGTCACTGGCCTGGCTGATCCGACGTGCCACTACGGTGGTTGTGGCTGGCAGCAGATGTTGGCTTACTACCCCAGCCCGTAGCCCATTCGCCTGCACGGAACCCGACCTTTTGTCCCCGTTCTGCGTACCTTGTGTAGAGACAGTATGGCACATCAAGGGCGTCTTTCAAATGAAGCCACACACATTTCTCTTCGTCACATCGAACGACCGGAGGCAAAAAAGTGAAACGACCACTACAGTCCGCCATTGTTCTGCTATCCGTCGTTCTCCTCACCGCCTGCGCGCTCTCGCCCGCGGAGGCCGTCCGCCGCCAGCCGCCCCCCGGCGAACTGGCCAGTCTCCAGGTTCGCCAGCGCGTGCCCTGGCGTAGGGGGGCGATTGTCTACTACACCTTCGACCGACTCGACTCGTCCGGCACGACGATCAGCGAATGCGGCTCCGCCACTTACGTGGAGCGGGGCCTGCTGGGCTGGCATCTCCGCGGCGGCGGCGGTGTTTTCTGTACACCTCACAGTCCATCCGCCGGACCGTTCGTGCGGGCGGGATCGCAGGGCAGTCTTGGCGAGGGCGCTGGCTTACACAGCGAGACCTATGGGCTGGTCACCGACCCCGCTGCCGTCGAGGTGCGCGTCACCTGGAGCGATGGGCTGACTGAGACCATCGCTCTGGTGAACGGGAGCTACCTGGCCGTACGCGCCGATGAGGTGATCGTTGAGCAGATTGAGGCGCTGGACGTCACGGGGACGGTCGTCGCCACACTGACGACGTCCGCATCCGCCAATTCTCTTCCGCCTGCGTCGCCGCAGCCGACGGCAACGCCACCCCCAACGGAGGCGCCCACGAGCGCGTTCCCCCGCACCGACGACTGGCTCACCGCCCAGCGCGACGCCTACCCCACCGTTGAGCAGACAGAGCAACTGGCAGACGCCCTCTCCGCCGACGTGGTGGCCTATCTGGAACGGGCCATCACACCCACGGCTCCGCTGAAGGAGCAAGTTTCGGCGCTATCGCAGATGGTCGCTGACCTGCCGGGTCACGGAGGGGGGCAGGTGGTGCCGGTGAACCTGGACGACGTCGCCGGGGCTGAGCTCTTCGTCGTCCCCAACCTGAACGGTGCACCGTTGCTTTACGTCCACCACACGCCCGCTGGCTGGCAGGCGCTGCCCGTGCCAGCGCCGCTGTGCGGCGAGGAGACAACCGTCGCAGCCAACCTGTGGCCCCATTCAGCCGAGGTTCGCGACGTGACCGGCGATGGGCACCCCGAGGCGGTGACGACCCACATCTTCATCGGCGGCAGCAACTGGCGCGAGCACCTCCAGGTGCTGCGCTGGGACGGCGAGCGCTTCACTGTCCTCTTTCGGGCTGAACTGGTCAACTGGGCCGGGTCGTCGACCTATACGCTGGAACCGGACCCAACGGGCGCCGGGCAGATGCAAATTGTGCTCTCCTACCCCTATCTCTACACCAATGGCTTCGATCACAAGATGGTCAACCACCCGCTGGGCCGACAGGTGTGGCGTTGGAGCGTCGAAGCAGGGCGCTTCGTCCTGTTCGAAGAGAGCGTAGACCTGGAACACAGCGGCTGGGAGCCAGAATCACCGGCGAGCATCGCCGACCGGCTGCAATGGCTCACCAACGAAGGAGAGCAGATGTTCCGCACGGGGGCGTACGGGGAAGCGCTGTTATGGTACAACGAAGTACTGCGACTGGCCAGCTCCGAATCCTGGCAGCCGGAAGAGGGATCGCTCGACTGGACCGCGTACGCCGCTTTTCGGCGGGCTGAGACACTGCTGATCATAGATTTGCCGGACGAGGACCCGCCGCCCGGCTACACGGCAGACGGACGGGCAGCTCTGCAGGCCGTGGTCGCAGCGATGCAGGGCGATCCGCTGGGCGATCTGGCGCAGGCCTTCCTGGATGGCTACGGCGACGGTTCAAGCGCTGACGCAGCGGCCCGGGGCGTGGCCGCCATGCAAGAGATCGACCTGTACACCCACTTCTACTACGAACGCCCCGGCGTGCTGCGCTTCCCGCTCGACGCGCGCGGCATTCTCTACCCCGGCGCGGGGCTGGCGGCCTACCTGAACGCCCATCCCGAGATGGGCGACGATCCGGCCACTCTGTGCACGGGCCTGTCGGAGGTTGGGTTTGCTGTGGAGGATGTGCGGTTGGTGGAGGACGGAAACGTCCGCATCGCACTGCGGCTGCCGGATGCGCCGAACGCGGACGGCGGCCTGGCCTATTGGTCGTTCACCCGGGATGAAGGGAGTTGGCGGGTCCTGGGCCCGGATGGGCCGGGGGAATGGCCCATCGTGGGGGAGTTCACACACCAGTGACATCCAGCCGGAAAGGAGGTCTTTCGATGGGTACGAAGCCCCAGATCACGAGCAGCGTTGACGTGCAAAGCCGTTCAACTGTCCCTACAGGATGGATGAAGGTCGGATTGGCCATCTTGCCTGGGCTGTTTATCGTCGGCACGCGTAGCGGCCTGTTTGGCAGATTCTTCGGGTTGGACAACTGGCAAGCCCTGAGCCAGAACGATCTGACTCTTCCATCTATCGCGCTGGGCATCTTCGTTGCAGGGCTTATCGTCGAGCGCCGGCCTGCCGTTTGGAGCTTTTCTGCACTGGGATTGCTTCTCTATAGTGCATGGGGGTGGTTGTCTGCCCTGTTTGCCCGATTTGGGGACTCACGCAGTCCATTTTGGCAAGTTGCTCCTCCCTACTTGATGTCGGCCGCGCTCGCTGCAATCGCTGCCCTTGCTGCATATCGCGCTTTCAAACAGCACAGTCTGCACATCCCCCGGTCAGGATGGATACTCCTCGGCCTGGTGATCCTGGTTGGCCTGGCCGGCGCTATCGTTGGGGCCACCGCCGACCGCAGCCCGGATAAGTGGATGGCCTTTGTGGCTTATCTGCCGCTCCAGCTCTGGTTGACCGGCCTGCTTCTGGTGCCCATGGTGATCGGCTTGCCGCTGGCCCGGCGCGACGGCATCCTCGCAGGGCTTGTCGTCGCCGCCTTTGAGTTCGTTCTGGTGGACGAGATTCTCGATCCAACTTACTCGGTAGACTTCTGGGCGTATTGGACGCCGAGCAGGGAACTGGAGCAGGCAAAGATCGTGCTATCCTATCTCCCGGCCCTGTTCTTTCTCGTCGTCACGCCTGTCTGGGTACTCCGTTCTCGCTCGACACGTGGCCAGGTCTCAGGGCTGACCCTGCCTCCGTTTATCGGTCTGATCTGCACCGATGTCATTGAGAGCATCGCATTGCGGGGCACTCAGGAGGAGTATTCGGTCGGTTTGTGGCTCATACACGGCGTATTCACAGCCCAACTGGTGACATCATTGGCTCTGGCGGCGGTGACGTACCATTGGAATGAACGCCAAGGGCCGGCGGCTGATACCCAGGAGGGCAGGGAAGCCTCGAGCGACAAGGCGGCGACGGCGACCGCAAGCGACGCGGCATAACGGGCTACCTCCTACTTCCTACGTATAGAGAGATTTGACGATGAAACGGACCCTCATATCAGGCCTGGGCATTCTGCTCACGCTTCTGCTGGTCGCGTGTGCCTCGCCGACACTCGTGCCGCCGACCGAGACGCTGGTTCCGACGCCCACCCAATGGGTGCCGCCGACCGAGACGCTGGTTCCGACGCCCACCCAATGGGTGCCGCCGACGGCTATCCCTACCCGCCAACCCACGGCTAATCCAACGTCCTCTCCGTTCCCTGTGCCCCCACCCACTCTGGTGCCGACGGTGGACCCGGCGGCGCTGCCCGACCTGCTTGGCGCGGCCTTCGCCGTGCAGCAGGAGAGCGGGATGGACGGGCACCCCCTCCGCCGGGTGACCGGATGGGAGTATGGCCTGCGCTCCTCGGACTATGGCCGTCCCTATCGCTGGCTCGACAGCACTCACCTGCTGCTCTTTCCCCTCGTGGGCGAGCAAGAGAGCGAAATGTTCGGCGCAGTGGAACTCACATTGCCGGTGGTAATCAACCTGGACAGCGGCGCGACCTGGTTGCCAGTGCCGGATAGAGACAGTTATCTATGGCCCGTCTGGTCTGATGCGCTGCAGGTGTTGATCGTGGCCAAGGAAGGAAAGATCCTGCTGTTGAACGCGGACGGGGACGTCGTTCAGACTTACACCGATAGGAATCCCCGCGACGCCAGTTTCACCTCCCTCTATCTTTCGCCCAGCGGCCGGCGGCTGCTGGTGGGCTTTATCTGGCACGACCTGGAAACCGGGCAGATAGTAGATTTCAGTGGGCAGCACAAATGGACGATGGGCAACCCGGGCTGGTCGTCTGACGAAACCCGCCTGTTCGACTGCTGTTTCGGCTATGCCGACGCACAAACTGGGCAGTACGGCTATTTCGAGTTGGGTGAACTACGTCCAGTGGGACGCAGTGGGCCTTTCGGCGAAGACTTTAGTTCACTGAGAGGCCACTGCGTGCTGAACGACACGCGCGCGCTAGTTGAGTGGGACTTTTTTGAGGGTGACGAGTACGGTGTGGTCCCCTTGATAGACCCGCTCTCAGAAACCTACGAGGACATACGTATACTCGCGGGCATGGGCACAGACGCGGCCTGTCGAACACTGAAAATCGCGCCGGATGGGGGTAGTATTCTCGTTCATTGCCAGACGGAATCCTACCTGGTAGACCTGCATTCCTTCTTCGCCCACAGCATGACTGGCGATCTGTCGTTCGCCAGTTGGTCAGCCGACAGCCAGTTCGGCCTGCTGGTCCGAGACCTGGATAGGGAGACGCAACGCGGCGAGTACCTGCTGCTTCCGGCACATGGCGATGTGCCCGAACCGGTCGCCGAAACACCTGTCATCGCGCCGGCCTGGTCCCCGCAAGGCGCACGCCTGGCCTTCCTGACCGACGAGGCCCGAACCTTGGCCGTGCTGGACGTGGCAGAGCATGTCGTAACCAAGGTGACACTCCCGCAACCGTCCGTCCGCCCCATATGGGATCCCGATGGTCACAGCCTGGCAGTGCAGGCCAGTGACGGCAGCCTGTGGTGGGTCCCCGACCCGGCCGTTGACCAAGCGGAACAACTCACGCCGCCCCTGCCGCCGGTTCGCGACGTGTCCTGGTCCCCCACTGGCGACCGCCTGGCTTTCGTCAACGCAACCGACGTGTACGTCGTGGACGTCCGTTGACCAACCGGGGGGTGACGATGAAGCGACCATTCCAATCCGTCGCCGCCCTCCTATCCGTCGCCCTTCTTACCGCCTGCGCGTTCTCACCCACCGCATCCACCTACGGATACGGTCCCACCGCTGCCAGACCCGCTTGTTTATGGTATGGAGTGTGCTACAATGAGAGTGCCCCGATCGGGGAGGAGGACGATGGGTATTCGCGTGCTATTGGCCGACGATCATCCGGCGGTGCGGGCGGGGATACGCAGGGCGCTGGAGAAGGCAGCGGACATCGTCGTGGTGGGCGAGGCCGCCGATGGGGAGGAGGCGCTGCGGCTGATCGAGGCACTGCGGCCGGACGTGGCGCTGCTTGACTGCCGGCTGCCGGGGCCGGAGGGCTGGCAGGTGGCGGAGGCGATGCGGGCGCGCGGCTTGCCCACGCGGGTGCTGGCGCTGAGCGCCTACGCGGACGACAGGTACATCTACGGGATGTTGCAGGCGGGGGCGGCAGGGTACCTGCTGAAGGAGGAGGCGCTGGAGACGGTGGTGGCGGCGGTGTGGGCGGTGGCGCGGGGGGAGGAGTGGTACAGCCGGCCGGTGATGGCCAAGGTGGCGGCCTGGGCGCGGGGAGAGACGCTGGTGCCGCCAGGGGTGGCGGGGCTGACCGAGCGCGAGGTGGAGGTGCTGCGGCTGCTGGCGCGGGGGTGGGATAACGCGCGCATTGCGGAGGAGTTGGTCGTCAGCGAGGGGACGGTGAAGAATCACGTGACGAGCATTTATGCCAAATTGAACGTACATTCGCGGGCCCAAGCGGTGGCGTGGGCCTGGGAGCACGGGGTGATGGGGAAGAGATGGAATTAGGGGGGAGTGCCCTGGCCGCCCTGGGTGGCCGGAGCCTTTGTTGGATGGTGGACGTAGGACGAAAGTCATAGGCAAAATAGGGTCAAAGTCACAGAAAATGGCAGAAAAACATGACCGGGGGCTCATGACAAATCTTCAGGCATATA
>Ga0172364_10000547_pt1 | contig 26920 bp, 27 predicted proteins | sample LakKivSesite10cm_FD_114545 | JGI IMG/M metagenome (GOLD analysis project Ga0172364, IMG submission 114545) | Sediment microbial communities from Lake Kivu, Rwanda - Sediment site 10cm | ecosystem: Environmental > Aquatic > Freshwater > Lake > Sediment | place: Rwanda: Western Province, Lake... | reverse complement strand
CCCTTCTGACAGTGGGCAGCACTTGATATATTACGAAGATGGCAAGCAAGACATAGATTAGCCCCCAGATTGAAAAGGTAAGCGCCTCCGGCGTGAATAAATTTGGGTATAAATCAGATACCTCGCCAGTGGTTATGTTATTTATGGGAAGAATATTGGCCAGCGCGTTGACGATAACTGTGCCGAGAAATCCGAGCAAGTTTAGAATTGACAGAGACAACACGATGCGGTTTTTCATCATAGATTAGCCTCCTTTTGTATTCAGGAATGCTTCATTATATGGCAAATCTATACCATTGTACACAGACCGACGTGACAATATCCATATTCGTGGTGTTAATCTCCGCGCAACTGCTTTTGAAGTGAATCCGGGTCATTTACAGGTGTCTGGCATGAATATCGCCGACATACATATACTGTCGGCTGGCCGTTAATCATAGTCCTGTTCTTGACAAGCATTAAATTATCCGTGGCTGTTGCGTCGGTGGGATCATAGGCGACAACTACTTGGTTCGGGTGCCATGTGTTGAAGAGGACCTGCAATAAGTCCGCTATTGCGGCGTTTTTCCGTGAGCCAACTATAACAACTTCCTTCGACGGAGACAAGTAGAAATCTAAAGCACAGAGCCAGTTGCCAAAGCCAAGTGGATAACGGGATATTTTTCCCTGCATAGCCTTTAGCGACTTCATTGCTATCTGTTCCAGCCTTTCGCTGCCGGTCAGTCGTGATACTTTCATCAGTGCTAAAGCAGCCGCTGATGAACCCGAGGGCATTGCTCCATCTTGAGTGTTTCTGGGACGGGCAAACAGAGCTTGATGTCGCTTACCTGCATCATAGAGCATGCCGGCTGATTCGTCCCAGAACTCCTCAATCATGACATCGGTCAATCTGATAGCTTCTCTGAGCCACATACCACTGAAGGTAGCCTGATGTAAATTCAGTAAACCCTCGATAACCAGCGCATAGTCGTCGAGGTAACCTTCAATCCTGGCTTTGCCATCCTTATAAGTATGCTTAAGATATCCTTCGCACATCATTGCTTTCAGCAAAAATGAACCGTTGGCAACTGCTGCTGCAAGATAATCATCACGGCCAAAGGTGCAGGCGGCCTCGGCCAGGCTGGCCAGCATCAGCCCATTCCAGGAGGATAGGACCTTATCATCACGAGCCGGTCGGACTCGCTTCTCACGTATCTTAAGCAGGGATGCTTTAGCCTGTTTGATAGCGTCTGGCTCTTCCGTTTGAGGAGGGCCGGAAATATTAAGAATGTTACGACCTTCAAAATTGCCATGCGCGGTAATATCAAAGTAGGCATTCACAATACTGGCAGTTTCCTTGCCGAGGACTTCCGTAACTTCATCATGCGTCCAGAGATAATATTTACCCTCCATGCCCTCACTGTCGGCATCTTGTGCGCTGTAGAAGCCACCATCCCGGCTGGTCATTTCTCTCAGTACGTAGTCAATAATCTCTTCAGTTATGCGCCGGAATAACAGAGATCCGGTAACGATATGGGCATGTAGATAGACCTGGCTTAGCAACGCATTATCATAAAGCATTTTCTCAAAGTGCGGTATCAGCCACTTGTTATCAGTGGCATATCGGTGAAACCCACCACCTATCTGGTCATAGATACCACCCCTTGCCATTTTTTCTAGGGTCAGGGTTACTACGTGCAAAGCCTCCTGGTTGTCAGTGCGGTGATAATACCTAAGCAAGAATTCCAGTACCAGTGGCTGAGGGAATTTGGGTGACGTGCCGAAACCGCCATCTGTAATATCAATGTCCCGTTTAAGAGCGGCAAATGCCTGGTTCAATATATCAATCGCCAGTGGCTTCGTCTCGGTGGGAATGTCGGCTTTTGCCTCGAGCGCCGTTATTATTTGTTGGGTGGCCTGTTCTACTTCGCTGCGGCGGTTTTGGTAGAAATCAGCCACGGCTCTGAGAACGCGAGGGAAGCCAGGCATACCAAATTTGTCTTCAGGAGGAAAATACATGCCACCAAAGAATGGTTTGCCCTCCGGCGTCAGGAAGACAGTTAATGGCCATCCGCCACCGCTGGTAATTGCCTGTACCGCTTCCGTGTAGACGGCATCGAGGTCGGGACGCTCCTCCCTGTCCACCTTGATGTTGACGAAGTTATCATTCATCAAGAGAGCAGTTTCCTCGTTTTCAAAGGACTCATGCGCCATGACATGACACCAGTGACACGCCGAGTAACCAATACTCAAAAGTATTGGCTTGTCTTCTGTTCGAGCACGTGTCAGAGCTTCATCACCCCACGGATACCAATCTACTGGGTTATCTGCGTGTTGAAGCAGATATGGGCTCGTTTCCTTAGCCAGACGATTAGGTTGTTGCAGGTGCATCACAAATTGTCTCGATTGTGGGAGCGATAGCCCGGGCACACAGTGTCGTAGTTGCCATCTTCGGTATAGAACTTGACGGCGAAGCCCCGGGGATCGCGTAGAGTGTCTGCCGACCCTTTGGAGCCTACCACGGTTGATAAGCGGACAAATACCGGAGTTTTCTTCTCAGGGTCTTGAAGGAATTTCGCCTTTGTGTATTTCGCCGTGCTTTGATATACCTGGAAGTATCCGTGGGCGCCGGCTCCTTTGGCATGAACCACCCGCTCTGGGATTCGCTCTCTATCGAAATGTGCCAGCTTTTCAATCAGATGCACATCTTGAAGCAATACAGGCCCGCGCTCCCCTACAGTCAGCGAGTTCTGATTATCGGTGATCGGTACACCTTGATTTGTAGTAAGATATCTCTTCTTCACTTTGCTCTCTTTTTTAATTCATTGCTGTTTAGTTTTGACTTTCTGTTCGGTCTTGGGCATCGCGGAGTTCTTCACCTCGAGCTTTTTGTAGTGCGATCCTTCAGAGCCTGTCCCGGCGCCGTATCGAGTACAGGGTAAACTCAAGCCGGGATGCGGCCACGAGACTACCCCATATTAAATACGGGGCTCGCACTACATTTCTAAACAGCCTCAGTCTGTGTCCTCACGAATTCGTATTGGTTACTCAGTAATTCTCAACCAACAGTTCGTAGTATGCCTGCGCATGTTTACATGCCGGACATACTTTGGGAGCCTCAACACCTTCGTGGATATAGCCACAGTTAGTGCAATGCCATTTAACGATTGTTTTCTTCTTGAAGACTTCCCCAGCGGCTACATTCGCAGCTAGTCTCCGGTACCGCTGCTCGTGGAACTCTTCCACTTCGGCAATTTCCTTGAACGAAGTCGCTATGTCACTAAAACCTTCTTCTTTTGCTACCTTTTCCATGTCGGTGTAAATCTGACTCCATTCCAGTTTTTCCCCATCTGCCGCGGCTTCGAGATTCTTCTTCGTGTCTTCGATCGCTCCCGCCGGGTAGGCAGCGATGATTTCCACGTCCCCACCTTGGAGATATTTGAAGAAAACCTCGGCGTGTTCCTTCTCGTTGCCGGCAGTCTCCGTAAATATGTTGGCAATCTGCTCATAACCTTCTTTGCGCGCAACGCTGGCAAAGAAGGTATAGCGGTTCCTCGCCTGGGATTCTCCGGCGAAGGCAGCGAGAAGGTTCTTTTCTGTCCGGGTACCTTTCAATGATCTGGCCATTAAATTGTCCTCCTATTCTGCAATTTTTTCCATAGATTTGCCCTGGCATAGCACACCACCAGCAACCCTGGTTAGTGCGATCTCATTTCCACACATGCCAGGCCTGTATTTGTCTCTTACCTTCTTGGTTACGACAATCTACCTCCTGTTTCATTTATCTCCATTAGGGCTAGATGCCCTTGTCCATAGCACTCTCGAGTTTCTGGCAATCCAAGCATAAGCCAGCTAGTTCCAGATGATGGCGCGTTACTTTGAGTCCGGTCTTCATGGCTATCCCAGTTTCAATTGTAGGATCGACGGGCTCATCCAAATCAAGGATTTTCCAACACCGTTCACAATAGAAATGATAATGCGTATTACGGTTGCCGTCAAAACGAGCTGTATTATTGAATGGATGCAGCTCAAGGACTTCGCCGGCTTTTTCTAGTGCTCTAAGGTTGCGATAGACTGTTGCCAGTCCTATGCCAGGCATTTCTTTCTTCACTTGTTCGTATATCCATTCTGCGGAAGGATGCGATGGGGTGCCTCTTAACACCTTGATAATGGCTTCCCGTTGTTTCGATTGTCTGCGCACGATTACAAATACCCTAATAATGAGAATCACTATTATAATATCACATGACATAATTTCTGTCAATGGATGTTGAAATGACAGAATCATTTATCTAGTATTTTGACCTCAAGCTGATTCTGTTCACCATTATTATACGAACTTCAAAGCGCAAGCCCTGGATTTTAGCCAACATTTCGTTGGATTGAGCAACTCTGGAAATTCCGACTCACCATGAGATTGCTTTGGCACTGTCGTGCCTCGCGAAGACGAAGGGAAAAACCTGGTAATAACAGTTTCGAGGGGGACAAGCCATGACCCGATGCCTAACACAACAATAAAGCTTATACACGCCTGAGAAATGCCAGGGCAATAACCAGAGCAAAAAGCACAGGAATTGGCGTTATCAGGAGACCAGTCCCTGTTCCCACCAGGCTTCCCACCCATCCCATTAGCGGTGCCCCGATAGCTACCCCGGCAGTAAGCAGGGCATGAAACAAACCTGTAGCCAGGCCGCGCTCCTCCGTATTTGTGTGGTCCGTAACCAGCGCTGAGATTGAGGGAAACAAGAATCCATAACCCGCCCCGTATAAGGCCATTGACATAGCGAGAGGCGGAAAACTGGATAATAGAGGTAGCACAGTCAGCGAAAGGATAACGAACAGCAGGCCCAAGACTATTGGTGGTAGTCGTCCTGCCCTGTCTGAGATAGCCCCGCTCGGGAACTGGGTAACTACGAACATTGCGGAGAAGACAGCCAGCAGCATTCCTACCTCAAAAGCTCCCATGCCCAGCCTTTCTACGTGTACCGGCAGAAGCGTGACCACACCCCCGAAGGTAAAGTACTGGGCGAATATGGATGCGTAGGAAGGCACTAGACCTTTCCTGGTGAGAAGACTCTTGACCTTGTGGAGATTCTCGCTCTTTGCCGGCCTGCTGTTAGTAACCTCTTTTCTGCTGCTACTCGGCAGCATCAGGCTCAAAAGTATACCTACCCCCACTGCTGACGCTCCAAAGAAAAAAAGGACAGTGAAACCAAGTCGGTCCGCAATGAGTCCGCTAAGGGGATAGCCTATCAGCGATGCACTGGCCAGGGCCATGCCGTACAAGGACATGGAGCGGCCCCTTCTGTCGCTAACTGAATAATTGGCGATGATAGACATAGTGGATGGGGCAACCAGAGCACCGCTGACGCCATGAAGTATCCGTACTAGGGCAAGATGAAGTGGGCTTCGTGTGAAAGCATACAATACCATGCTGAAGATATTGCCGATTAACCCTCCAATAAGAGGAGCTTTGTAGCCCACTCTGTCAATCAATCGGCCAAAGACAATATTGGCCGGAGTATTGATTATGGAGTAGAGGCCGACAATGAGTCCGACCATTTCCATGTTGGCACCAACACTGGAGGCGTAAAGAGCTATGACTGGTATCAGCAGGTGAGTATCAAGGAAGCCAAGGAAGGTTATGGCCGAAGTTACTGGCAGGATCCGCTTGCTATGCTTCTTTAATGCACCCATAACCGATTAAGTACAAGCACGCTCCTCGCTGCATGTTTGCAGAGATGTTGAGCCTACATTTTACTATATTTAGACACCCTGAGAGAACTTGACAAGAACTGAGGAAAGTTGTAGTATTCTTTTACCAACGGTTTGTCCAAAAAAGCCTGAACCGATACATGTATTCTCTTGGCAAATGATAGTGAAGAATCCAGCATAGCCGAGAGAGAATTCAATTAAATCGCAATAAGTAAATTAGCGCCATAGTGGCGGAAAGGAAAGGTAAATGAAAAGTATAGAAGAACTGGAGAAGGAGTACAAAAGGAGGACGCCGACATCCTTGAAGTGCTTTGAAAGGGCTAAGAAGCACATTCCTCTGGGTGTAAACAGTAACTTTCAGGCCTACGCCCCATACCCAATCTTCTGGGACCATGCGAAGGGGAATAGATATTGGGATGTGGATGGGAATGAATATATCGATTTCAACTCGGCTTTTGGTTCCACGCTGGCGGGGCATGCGTATCCTCTACTGGTAAAGGTGGTTACAGAACAACTATCAAAAGGGACACTTTTTACCGCTCCCACAGATTTAACAGCAACTTGCGCCGAAGAGATTAAGAAACGTTTTCCTGTTGACCTGGTTAGATTTGCCAATAGCGGAACAGAGGCAACGATGCATGCTTTAAGAGTGGCCAGAGCTTATACTGAGAAAGAGAAAGTTATAAAAATAGAGGGCTGTTATCATGGCATGCATGACTACCTGCTACAAAGTGTGGAGCCTGATCTGGATAAAGCCGGTCCTGACAACTGCCCTAACACGGTGCCACAATCTAAGGGAATTCCCAGAGATGTCACCAAGGGCACGATAGTTGTACCCTTCAACAATGCAGATGCAATGAGAGATGCCCTAGAGAGGAATAAAGGCGATGTAGCTGCAGTAATCATGGAGCCGGTGATGATGAATTGTACTTTAATTCCTCCTCGGGATGGCTATTTAGAAAAAGTGCGTGAGCTTACCGAGGCATATAAGGTGGTATTGATTTTTGATGAAGTAAAGACGGGGTTTAAGGTAGCCTATGGTGGAGCAAGTGAATATTATCATATAAAGCCGGATTTAATTACACTGGCTAAATGTCTTGGTAGTGGTTTTTCCTTGGCTGCGTTTGGAGGCAAAAAAGAAATCATGGAGGTTATAAAGGCGGGAGGTGTGGCTCACGGAGGCACATACGGCGCCAATCCACTTGCTATACGAGCAGGCATCACCGCTTTAAGGGAAGTCCTGACTAGGGAAAACCTTGACCATGCTACCAAGCTTGAAAATAAATTCGCAGACGGTATCAGGAAGGCACTAAAGGACAATGGCATTCCCGGTTACGTTAATAGCATGGGTCCCTGTGGGATGGTTATGTTTACAGAGCATGAAATTTATGACTATAGAACCACTGTGAGATACTACAATGTTAATAGACTCACGAAATTCTGGTTTGGGCTGGTAAATAACGGCATATGGATCGCACCTCATACGGATGAACACTGGACTGTTTCTGTGTTGCATACTGCGGAAGATATTGATAAGACCTTAGCCGTTGTCAGGAAAATTATGCCTGATGCGAAATAATGAGTGGTGCCTGAGATGAGGCTACCGCTTTCAATGACTGAAGCAGATAATATGCCGACACTGGTAATCTGAGCCAGGGCAATATTGTAACTGTACCTGAGAGTGAAATATACATGTTTATTTCCAGATGTCGGCGCGGTTGACTCTCTATTTTGATAGTGATGAGCAGGTACAAGAAAAAAACCGGCTTAATATCTTAGCCATGCCTTGCTTCTTTGTCTTGTAGAACTTAATTCAGATGGCTTGGCTTCTTAAGGCGAAATTGGCAACTTGAAAATATAGGGGGGATATACTATAGGTTACTAGCTGTCATTTTTGTAACAACTCAACTGTTGCGGGACTGTTTGTATTGAAATGAGGTAAATAAGTGAAGCCGCGTGAAACGAAAAAGCTACTTGAAGTAGATCGGGAATTGGTGATGCATCCTACCAGTCCCCTTAGAACCGATGTTGGCTGGGTTGTTGAAGAGGGTAAGGGGATGAACTTGAAAGACACCGATGGCAAAGAATATCTGGAATTTGCTTCGGGCCTGACTTGTGCCAACCTGGGATATGGATGTAAGGAGCTTGCTGAAGTAGCTATGGCCGAGATGAGCAAACTTGGCTATTATGACACAATGGACTCAATACCTAATAAGCCGAATATTGAATGTGCCATGAAACTGAAAGAGCTGACCCCCGAGGGGATAAACCATTTTTTCTTTGGCTCCGGAGGCTCTGATGCTGTTGACTCTGCTATAAAGATTGCACGGTTGTATTGGCGCTGTAGGGGAAGGGGTAAACATAAGATTATTAGCTTACAAAACTCCTATCACGGCGTTACCATGGGGGTGACCGCCTTGACAACTATGGAGAGTGGTTTCGGTTCAATAGGTGTTGAACCAATAATCCCTGGTGTTGTTCATGCACCGTACTACTATTGCTATCGCTGTCCCTTTGGTTGGAAATATCCTGATTGTAACACCGCGTGTGCTCGCTATCTGGAACAAATTATCGACATGGAAGGTGAGGAGACAGTGGCTGCCTTTATTGCTGAGGCTGTGCAGGGTTCTGGTGGTCAGATTGTGCCGCCACCAACCTACTGGCCAGTGGTGAGAGATATATGCAACAAGCACAATGTATTGCTGGTTATTGACGAGGTGATGACTGGCTTTGGCCGTACTGGCAAGATGTTCGCTGTAGAACATTGGAATCTGAAGCCAGATATTCTTTCGATGGCTAAAGGTATAACTGCTGCCTATTTTCCTGTCTCAGCAACAGGGATCACCGACGAGATTTTTAACACTCTGGCTGCAGGAGCCCCGGAGATTACTTTCCCCGCGGGCTATACCTACAGTGGACACCCGGTTGGTATGGCAATCGCTGTGAAGACCATGGAAATATATGAGGAAGAGAAAATCGTAGAGAACTCAGCCAGGGTGGGCAAATATATGTTAGACCAACTGCAAGGGTTTAAAGAGTTCGCCCATGTGGGTGATATCCACGGCTTAGGCTTGTTCTGTGGCATCGACCTGGTGGTAGATAAGGTTAAGAAGACCAAGATTGCCCCGCTAACAGTTGAAACTATAGACAAAGCGTGCCACGAAAACGGACTCATTATCCGTGCTTTCCATAGCATAATTGGGTTGACGCCACCACTCATCTGCACTACTAAAGAAGTAGACCGTGCACTAAGTATCCTTAAACCAATAATTGCCAACCTGAAAATCTGACAGACTCGGCATTTTCCTGACATGAGGACATGGAAGTTGCTCTCACGGTGGAGAAATTTATTGAGCTCGCAATAAATAAATTAGCGCCATAGTGGAAGCAAAGATAGGTAAATGAGAAATATAGAAGCACTAGAGAAGGAGTATAGAATGAGGACGACGACTTGGTGGTTATCGGGAGTTATTTTAGTGTAAGTTACCGAGATTATCCGAAGCCTGGAAATTGGGAAGTAGAAGCAGTTTAGACTAAGTGGCAAAGAGCTATAATGAAAATAAAAAAGAGGTGATGACCGAACGTGGAAATACTAGGTGACATTCCAATTCATCTGGATACTGAACAAGTGCTGAAAAAATTGCACTTGAATGAAAGGAGAGAACAATTCGATGTTGTTCACAAACTAGTTGAAATCGCTAATTCTGTAGTTCAACCTAAAGTTATCTACGAAATGTCATACGTTGATAATAAAAATGAGGACACGGTAGATATCGGTGGGATAAAGTTTACTAGCCGAGTTCTACGGGTTAACCTAGACAAGGTAGGCAAAGTTTTCCCGGCTATCATAACGATTGGCAAGAAACTAGAGGATAGAATGGCTTCATTGGATAACTTGTTAGAACAATACTACTTGGATGAGATAGGCAATGTAGCCCTGGGTTTAATTGGAAATTATCTAGAAGAGCACTTGAAGAGAGAATATAGAATTGGACAACTATCCAATATGTATCCAGGAATGGGAGAGTTACAGGATTGGCCCATAGCACAGCAAGAGCAGCTGTTTTCGCTCTTTGGCAATGTTGAAGCGCTGATTGGTGTCAAATTGACACCCAGTTTACTAATGATTCCAAGGAAATCAGAATCTGGGATATATTTCCCGACAGAAGTCAACTTTACTAGCTGTCAAATATGCTCTAGGGAAAGATGCAAGGATAGGCAAGCTCCTTATGATAAAGATTTGGCCGAGAGTTACAGAAGTAAATAGTTGATTTCTGGAGTAATACTGGCGAAACAAATTTAATCGGCTATCCTAAATTTAGGCTACAACCAAGGCTCAGGCGAAATTTAATGGTCCAAGAGATATTGAGGAGGTTATGGTTTGGGGAAGAATCAGAGAATCCAGAGGCATCCTATTCTCGATTTTGAGAGGGGGAAAAAGGTAAGATTTCAATTTGAAGGGCAGTGGCTAGAAGGATATGAGAATGAAAGCATAGCAGCTGCCCTATGCGCATCCGAAGTTAAAATTTTCGGCCGCAGTAAGCGATTTAACCACCCTACGGGGTGGTTTTGTGGTATTGGGAAATGTTCCTCCTGCTTAATGCGCGTCAACGGAATCCCAAACGTCAGAACTTGCATTACTCCAGTTAGGGAAGGAATGAGAGTAGCGATTCAAGACAGGAAAGGAATTCTTCCGGATGAACCGGATATAAAAGTAGCGAAAAAGGAGGAGTATGTTCAAGTTTTGATAATAGGTGGTGGTCCTGCTGGTTTGGAAACGGCAATAACTTCTACAAGACTGGGTTTAAATACTTTGATAATAGATGAAAATCCAATTCCTGGAGGGCAACTTACCAAGCAGACACACAAATTTTTTGGCTCCAAGAAGGAATATGCTGGGTTGAGAGGTTTTGAAATAGCCAGAACAATGCTTGAAGAGCTAAGGAAATGTGGGGGACGATATTTAACGGAAACAAGCACCATAGGATACTATGGGAAAGATGGAAAACATAAGTTCTTGGCTGTCCAGAAGCGAGAAGGGGATTACCAGTTACTGGGGATTAAAGCTGATAATATAGTAGTTACTTCAGGGGCAAGCGAGAATTACTTGCCGTTCCCTGGCAATTACTTACCCGGTGTTTATGGAGCTGGTGGAGTGCAAACTCTTATGAATGTCTATGGGGTAAAACCAGGAAATAAGGCCTTGATCGTTGGAACTGGAAATGTGGGTTTAATTGTTGGATATCAATTGTTACAAGCTGGAGTAGAAGTTAAAGCGTTAATTGAAACGATGCCGTGTGTGGGGGGGTATCTTGTTCATGCATCCAAGCTTGTGCGTCTTGGAGTTCCTATTCTTTTAAGGCACACTATTAAAGAGGCGAAAGGGGAGCAATATGTCAATGGCGCCACTATTATAGCAGTGGATGAAAATAAGCAGCCAATCGAAGGGACAGAGCTAGAATTGGATGTAGACCTTATTTTAATAGCAGTTGGCCTCTCGGCGTCAACGAGAATTATTTCCCAGGCTGGATGTGAAAAGATGTTTGTGTCGGAATTGGGTGACTGGATTCCTATCCACAATGCCAATATGGAAACTACTATAGATGGGATATACGTAGCTGGAGATGGTTCAGGCATAGCAGAAGCTAGCACAGCTATGCTAGAGGGAAGGATTGCTGGAGCAGCGATAGCGGAAAAAGAGAGTTATAATCCTGAGGAAGCTAAGATGATTAAAGAAGAAGCTTTCAGTGAGCTTAGCAAACTGAGAGAAAGTTCGTTCTTAAAAGCAGTTACTGCAGGGAAAAGAAGATGCCAGCAAAAGTGGGACGAAGTAAAAAGCCGTGAAAAATGAACCGAGAGAAATAGGGTATCTCACATACGATGTTTTAAAGAAAAAGGTTGGTCTGCCTTCTAGAGAAAGACTGGCAAAGGGGCCGGTGGCAATTATCGAGTGCACAGAGGATATACCATGTGATCCATGTGTGGAGGCTTGCAAGCTTGGAGCTATAAGCAAAGTAAGTCTAACAACCCCTCCAGATATAGACTATGAAAAATGCACAGGCTGTGCTTCATGTGTGGATGTTTGTCCTGGATTAGCTATTTTTGTAATAAACATGAATTATAAGGAGGGGAAAGCTCTGGTTGCCATTCCTTACGAGATGTGTCCGGTGCCACAAAGGGGGGAAAGAGTTGATGCGCTGGATCGTTCTGGAAAAAAGATTGGAGTTGGGGAAATCGTGAAAGTGAGGAAGGGCAAAGGAGCAACATTTGTTGTCTTAGTTGCGATTGACAAAGACCTTGCCATGGAAGCTCGCTCGATTCGAATACAGGGGGCAATAAATGAATAGAGAAGAGGCAACCATCACATGCTTCTGCGAAGATATCGCTGAGGAGGAGATTGTACAGGCGATTGAGGAAGGATATACAACCCCTAAAGAAATCAAGCAGCATTTGAGGGCGGGAATGGGAGAATGTCAGGGCCGTGGGTGTATGCCGCAGATTATGAGATTGATCAGTCAAAAAACAGGGAAACCTCAGGAACTAATTTTACCACCTTCCGTTCGCCCCCCTATTATACCTGTGCCGATTGGATTGCTGGGGAAAATTGTAAAGCGGGGTGATAAAGAGGAATGAAAACAAGCGCCGAAGTTGTCATCATTGGCGGAGGGATAAACGGCTGTACCATTGCTTACAATCTCTCTAAGGAGAATATCGATGCTGTGCTTCTTGAGAAGGGCAGCCTTGCAAATGGAGCAACTGGTCGCTGTGGCGGAATGATTTGGAGCAACCAATCTGGTGTAGAACTAAGTAAAGTTGCTATTAGCAGTGGAGAGAGGTTTGCGGAATTGGAACAGGAGCTGGGTGCCGACCTGGAATATGAACTGGCGAATGCTCTGACACTTGCCCTCCCAGGCGAGGAGGAAGATTTCAGAAAAGCAATAGATTTACAAAAAAGTCTAGACGTGAGTATTGAATGGCTGGAGCCAGATGAGATAAGAAAAATAGCTCCATATATTGATGTGGATAATATTCCAGTGGCAGGAGGCTATCACGTTTTTGACCACCCAGCCAATGCTTCTATGAATCCCTTCTATGCCGTTGAGGCGCTTGCTGCCAACGCCAGGAGATTAGGCGCAGAGATTCGTGTTTACACTGAGGTAATAGACATAAAAGTTGAAAACGGAAAAATAGAAAATGTGCTAACAACCCAAGGGGAAATAAAGACTCATATTGTAGTTAATGCAGCGGGAGGCTGGTCCAGTGATGTAGCACAGATGGCTGGTATGAAGATACCAACTATGCCCTACCCACATTCTGCTGCAGCTCTTATTACCGAACCACTAGAACCACTACCCTATTTCCCTGAGTCCAGCGAGATTTGGGGTCGCCAGACAAAAAGCGGGCAAATCATAGCGGGAAGAGCAGATTATATTGCACCGGAGACAGCCCCGCCAACGAAGAAACCAGGGTACAATACAAGGGCAAGTTTAGACTATATCTTGCATGTGAGCGAAATTATGCAGAGATACATTCCCAGGCTAAGCAACGTGAATATTTTGAGACATTGGGGAGGTTTCTTTGATGTCACTCCCGATGCATTGCCGATTTTCGGTGAGGTTGATGAGTTAGAAGGATTGATATTGGCTTGTGGTTGCAGTGCTCATGGGTTTTGCTTTTCACAAGCGATGGGGAAGTTCATTACAGATCTAATAGTTAGGAGAGAAAAATCCAAAATAATGGAGAGCTTCAATCTCAGGAGGTTTAAAAGGGAATACCGGGAATTTCCTGGTCGTTGGTTTGGAGGCCACTAACAAAATACTGCCAAAGAGGGAGTGGGCTTAACTAACTGTCTCATTAAACTTCAGCTCTTTAGCTCTTCTCCATTGGCGATTTCAGCCTTGCCTCTTTCCCATCTAAGCTTTAGAGCATATAAAACTATAACCCTACCTATATGAATATTCCTTAATATACACAACTGTCGTGTGTTTCACCTCCTGGCTACTCTGTTATTGTTAGGTCCTCGCTTTGAGCCCAACCTGCGTTGCCTTTTCGGCTGAATACTGCGCCGAAGATTTCGAAAATTACCTTCAGGGCAGCCCAGGAAGTGATATTCGCGCAGTCAAGAGGAGGTGAGATTTCCACGATATCCGCTGCTTTCACTGGCAGATGATTTATGATCTGCTTAACCAATTCCATTAACTCCCTGGTGCTTAGTCCACCACCTTCAGGGACACCGGTGCCCGGGGCGAATGCGGGGTCCAGCACATCGATATCAAGAGATAGATAAATGGACTGATAGCCTCGGTAGCGCTCACTAATCGCCGCATAGGTGGGAGCCAGCCCCTGGCGGTAGATCTCCCTGGCACTGATTACCCGGGTTTCGGGGTGACTGGCAAGGAACTCTAATTCCCCCCTTGTATAAGAGCGGATTCCCACCAGGGTCAGCCCAGCAGGCTCCATATTGGGGAGTTCAAGGGCTCGGCGTTGAGTGCAGGCGTGGGACCAACGGTGTCCATCGTATTCATCTTCGATATCACTGTGAGAATCGAGGTGGATTATCCCTATCTTCTGGTTGGCATGGACTTCGGCAAAGGCCGCCTCCAGCGGGATAGAGACGGAGTGGTCACCACCGAGAAAAAGGCAAAATTTATCTTTGGCGATGAGGTTGTATGCCTGCATCTTCACCTCACCAAAGTATTTTTCCCAGTTCAGGTGAGTTGGAACATTACCATCATCCCATATCTTCAGGCTGCTGAGAATCATCCCCTCTTCGGTGATAGGGGGGAGTGACTGTGATAGCTCCCGCAAGCGATCAGGCGCAGCCGCTGCTCCTCTTCCTGCGCTGACTGCGCCGTCGAACGGAATACCCATGACTACCAAGTCAGCTTCCTCAAGGCTATCGGTACAGAGGCCTCCCCAAACCCAATTCTCTTTCATTTAATGTACCTCCTGTCTTAGAATAAATTCTCCGTCTCCTAGTAGGAGGGGGGTGGAGGGAGGGGGAATTTCACTCTCGCCTTTTTCGATTTAATCGGAGCTGTCGGCGTTGGAGATGTTTTTACACGACCCTATGTGAGCCTGCTGTCCCGTTCATACGGATGTAAGAAGTCACTTCTCCAAACGGGAGTATATGCTCTCTGTAATTCCCCTGTCAAGCCATTCAACGTATTCCTTTTCTCCGTAATTCTGGCGTAGGTTTTCTTGATGTTGTGTACCAGTAAGATTAAAGTTTATTTAATATCTGCCTTGTCCGTTCCGTCTGGGTTATATACTAAGTTAAATTCATTTAGCGGAGGATAGTGCCTTATGGAAGGTTGCTTTTGGTTTCAGCTAGGTCGGAGTATGCTCTTATGTTATAATTGCCTACGAAATCAGAGTCAAGGGAATTCAATGGCTGAAGTAAAAGTCGGCATTATTGGCGGAAGTGGGCTTTGTAAGATGGAAGAGATGACTGGTGTGGAACGGTTGAAGATAAACACGCCTTTTGGTGAACCCAGTGATGGTATTGTCCTAGGCAATCTTGAGGGAGTAAGTGTTGCCTTTCTCCCCAGACATGGTGAGGGACATCGAATAGGGCCCAGTGAACTACCGGCGAAAGCCAATATCTATGCCTTGAAATCTCTGGGGGTGGAAAGGATTATCTCTGTAAGCGCTGTGGGAAGTCTTAGGGAAGAAATAGAACCTCTGGACATAGTCATTCCCGACCAGCTCATAGACAGCACCAGAGGAAGAAGTAGCACCTTCTTCACTGATGGGATAGTGGCCCACGTTGCCTTCGCTGAACCTTTCTGTCCGCTTTTGAGTCAAATCTTGTTTGAGGCGAGCAAAAAAGTTGGAACTAAGGTGCATAAGGGCGGCACTTATCTAGTTATAGAAGGCCCACAATTCTCAACCAAGGCTGAGTCACAGCTTTACCGCTCATGGGATGCCGATGTTATTGGCATGACAGCTTTACCTGAAGCCAAGTTAGCCAGAGAAGCGGAGATATGCTATGCCACGCTTGCTTTTGTAACAGATTATGATTGCTGGCGTCCGGCTTATGAGTGGGTGACTACGGAGATGATTTTGACAAATATACACAAAAGCATTGATACGGTCAAAAGAATTCTGAAGTTACTGCTACCTTCCATACCTCAAATGCGAGACTGTGCCTGTGCTAGTGTCCTGAAAGATGCTATAGCCACTGAGACGGAATATATAGAGAAAGAAAAAAGGAAAGAACTGGGATTGTTCATTGACAAGTATTTGAGGAGGGAGGGAGATGTCAGCCAGGCTTGAGTGTGGGTGTTTGCCCACTGCTATTGGCAGTATGCCTCACATCAATCCCGATGTGGCTTGCTCCATTGTTATGAAATATTTTTCCGACATTCCTGCTTGGCCACAATTACCGAGGCGCTCTACTGAGGAAAACATGGTTATTCAATTCAGTGAAGGCTTTCCAGGTGTAATAATAAAAGGGGACAAGATTCACGTCGAGCCGTCGGCTAATTTTGAAAGCGAGCTAGAGCAAATCTACATTGATTGTGAGCAAGATAATACCCGTGAGTATAGCATTTCGACCGAATATGCTGCCGGGCTCCATGCCTTCCTCTCCGAAGCAACAGGCAGTAAAATAGTCAAGGGCCAGGTAACAGGTCCCGTCACCTAGGGATTGAGAGTTACCCGTCAGGATGGTCTGGGCATCCTCTATGACGAAACTTTAGCCGAAACTGCTGCTAAGTTCCTGCGGCTAAAAGCTTCGTGGCAAGAAAGTATCTTGAGGGAAATATCGCCTAATACTATGATATTTGTTGACGAACCCTATTTGGTTTCTTTGGGCTCGGTATTTACTCCTATTCCTGAGGAAAAGGTGCCTGCTCTACTAGAGGAGGTCATCAAAGGAGTAAAGGGAACAAAAGGATTACATTGTTGTGGGAACAGTAACTGGTCAGTCCTTCTAGACACCAAAATCGATATTCTCAGCTTTGATGCTTATAACTATGCCTCCTCTCTAAGTACTCACTCCGATAAAGTGAAGTCTTTTCTTGAGCGTGGTGGCAGCATTGCCTGGGGAATAATTCCCAATGACGAAGAGGCCTTGGCTAACGAATCCTTGTCTAGCCTCCGTGACCGTCTGGAAGAATCTATGGCTTTATTCACCAGAGATGGCGTTGGATTCAAGCAGATTATAGCTCAAGGTTTGATAACTCCTTCTTGTGGCCTGGCAAGCTTGTCACTGGAAGCGGCAAATCAGGCTCTGGAATTAACTGCTAAGTTGTCCCATGACTTAAGAAGTCGATATGTAGCATGACCCCGATCTTTGTAGTTGCTCCGATGAAATCGGAGCGCGAATCGCCCAATAAATTGGGCAACTACGTTTTTAATCATCCTCAATTTCTAGAGCTCTTATTTTATTCACCCTTTGTATATGTCTGCCGCCTTCAAAATCTGTGGCTAAGAAGGTTTTGACGATTTCCAAAGCTGATTCGCTATCTATGTTCTCTCCTCTAAGGCACAAGACATTGGCATCGTTGTGCTCGCGAGTTCGTTGTGCTGCGAATGTATTATGACATAAAGCCGCTCGTACACCCTTTATTTTGTTGGCAGCTATGCTCATGCCTATGCCAGTTTGGCATATTAGAATGCCTTGATCGAAATTGCCCGAAGCCACTGCCTCCCCGACTTTCTGGGCGATGTCAGGATAATCCACAGAAGCTGTGTTGTAGCAACCAAAATCTTGATAGCGGTACCCCGCGTTTTGCAGAAAGGGCATAATCCGTTTCTTTAAAGCAAAGCCACGGTGATCACAGCCTATAGCGATGCGCTTCATCATCCTAGAAAATCCCGCGATTTCTACAGGAACCCGTTAAATCTAAAATACTAAATCTATTGGGGGTCATTTAGCTGCAAATATTTTTTATAAGCTTTGTCAATCTCGTATGAGGGTATAATGCCCTGGCGCAAAATTGCTGGGGCTTTATGGGTAATATCTACTACTGTGGATTCCTTGCCGCCAGGACATTTGCCTCCATTGATAATGAAGTCTATTTTCCCTGCTAGATGCTGTCTAACTTCATCGGCAGTTAGGACAGACGGTTGACCACTAATATTGGCGCTGGTTCCAATTATGGGATTTCCCAGGTGTTGAATGAGCGCTAGACAAACAGGGTGATAGGGAATGCGTACTGCTATGGTGGATCCTGGGGCTAGATGAGCAGGCACCGAATCTGTTTTTGTTAAAACTAGTGTTAACCCGCCGGGCCAAAAATGTCTTGTCAAAAACCAGGCAATTTCTGGTATTGGATTGGCTAGAGTGGTCAATTGTTCCGCGTCAGCGATAAGCAAGGGAAGTTGCTGATGCCTGGGTCGGTTTTTTATTTCATAAATCCTTTCCACGGCTGTGGCATTGAAGGCGTCAGCCCCCAGACCGTAGACCGTATCGGTAGGGAAGGCAATCAACCCGCCCTTTTTAAGGATTTTAACTCCTTTCTCGATTTCTCGTGGTAAAATATCCATCTTTGTTAACGCTAGTATAGCATGGTACTTGCCTGGGGTAGAAATTCTCTTCTTTCTACATTCGAAAGCTTGAGCAGGCTTTACCCACAAATAAGAAGCCTTGCCAGAAGGGGAAAAGATTTAGCCTACCTCAGTTGATAATGGGTCGGGATAGTGATAAGCTAAGACATCCCCCGCCGTAAATCTGCAATGAAAAAGAAGTTAGAAAGCCACAGAATTGCTGCCAGCGATGATATCGAAGTCTCTACTTATCTGGAGCTGGCCAAGGAGTTACGCGGCGAGCAACCTGTAGTTGAGCCTAAGCTACCACCAAGCGAGCGTGAAACTATAGTGGTGCTCGACTTTGGCTCTCAATATAGCATGCTCATTGCCCGGCGGGTACGGGAATGCCATGTCTATTGTGAACTTGTGCCTCATGACACGCCCTGGGAGAAAATAGCTTCCCTTAACCCACGGGGATTTATCCTCTCGGGAGGTCCGGCTAGTGTTTATGATTCTGGCGCTCCCATGCCTTTGCCATATATTTATGAGAGCCGTCTACCTGTGATGGGCATTTGCTATGGGACACAGGCTATCGCTTATCATTTAGGTGGTCAGGTGGCTCGGGGAACAAAGCGCGAATACGGCCACACAATCCTGCACATAAGTGCTGAAGACTGTCCTCTTTTTGTCGGTCTTCCATCATCTCTCCCCGTGTGGATGAGCCATGGTGACCAAATAGTAGAGTTGCCTCTGGGCTTTAAGCCCATGGCTTATAGTGAAAATTCGCCGTTCGCAGTTATCGGTAACGATAGCGGTATTTACGGACTACAGTTTCACCCTGAAGTGGTTCACACATCTCAAGGAAAAGCCATATTCCAGAATTTTGTGCTTCAAATATGCGGCTGCCAGGGCAACTGGACACCAGCTAATTTCATAGCTGAGAGCGTAGATAAGATTAAAAAGCAAGTAGGTGGCTGGAGAGTGGTCTGTGCTCTTTCTGGAGGCGTTGATTCGGCGGTAACCGCTACCCTTATTGACCGTGCTATTGGCAATAAATTAACCTGCATATTTATCAACAATGGTTTATTGCGCCGTGATGAACCTGAAAGAGTGCTTAGTACCTTCAAGCGTAACCTCAAAATGGATGTAGTTTACATAGACGCCACTGATAGATTCTTAGAACGACTTAAAGGGGTTAGCGATCCGGAAAAGAAGCGGCAGTTAATAGGAAACGAGTTTATCCAAATTTTTGAGGAAGAGGCAGCCAAATTAGGTAAGATTGATTTTCTGGCCCAGGGCACTCTTTATCCCGATGTCATTGAAAGTACTTCTGCGGAAACCAAAGCTGCGGCTAAGATAAAGAGCCATCATAATGTCGGCGGGCTACCGGCCAAAATGAATTTCACTCTTATCGAGCCCCTGAGGTATTTGTTTAAGGATGAAGTTCGACAAGTGGGATTAGCTCTCGGTCTGCCTGAAGACATGGTCTGGCGACAACCATTTCCTGGACCGGGGTTGGCCATTCGTATCATCGGTGAGGTGACTAAGGAGAAGCTGGAGATACTGCGGGCCGCTGATTGGATTTTGATGAATGAAATCAAAAATGCCAAACTTTATCGCCAACTTTGGCAAAGCTTTGCTGTACTTACCGATGTCAGGAGCGTTGGCGTCATGGGCGACTACAGAACCTATGGCTACTTGGTAGCGGTCAGAGCAATAACTAGCGAAGATGCTATGACTGCTGATTGGGCTCGCCTGCCCCATGACCTTCTTGCTAGAATATCTGACCGTCTGGTTAATGAAATTCCCAGTGTCAACAGGGTAGTTTACGATGTCACTAGTAAACCCCCAGCAACTATAGAATGGGAATGAACAAAGTGTTCAAAAATGTAGTTTATACAATCGACTGGAAACACGGAATACTAAACACGGAATACGAAATACGAAATACTAAATATTAAACAATATCAAAGCACTAATGACCAAAATTCGGGAAAAAGTTTTTTGGTATTTGAATTTGGAGGTCTGAATTTATCCTGATTTTAGCGAGGATGCTCGATAGAATCGATATTTGGAATTTAGAGCTTAGATATTAGGATTTATATAGAAGGAGGGGAAAAATGAGTTATTCTTCTGAGGAAATGAGCGACGAACAGCTAGCTATACTAGACGATTTACAGATGCTCCGTGAGGATTTGATAGGCGAGTTGCAAGCCATTAACCAGTATGAAGACCATATATTAAACCTGGAAAATGAAGAAGCTGTGACTGCACTGGAACGTATTATTGAAAAAGAAAAGGAGCATGTCGTGGAATTACTGAGACTAATTCAAAATCTCGACCCCGTGCAAGCTGACAAATTCAAGGAGATTTTATAATGCCATGTCAAACAGAGTTAAACTAAAAGGTGTAAAGAAGAATAGAGGCAAACATAAGAAGAAGCGGTAGGTATTATTCGGGGCTAAGGTCGGCTGTTCCTAGTGATAACCTTCATCATCATTTCCAATGCCATTTTTCAAAAAACTGGCGTTGAAAAATCCGGAAAGCGGAGGACAGAGTAGGGCTATACCGTGAAGGCTGACACGTGAGAGTGAAATTTGAAGATACTAATCGTTGGCGGTGGAGGCAGAGAACACACCTTAATCTGGAAGATCGTCCAGAGTCCCAGGGTGGAAAAAGTTTTCGCTACCCCGGGGAATGCCGGTACAGCTGCCATCGCGGAAAATCTGAATTTACGCCCCACTGACATAGAAGGGCTGGGCAAGGCGGCTAGGGAGAAAGGCATTGACCTTGTCGTGGTTGGTCCGGAGGCTCCGCTAGCTTCAGGCATAGTGGACTACTTTGATAAGCTGGGCGTTCCTATTTTCGGTCCCACTAAAGCAGCCACCCGGATAGAATCAAGCAAGGTTTTTGCCCGAAATCTAATGGAGAAATATGGCATCCCCTGTCCTGAAGGTGCCATTTTCTCCGCTTACTCTAAGGCTCGTGAATACCTTCAGGAACAACATCCGCCAGTCGTCATCAAGGCTGATGGATTAGCTGCTGGCAAAGGTGTGATTATCGCTAGTTCTTTGGCAGAAGCCCACAAAGCCCTCGGCGACATCATGGAAGCAAAGATTTTTGGCTCTGCAGGGGATAGAGTGATAATTGATAAATATCTTAGCGGTCGAGAGGTAAGCCTCATAGCCTTTACCGATGGCAAAACAGTGTCACCTATGGTGCCAGCTTGCGACTATAAGAAAATCGGGGACGGGGATCAAGGTTCCAACACTGGTGGTATGGGAAGTTATAGCCCACCGGGCTTTTTCTCCGCTGAAATGACGGAAAAGGTAACCCAGGATATTTTATTACCGACTGTGGAAGCTATGGCTAAGGAAGGCATGCTCTATAAAGGAGTTCTCTACGTCGGGTTGATGATCGTCGATAGAGAGCCTGTGGTGCTGGAATTCAATGCTCGCTTTGGTGACCCGGAGACTCAGGTCGTTTTGCCTCTTCTCAAAACCGACTTGGTGGATATACTTATGGCCGTAGTCCGGGGCAACCTCGACCGGGTGAAAATAGAGTGGAGTTCGGAGGCTTGTGCCGGAGTGGTTTTGGCTTCGGGTGGCTATCCTGGAAGCTATAAAACCGGCTTTCCCATACAAGGGATAGACAACGTGAACAAAGATGTGCTAGTCTTCCATGCTGGAACTAAGTTGGGAAATGGTGGCATAATTTATACCGACGGTGGGCGGGTGCTGACCATAGTAGGTGCGGGCAAAGACATGGCTGAAGCTCGAAAAAAAGTTTACTGCAACATTCCTTATATTTACTTTGAAGGCTGTTATTATCGCAAAGATATTGCTTTAAGGGAGATAGCCTGAATGGCATTAGTAGGCGTAGTTATAGGCAGTAAGACAGATACCGAGCTGATACAGCCGACGCTGGACACACTTAAGCAATTGGGCATTGATTATGAGCTTTCTGTTATCTCAGCCCATAGGAATCCAGAAAAAATAAGAGAGTATGGCTTGGAGGCAGAGAAGAGAGGGTTAAAGGTTATCATTGCCGCTGCTGGTTACGCCGCTCATCTTCCAGGCGTCTTAGCCAGCTGGACAACCTTGCCTGTAATCGGTATCCCCTTGCCCACGAGCGAGCTTAAGGGAATAGATTCTTTACTATCCATAAGCCAGATGCCCGGGGGAGTGCCGGTAGCCTGCATGGGCGTTGGTCAAAGTGGGGCAAAGAATGCTGCCTTGCTTGCCGCCCAGATTTTGGGCACCGAGCGTAAAGATATAAAGGAAGCCTATCGTAAATATAAACAGGAATTAACAAAGGGATAATATGATTGAACGATATTCCAGACCTCAGATGAAGAAAATCTGGTCTGATAAAAATAAATTTGACCAGTGGCTTAAGGTAGAGATAGCTGCTTGTGAAGCCTGGGCTGAGCTGGGCGAAATCCCCCAAGAAGAGACAGTTAAGATAAGGAAAGCCAGCTACAACTTGAATCGTGTTGCCGAGTTTCTGAAGGTGACTCACCATGACATGACTGCTTTTCTTAACTCGGTGGCTGAAAGCCTTGGTGAAGAGTCACGCTTCATTCATCTTGGTCTTACCTCCTCGGATGTTATGGATACTGCCCTTAGCTTGCAGTTGACCCAGGCAGCAGATATCTTGAGAGAAGACGTGGCTGAACTTATATCTGTCCTAAAAAATAAAGCCGTAGAACACAAATACACCATTATGATGGGGCGAACCCATGGTGTTCATGCTGAGCCGACTAGCTTTGGATTGAAGATGGCCCTGTGGTCTGAAGAGATGAAGCGTAATGCTCAAAGGCTGGCCGAAGCCAGGAAAAATGTCTCTGTAGGTAAAATATCCGGAGCAGTGGGCACTTATGCCACTGTACCTCCTCAGGTTGAGAAAATTGCTTGCGCCAAATTAGGGCTCGCTCCGGCTCCCATATCAAGCCAGATAATCCAGCGCGACCGCCATGCCCAATTCCTGACCACTTTAGCTATTATCGCCAGCTCCCTGGAAAAATTTGCCACAGAGATTAGAGATCTTCAGCGAACAGAAGTCAGGGAAGTTGAAGAGCCGTTTGAAGCGGGGCAAACTGGCTCCTCAGCCATGCCTCATAAAAGAAATCCTGAGCTTTGTGAGCGCATCTGCGGACTGGTGAGATTAATAAGAGGCCATGCTTTGGCTTCTCTGGAGAATATCACCTTATGGCATGAACGTGACATCAGCCACTCCTCCACGGAGCGCATTATCTTGCCTGATTCCTGTCTGGCACTGGACTATATGTTGTTCATATTCACTTCAATAATGAAAGGACTCAAGGTTTATCCCGAAAACATGCGTCGTAACATTGAGCTTAGCCAGGGGTTGGTCTTCTCTCAAAGAGTGCTCATTGCTTTAATAAATAAAGGTCTAGCGCGAGAAGAAGCTTACAAGTTGGTCCAAGATGATGCTATGAAAGCGTGGCAAGAGAAGAAAAGCTTTCTGAGTTTGCTTGAAGCAGACAGGCGAATAACAGCTCATTTGATCAAGAAGGAACTGGATTCTCTATTTGATTATGGATATTATCTGAAACATGTAGACGAGGTCTTTGAGCGGCTGGGGTTGAGTAAATTGAAGAAGGCGAAACAAGCTGGGGCAGAAAGCTTGGCCCCGCGTAGTATCTAACTTGGGGTAAACATGTCTATATTATTAGAAACCAATCTATCTCTACCTTTATTTCGGCGTGGCAAAGTAAGAGACGTTTATGATTTAGGTGATAAACTCCTCATCGTGTCCACCGACCGTATCTCTGCCTTCGATGTTGTCCTGCCCTGCGGCATCCCTGACAAGGGAAGAGTTCTTAACCTGCTTTCTGCCTTCTGGTTCGAGAAAACGACTCATCTCCTACCCAATCATTTCATCAAAGTAGTTGATAGTAATGTTATTCTGAACGAAGTGAAGAATCTCTCGAGTCGTCCGGGGGAGTTACTGGATTCTCTTAGCGACCGCTCTATGCTTGTAGCCAAGGCTGAGCGTGTCCCCATAGAGTGCGTTGTTCGTGGCTATCTATCTGGCTCGGCATGGGCGGAGTATAAAGAGACCGGAAAAGTTGGCGATGTTCACTTGCCCGCGGGGATGAAGGAGAGCCAGGAATTGTCCCAACCTATCTTTACGCCCACTACTAAGAGCGATACGGAGCATGATCGCCTTTTAACCGATCAAGACATAAAGGACCTGGGTGTTGAAGACCTTTTCGAGGAATTAAAACAAGAAAGCTTGCTCATCTACTGCTATGCTCGGGATTATGCCAAGCGCAGAGGAATAATAATTGCCGATACTAAGTTCGAGTTTGGTTTCATCGATAGTCAATTAACCCTTATTGACGAGCTACTAACACCAGACTCAAGTCGCTTCTGGGATGCCAGCCAATATGAGGTTGGTCATTCCCAACCCAGCTTTGATAAACAACCAGTCCGTGATTGGCTTTCAGCTTCAGGGTGGGATAAAGAACCGCCAGCGCCTATGTTACCACCGGAAGTAATAGAGAGGACATTGAAAAGATATCGTGAGGTGCACAGCAGGTTAACCGGGGGGACTCTCTGTGGAAAACAAGACGGGGGTTGGCGAGAAAAGCAAGGCCAAGCCGGATAGGGTGCTTTCTCTATGAGCACCTAGTGTCTAACTGAGGTTCATATCACCTCAGTTAGAAGCCAACGCGATGACACTCAGAGCTTGACTACAAGGGGATGCTACATAACTTGGCTTTTAGTGAGGTAATAGGAGTTTGTGATGACAGATGCATAGAGGTCAAGATATCGTAAATCCCCCCAACAAAGTTCAAGAACAAATCGACGAAACTTGGCACAAATTGTTGGCTAATCCTGTCATCGAAAATTACAGGGTTGAGATAGACGAAATTTAGGTAAGATGGACTGGAGCATCATAGTCAACATCGTTATGGGTATTTTGTTGCTTATTGCACTACCTTTGGTCCTCCGTAAGAGAAAGAAAGTCGGTCCCCTCATGAGGGAGGAGTTATGTCGACACCTCCAGGGAATGGGAATAGAGACAACTTTGAGGGAGAGAGACAGTTACGAAGAAAAGATAGGGGTTAGCCGCTCATTAGGACAAAGGTCAGAGGGAATTATCGAGCTAAAAGAAAGAAATATAGATTTGGTAAACGTCGCCAGTACGGCGAGTCAGTATGGGGTGTACTACTTCTTGAATTACCTGGTGAAGGCTTCAAACATAGTGGAGGGGCGAAAACTCAAGAAGACCAGGCTGATTACAAAGAGAAGTCCACCTCTATGGGGGAAGGTAGTAGCCATTGATTGGAAAGGAGATGACTCTCTGACACGGAGCCTCAATCTCGACTATAGTGTGGCAGATAGACTACTAAGAGCAGATGAGAACGTTTTCAAAGGTAATATCTGGATCTTCCCTGAGCCCATGCATGGATATGTTCGGATACAGACTGAATATTACCTTCCCTCTGCAGAGATATTTGAGGCGATAAGTAGTATAGGCAGACACATTAAGTCGTGGTGAAGTAAAATTCCTAATTATGCACGCTAGAACACATAAAGATAGCATAATGAGCTAAGGTTAGTGCTGAGCAGCTTAGCATGGATTTTCAAGACACAGACAAGATTCTAATTTTGGCGGAGCTTTTCTCGTTTTTCTCGGCTTGCTATTATTCTTCTGGCAGCGAATTCCTTTCTTGGGCAAGCTTCCCAGCGATATATTTCTGCAAAATGGGAGCTTTCAGTTTTTCTTCACCATAGTAACCTGCATCATAATTAGCATTAAGGCTGCAATGTGTTAATCTAAATGTTTGTGGGCTTTCGTATATACAGGGGAGCAGATATTCACTGCTAGTGTTGTAAAAAAGGGGAAACCAACAAGTCTAAAGAAGCTAATACTACTTAAACCTGATTTGAATAATGAGGCCTTCAATTATATAGCTGAATTGACTGGATATGATACTCTTACCAAACGGGAGACGCTTATTCAACTCATCCATTCATTGTTAGAGTCAGTCAAAAGTGCTAGTACCGAAGTAGATACATATTATCATCCTGAAAAGCCGGCTTACACTTTTACGATAGACGATAAAACGCCTGAAATGGAAGGGACAACTATGTTGCCAAAGTCAGAAAACGCTTGGGTGGTTGTTCAACCTCTTGAACCGAAACGAGCTAGCGAGAGGAAAGGCTGGCGTAAATGGGTAGTTAAAAACGAAGGTAATACTAAAGAACAGTTCGAGGCATATTACGACTTATTCGTAAAAGTAGAGGGGGAAGCTGAACAAGCATAAATTACTAGAAAATGAGGGACTGAATTGCTATGAGTAAATCAATCACGTTTATACTGAACCCGTACGTGACTGTGATGAAGTTCTAGATTTTTTGGGGATTAGAATAAATCCCAAATGACCTATGTCTCAGTATGAGAAATTAAACATATTTAATTATGTTGATTCTGCCCTGTGGCAAGTATCAAGCAAAATAGCTTCTTGTGTGAATCCGTAAGTCCGATCAATCTAGACATATTCAGTGACATAAACTTTATCGAGAGCCAATTAACGTGTCATAATGGTATTCTCAAAATCAACTACTTTGATGGCCCGGTCGTCTGTTTAGGATAGTCTAACAGCAACAAGCAGATATGGAAAAGAGGAGGCCAATATGGAGTTATCAGAAGAATATCTTTCGAAATTGGAACGTTACATAGAGAGCTGGGTTGTTGAGAAATCTCGAAGTGT